>JQIA01001240.1_pt1 | contig 13732 bp, 10 predicted proteins | sample 811431 | NCBI WGS metagenome assembly JQIA01 (sample SAMN02998118, study PRJNA258478) | marine sediment metagenome | biome: marine; feature: seafloor; material: sediment; isolation source: oil-polluted sediment collected from 3 locations (0.5 km, 0.7 km and 0.9 km)... | place: USA: Gulf of Mexico ... | reverse complement strand
TTTGCGTGCTTAACAACACAACACAAAATGAGCACTTCAAAAACAATTAAATCTGCATTAATTTCGGTTTTTCACAAAGACGGTTTAGGACCAATTGTAAAAAAATTAGATGAATTAAATGTAACTATTTACTCTACAGGAGGAACAGAGAAATTCATTAAAGAACTAGGCATCAACGTAGTTCCTGTTGATGAAGTTACTTCTTACCCTTCAATTTTAGGAGGAAGAGTAAAAACCTTACATCCAAAAGTTTTTGGAGGTATCTTAAACAGACAAGATAACGAAAGTGATATTGCTGAATTAGAAGAATATAACATTCCTCAAATAGATTTAGTAATTGTAGATTTATATCCTTTTGAAAAAACAGTTGCTTCTGGAGCACCAGAACAAGATATCGTAGAAAAAATTGATATTGGTGGGATTTCATTAATTAGAGCATCTGCAAAAAACTTTAAAGACACTTTTACTGTTTCTTCAATGGATCAATATGAAGAGTTTTTATCAATTCTTTCTGAAAACAATGGTGAAACAACTATTGGACAAAGAAAGAAATTTGCTGCAAAATCTTTTAATATTTCGTCTCACTATGATACTGCAATTTTCAATTATTTTAATGAAGAGGAAGTAGTTTTTAAAGCGAGTCAACAAAATTCTAAAACGTTACGTTACGGAGAAAATCCTCATCAAAAAGGATATTTCTTTGGAGACTTAGATGCAATGTTTGATAAATTACATGGTAAAGAATTAAGTTACAATAATTTACTAGATGTTGATGCGGCAGTAAACTTAATGAACGAATTTATTGGTGAAGAGCCAACATTTGCTGTTTTAAAACATAATAACGCTTGTGGTTTTGCGCAAAGAGACACAATAAAACAAGCATACTTAGATGCATTAGCAGGAGATCCTGTATCAGCATTTGGAGGAGTATTAATTTCTAACAAAGAAATAGACCTTGAAACTGCAGAAGAAATTCATAAACTTTTTTGTGAAGTAGTAATTGCGCCAAGTTATACTGAAGAAGCTTTATCAACCTTAAAAGGGAAGAAAAATAGAGTTCTTTTAATTCAGAAAACAACTGAACTTCCTAATCAAAATGTAAGAACAGCATTAAATGGTTTACTAGTTCAAGATAAAGATTCAATTACAGATAGCTTAGAAGATTTAACATATGTTACAAACACAAAACCTTCTGATGCTGAGATAAAAGATTTATTATTTGCTTCTAAAATTTGTAAACACACTAAATCTAATACCATTGTTTTTACTAAAAACAACCAATTATTAGCTAGTGGAACTGGACAAACAAGTAGAGTTGATGCCCTAACACAAGCCATTGAAAAAGCAAATAACTTTGGTTTCGATTTAAACGGAGCTGTTATGGCAAGTGATGCTTTTTTCCCTTTTCCTGACTGTGTAGAAATTGCTGATAATGCAGGTATTAAAAGCGTTATTCAACCTGGAGGATCTATCAAAGACAAATTAAGTATAGAATATTGTAATAACAACAATATATCTATGGTTATGACAGGAACAAGACATTTTAAACATTAATTAATTTAAGGTTAATTACAGATTAAATTTACTAAATTTGTAAGACTACGTTAAATACAAAACAAGAAAAATATTTTATGGGTTTTTTCGATTTTATGACTGAAGATATTGCAATCGATTTAGGAACTGCAAATACATTAATAATTCACAACGGTAAAGTGGTTATTGATGCCCCTTCTATTGTTGCTAGAAATAGAATTACAGGTAAAATTATTGCAATTGGTGAAGAAGCCAATTTAATGCAAGGAAAAACCCATGAAAATATTAAAACCATTCGTCCTTTAAAAGACGGAGTTATAGCAGATTTTCAAGCATCAGAAGAAATGATTAAGGAATTCGTAAAACAGATTCCATCAATTAAAAAGAAATTGTTTCCACCGGCATTAAGAATGGTAATTTGTATTCCTTCAGGAATTACAGAAGTTGAAAAACGAGCTGTAAGAGATTCTGCAAAGCATATGAATGCCAAAGAAATTTATTTAATTTACGAACCAATGGCTGCGGCAATTGGTGTTGGTATTGATATTATGGAACCAAAAGGAAACATGATTATTGATATAGGTGGTGGTACAACTGAAATTGCTGTAATCGCTTTAGGCGGTATTGTATGTGATCAATCTGTAAAAGTTGCAGGAGATTTATTTACCAGCGATATTATGTATTACATGCGTACGCAACACAACTTACATGTTGGTGAAACGACCGCAGAAAGAATTAAAATTACAATTGGTGCAGCAACTGAAGACCTAGATACGCCTCCTGAAGAAATGTTAGTTCAAGGTCGAGATTTATTAAGTGGTAAGCCAAAACAAGTACAAGTTTCTTTTAGAGAAATCGCAAAAGCTTTAGATAAATCTATCTTAAGAATTGAAGATGCAGTTATGGAAACTTTATCTAAAACACCTCCGGAATTAGCTGCAGATATCTATAACACAGGAATATACTTAGCAGGTGGCGGTTCTATGTTAAGAGGATTAGACAAACGTTTGTCTCGTAAAACAGATTTACCCGTTTATGTTACCGAAGACCCTTTAAGAGCTGTTGTTCGTGGAACTGGTGTTGCTTTAAAAGAACTTAAGAAATACAAGAATGTATTAATGAATTAGCACCTTTTAAGTTCTAACAATGCAACAACTTATCTATTTTTTTCAGAAGTTTAAATATTTTCTGTTTTTTTTATTGTTAGCGTTTATTTCTTTTACATTAACATTCAATAACCTTAATTACCATAATAGCAAATTTGTAAATTCTGCAAATGCAATAACAGGTGGTTTTTATTCAAAAACTTCAAACATTTCTGAATATTGGGGCTTAAAGCAAAAGAACAAACTTTTAGCTGAAGAAAATACACACTTAAAAAATCTATTAGAAAAAAATACATCTATACTTTTTGATAAAGATTCTACAGTAATTGATTCTATTAATTATCAACAGAAATTCACTTTTACAAATGCAAAAATTATTCGTAATAATTACAGTAGTAAATTTAATTTCTTAACCATTAACAAGGGAGAAACACAAGGAGTTAAAAGAGAAATGGCCGTAATTAATAGCAAAGGAATTATTGGTTTAACCGATAATACTTCTAACAATTATGCTAGAGTACAATCTATTCTTAATAGAAACAGTACAATTAACGCACGTTTAAAAAACAGTAATTATTTTGGAACTTTAGGTTGGAATGGAAAAAACTATAACATTGTTCAACTTTCTGATATTGCCAGACAAGCTCCACTAAAAATTGGTGATACTATTGAAACTGGTGGAATGTCTACTATTTTTCCTGAAGGAATTTTAATAGGTACAATTTCTAAAATTAACAAAGGAAACTCAGCTGATAACAAAGTTGATGTTACACTATTTAATGATATGAGTAATTTAGGTTATGTTTATGTTGTTAAGAATTTTCATAAAGCAGAAATTAAATCTTTAAACACACAAAATGAATAAACCATTTAACATGGTAACCCTGTTTATATTTTTGCTCTTATTGCAGGTTTTTGTACTCAATAACATCCTGTTTCTAAATTCTATAAACCCTTACCTATACATCGTTTTTGTTTTTTTATATCCATTAAAAACGAATAGAATTCCTTTTCTTTTTTACAGTTTTCTATTAGGTCTTTTTGTTGATTTTTTTTCTGATTCTGGCGGAATTCATGCCTTTTCGATTTTAGTTATCGCCTATATTCGCTTAATTTTTGTTAGAGCTTACTTTAGAAAAACAGAATCTGATTATGCTTTTTTTAAATTAAAATCAGAGCCTTTTGGAAAAATTTTTAACTTCACCGTAACTTTAACAGTAATTCATCATCTTATATACTTTTCTTTTGCTAATTTTAGTTTTGAAAATTTGTCTAGCGTATTTTTAAACACACTTTATTCAAGTATTTTTACGTTGACCTTATACTTTTTAGGAACCTACATTTTTACCAAAAGCGAATAATGCAAAGAAGTTTTTTACTCTATTTTTTAATAACCGTCGTAGGGCTTATTTTTATTGGAAGATTGTTTCAACTTCAAATTATAAAAGGAGAATCTTATGATCCTATTCATAATGCAGCTGTAAAAATTGAATATGATTATCCTGAACGGGGATATGTTTATGATAGAAACGGAAAACTATTAGTGGCGAATCAACTTTCTTATGATGTTATGGTTCAGCCTAATCAAGTAAAACCATTAGATACTTTAGAGTTTTGTAATCTTCTTAAAATCGATAAAAAATATTTCTTAAAAGAATTTAAAAGAGCAGAAAATTATGCTAGGTATCTGCCTTCGGTTTTTTTAAAGCAATTAGCCAAAGAAGATTTCGCTTTCTTGCAAGAAAAGATGTACAAATACACAGGTTTCTATATTCAAAAGAGAATTATTAGAGATTACCCAATAAATGCAGCTGCAAACGTTTTAGGTTTTATTGGTGAAGTAAATGAAGAAAAAGCTAAGAAAAGTGATTATTACCAATCAGGAGAATTAGAAGGAAAAGAAGGGATAGAAAAGCAATACGAAAACTCTTTAAGAGGAAGAAAAGGTAAAAAATATTTACGTAGAAATCGATTTAACAAAGTTACCGGCTCATATAAAGATGGCATTTATGATACTTTACCCGAAAACGGAAAGGATTTAACTTTAACAATAGATATAGAACTACAAGCGTACGCACAAAGACTAATGAAAGGAAAACGAGGTGGTATTGTTGCGATAGAACCATCAACTGGCGAAATTTTGGCTTTAGTAACCTCGCCTTCTTATGACCCAAATATGTTAGTGGGTAGAAAAAGATCTAAGAACTCCGGGTTTTTAATGGATCCTGAAAATCCTGAAAAGCCGACATATGACAGAGCATTATTAGCGGCATATCCTCCAGGATCTCCTTTTAAAATGATGAATGCATTAATAGGACTGCAAGAAAATGTAATTACATCACAAACAGATTTTAGATGCTTTGGTGGCTACAGATACGGTAGTAGAACTAATGAATTCATGAAATGTCATTGTGATATTTATAACAGTCCTATCAAATTAAAAACAGCAATTGCTAGATCTTGTAATAGTTATTTTTCAAATACATATAAAAGAATTGTAGAAAAAAACAATAATCCTTCAGAAGGTTTAGACAACTGGAATAAACATGTTACTAGTTTTGGTTTAGGGAATTATCTAGGATATGATTTACCTGCAGGTCAAAAAGGATTAATTCCTAATGGTAAATATTATGATGAAGTATATAAATATACATGGAACGCATCCACCAATATTTCTAATGCTATTGGTCAAGGAGAAGTTTTAACAACTCCCATTCAACTTGCCAATTTTACAGCAGCAATTGCAAATAGAGGTTATTTTTTCACCCCTCATATCGTAAAAAAGATAGATTCAAAAACTATTGAAAACCCAAATTTCACAATTAAAAAACTAACTACAATTGATCAAGAACATTTTACACCAGTTATTGAAGCTATGCATGAAGTTTTTAAAACAGGTACTGGAAAATACAGCCAAGTAAGAGGGATAGAAATTTGTGGAAAAACAGGAACTGCAGAGAATTCAATAAAAATGGTTGATGGTGTTAAAATTCAGGCAGAAGATCATTCCATTTTAGTAGCATTTGCACCAAAAAATAATCCAAAAATAGCGTTGGCTGTTTTTGTAGAAAACGGAGGTTATGGTTCTACTATTGCCGCCCCTATTACCAGTTTGTTAATTGAAAAATATATAAATGGTACTATTTCTAAAAGAAATAAATACAGAGAACAAAGTATGCTAAATAAAAGTTTGCAAGAAATTTATGATATGCAAACACCAAAACCTAAAGAAATTGCGTCAGGAACAAAATAACATTTTTGCAGGTATAGATTGGATTTTAATTATCATTTACACTATTTTAGTGAGCTTTGGGTGGTTAAACATTCTTGCTGCGTCTAAAACAGACGATGTAATTGAGTTGTTAAGTTTTTCCACCAAATACGGAAAACAATTTATTTTTATTTGTTTAACTATACCGTTAATTATTATCATTCTATTTTTCAACTCAAAATTTTATGAGAAATTTGCGACTATACTTTACATAGTTTCATTGTTATCTCTTTTCGGGCTATTTCTTTTTGGCAAGAAAATTAATGGTGCCACTTCTTGGTATGATTTCGGGGTACTTGGCCTACAGCCATCAGAATTTGTAAAAGCTTGTACAGCTTTAGCTGTGGCAAAATTACTAAGTGATAGACAATACAGTTTAAAACTGGTTAAAAACCAAATAAAAGCTTTTATAATTATTTTCTTTCCGGCTTTATTAATCACTCTACAACCAGATGCAGGATCAGCTCTTATCTATTTATCTTTCTTTTTTGTTTTAAACAGAGAAGGTTTAACTCTAAATTATATTCTATTAGGAACTGCTTTTATTGCCTTATTTATTTTAACCATATTTTTTGGTGCAAGCAAAATGTTTATTTCGCTTTTCATTCTAATTTCATTAATTGTCTTTTACTTAATTTACAGAGGTGGCAAAGGTTTTTTTAGGTTTAATTGGCATAAAATATTAGCCCTTTATTTTGTAATTGCGATGACCATTTTTGGAACAGGTTATACTTATAACAATATTTTTAAGCAACATCACAGAGATCGTTTTGAAGTTTTATTAGGATTAAAGATTGATAACAAAAACATTGGCTACAACTCTTATCAATCTGAATTAACGATAAGTTCTGGTGGTCTTACAGGAAAAGGTTTTCTAAATGGAGATATTACTCAAGGTGATTTTGTACCAGAACAACACACTGATTATATCTTTAGTACGGTTGGTGAAGAATGGGGTTTTATAGGCAGTAGTTTAGTAATTATTCTTTTTATGTTGATGATGTTCAGAATTATTTATTTATCAGAAACACATTCAAATAAATTTGGTAGAATCTACGGCTATAGTTTAGCTTCTATCCTATTCTTCCATGTAATTGTAAACATTGGTATGGTAATCGGCTTGCTACCCACTGTTGGAATCCCTTTACCCTTTTTTAGCTATGGAGGATCTTCTCTTTGGGGTTTTACAATCTTATTATTTATCTTTATTAGACTAGATGCTCATAAGAATTATGATTGGTAATTTATTAAATTATAAAAGGAGGCATTTAGAACACAATTTAGAGGAGTCAGAAATGTAGAATTCTTTCTTTTTAGACTAACAAATATTGGATCAAGACCAAAAGTTGTGGAGAAGATAAAAAAACTCCGAACTTTGGAAATAAAATTTTATGTCTTCCGAACCTTTATTATCTATAGCCAATTTATTACTTCCAGAAGTTCTAGTTTCTTATTTTTAGTTAATTAATCATCAAGTTGAAGGTGAAGATTTTCACTTCTCTGGAAGAGAACAATAGTATTCTAGAGAATTTTAAAGATACTAAAGTCCATTCTAAAAGTTTCTTTCCAGAGGCCACAATTCAAGATTTCCCTATACGAGGCAAGAATGTTTACCTTCAGATAACCAGACGTAGATGGTTTAGTCATACTACTGGAAAAATAGTTACAAGAGATTGGAGTTTAGTAGCAAAAGGAACTAGAATGACTAATGAGTTTGCTGCTTTTTTTAAAAGAAATCAATCAGTAATAACGCAACTAACACTTCAACTGTAGCTAATTTTTATGGCGTGATTCCAAGAAACCTGCAAAGACAATATAAAGATTCTTTAAGTGATTTTAATTCCTGGAGTCAAAAGAAACATGCTACAGAATGGCTCTTGTTTTCTAAAAATTTAGGAACTCATTTATCTTTAGATGAAACTGCCTTTTCTAATGGAGATTTATACACCATCATTACAAATAAAGATGCAAAAGGAAAGAAAGGAGCAATAGTAGCTATGGTTAAAGGAACTAGAGCGGAAGTAGTTATAAAAATACTCCATAAAACCCCTTTAAAACAAAGAAACAAAGAAACAAAGTAAAAGAAGTAACTTTAGATATGGCTGGTAATATGGGGCTTATTGTTAAAAAATCATTTCCAAACGCAACCCTAGTTATAGATCGTTTTCACGTTCAAAAACTAGCCCTAGATGCATTGCAAGAGATAAGAATAAAGCATCGATGGGAAGCAATAGATAAAGAAAATGATGCGATAGAAAATGCTCGAAATAGAAACTTAAAATATACTCCAGAACTACTCTCTAATGGTAATACTCTAAAACAACTACTTGCTAGAAGTCGATATTTACTCTATAAATCAAGATCTAAATGGACTGAAAATCAACAACAAAGAGCCAATGTTTTATTTGAAAAATATCCTGATCTAGAAAAAGCATACAAATTATGTCAAAAACTTTCTTGGATATTTAACAACACAAAAGACAAAACTTCGGCACTTATAAGACTTGCGAAATGGGATGAAAAAGTAAGACAAGCTAAGTTTAAAAGTTTTAAAACGATCGCCAGAACAATGTCAATGCATTATCAAAATATTCTCAACTATTTTGACAATCGAAGTACAAATGCTTCTGCAGAATCTTTTAATGCTAAAATCAAAGCCTTTAGAGCACAGTTTAGAGGTGTGAGAAATATAGAATTCTTCCTTTTTAGACTAACTAATATTTTTGCCTAATAAGCAAATCCCACAAGTTTATGACTTGATCCCTTGATCCGTTAACACTCTCAATCCGTTATTAAAAAAACGTTTAGCAATGGTTTAGCAGAAAACAAAAAAAAGCTTCACATTTCTGTGAAGCTTTGCTACTACTAATAGCGAGAACTGGACTCGAACCAGTGACCTTCGGGTTATGAGTTCAACAATTCTGTTGATTTTAACCCTTTTTCACACTTAATATGACCAAATCGTTTACGGTAACGTTTACGATGATTTATAATTAATTTTAGTAAAAATAATAAACAATATATTGTGAAACAAGAAATTATACTAAAGACTTTTTCAAAGCTTCTAACTCCACTCCTAACCCATTAAACATTTGTATAATACTACTCAATTTCAATTCATGTTCCTCGTATTCTTGAGTATTAATACTACAGGTAAACTTCCAAAGTTCTAAAACTTCTGAAATAGGAACTTCATAAGGTTGATATTCTCTATTATCAGGTTTTAGTAATAACGATCCTTTTTCTTCTAATTGGTTGTAAACTCTTTTGTACGTCATACCATCATTTCTAGTAACAATAATATATGACGTTCCACTTTTAACATCCGCAATATCTTCTACAAATTCTGCAACCACATAAGAACCATCTTTCATTGGCAACATAGAATCTCCTTTTATAGGAAATGCTCTGTGTTTTCCGGTTGGTAAAAATGGAAGCTTAATTTTTTCTAATTGTTCTATATATTCAGGGTCATCATATCCTAACAAATATCCAGCTGAAGTTTTTGAAGATACGACCTCTATTAAATTTTCATTTTCAGCATCGACTGTAATCGGAAACAATACTCTTTTACTGCCAACTTCTATAAAAGAAATGTCATTGGTTTTTGTTAAATCGTTTTTCAGCAAAATATCAATAGGGATTTTAAAATAATTTGAAAAATCAATTAAAAACTCTAATGTTGGCGAAGAACGATTCTCTTCATAAGAACCTATTCTTGATCTTGTTACTTGTAAATCGTCTGCCAAACGCTCTTGAGAAAGTTGTTTTAAACCTCTTAAATGTCTGATGTTTTTGGATATAATTTTCATAATACTACAAATGTAAGCAATAATAGTTTGTATTTGTAGTTAATTTTGCAGTGTGAAGAAAAATATTTTACATCTAGATTTAGATACTTTTTTTGTATCCTGTGAACGACTAATTGATAGTCATTTACAAAAAAAACCGCTCTTAGTTGGCGGAACAGGTGATCGTGGTGTAGTTGCTGCTTGTAGTTATGAAACAAGAGGTTTTGGAGTGCATTCTGGTATGTCTATGAAGGTTGCTAGACGTTTATGTCCAGAAGCAATTGTTATCAGAGGTAATACAAGTATCTATTCTAAATATTCTCAAATTGTTACTGAAATCGTCAAAGAAAAAGTCCCCCTTTTTGAAAAAGCAAGCATTGATGAATTTTATGCTGATTTAACAGGAATGGATACCTTCTTCGGAAGCTATAAATACGCCTCAGAATTAAGACAACGCATTATCAAAGAAAGTGGATTGCCAATTTCCTTTGGATTGTCTTGTAACAAAATTGTTTCTAAAGTAGCTACCGGAGAGGCAAAACCTAACAATCAATTATTGATTAATGAAGGGTTTGAAAAAGATTTTATGGCGCCTTTATCTATACGTAAAATCCCCTCAGTTGGAGAAAAAACATATCAAATTTTAAGAAATTTAGGAGTAGAAAAAGTAAAAGTGATTCAAGAAATGCCTGTTGAAATGCTAGTGAGTGTTTTAGGTTTAAATGGGAGAACAATTTGGAAACGTGCTCATGGAATTGACAATCCGCCTTTAATTCCTTTTCATGAAAGAAAATCGATATCTACAGAACGTACTTTTAATAAAGATACCATTGATATGAAAAAACTTAATGAAACTATTTTTGCAATGGCAGAAAACTTAGCCTATCAACTTAGAAAAGGAGAAAAATTAGCCGCTGTTATCTGTGTGAAAATTAGATATTCAGATTTTAACACCTACACAAAACAAGTGAAAATTCCGTATACAAATGCTGACCATATAATTATCCCTACAGTTTTAGAGCTTTTTAAAAAATTGTATCAAAGACGTTTGTTAATACGATTGGTGGGAGTAAAAATTACAGATATTGTGAGTGGCAATTATCAAATTAATTTGTTTGATGATTCTGAACAGATGCTCAATTTATATACTGCGATGGATACTATCAGAAATAAATATGGTGAATCTAGTATCACAAGAGCTGCATCTATGGGCGCAAAAACAATTGGTCGTTTTGAAAATCCTTTTAATGGAGAACCACCAACGCTTTTAGCACATAGAAAACAATAATGTATGTATCTAAACTGTCATTCCTATTACTCCTTACGTTACGGAACGTTCTCTGAAGTTGAATTATTAAAACTTGCCGTAGAAAATAATATTGATAAGATTGCGCTTACGGATATCAACAATACTTCTGCTTGTTTAAATTTTATTCAACAAGCCAAAAAGTATAATATAAAACCTATTGTGGGGGTCGATTTTAGAAATGGCAATTCACAACAGTTTGTTGCTATTGCAAAAAGTAATACAGGTTTTGAAAACATCAATCGATATTTGTCTACTTTTTTAGAATCTAAAACAGCTATTCCTGATCAACCAGAATTATTAGAAGATGTCTTTATTATTTATCCTTTTGAAAAAGCACTAGAATTAAACTTAACTTCTTTTAAGGAAAATGAATTTGTTGGTATTTCTATTGCTGAAATTAATAAACTCCGTTTTTCATATTTAAAAAAGTATGAAGACAAATTGGTGATACAACAACAAGTAACCATTCGTAATAAAAGTGATTTTAATGCACATCGGCTTTTACGTGCAATTGATAATAACACCTTATTAAGTAAACTTCCTACAACAGAACAGTGTTTAACAACAAGCACGATGCATAGTGCACTTGTTTTGCACGAGTATTTTAAAGATTTCACTTCGATAAGTGCAAATACTAAAACACTTTTACAACAATGTGTAATACATTTTGGATTTGATAAAACACGAGAAAATCAGAACAAACAGCACTATTGCAATAGTTTTGAAGAAGATTGCACGTTGCTCGTGCAACTTTGCACTTCTAAAGTGCAAACAAGATATAATAATGTAACACAAAAAGTACACGACAGACTTCAAAAGGAATTGAAGGTAATAATTGAATTAAAATTTGTTTCCTTTTTTTTAATCAATTATGATATTGTGAAATATGCGAAAAGTAAAGGGTATTTTCATGTAGGTAGAGGAAGTGGTGCAAACAGTATTGTTGCTTATATTATTGGTGTTACTGACGTAGATCCTGTTGAACTAGATTTATATTTCGAACGTTTTATCAATCCTTTTAGAGCCTCTCCTCCAGATTTTGATATTGATTTTTCTTGGAAAGATAGAGATGACGTAACCAACTATATTTTTACACGGTTTAAAAACACGGCACTACTTGCAACTTACAATACTTTTAAATATAGAGCTGTAATTCGTGAATTAGGAAAAGTGTTTGGACTCCCCAAAGAAGAAATTGACAAATTAAGTAAGACGTCGAAACAGCAAAAAACATTCTTTAATACAGTTACCACTTCTACAAGTGCAACTTCCACGACTGCAAGTGCAACAGTAAAACAAAAGAAAAACACAAATGCAACAGATAATCAACAACAGGAAAAAAGCACAGCAACAGTTTATCAACAGCAAGAAATAGACAGTATTGCAAAATTAGTTTTAAAATACGGAAAATTAATTGAAGGATTTCCAAATTACATCAGTGTACACTCAGCAGGGATTTTAATTTTGGATAAACCGATTCATTATTATTCTGCAACAAATCTTCCTCCAAAAGGATATCCAACTGTTCAGTTTGATATGAATATTGCTGATGATGTTGGTGTTTTTAAGTTTGATATTCTAGGACAACGTGGATTGGCAAAAATAAAGGAAGCCTTAGAAATTATAAAAATCAATAGACCTAATGATCCACCAATAGATATTACAGATGTAGAAAAATTTAAAAAGGATGAAAAAATTAATCACTTATTAAAATCTGGAGGTGCAATTGGTGCGTATTATGTAGAATCTCCTGCAATGCGAGGTTTGATGCAAAAATTGCAAACACAAGATTATTTAGGATTAGTCGCTGCAAGTTCTATTATTAGACCAGGCGTTTCGGGATCTGGAATGAAAGATGAATTTATTAAAAGACATCGTTATCCAGAAAAAAGAAAAGATGCCAATCCTATTTTATTAGAGATTATGCCAGAAACTTATGGTGTGATGGTATATCAAGAAGATGTGATGAAAGTGGCAAGCAAATTTGCAGATTTAACATTGGGTGAAGCGGATGTTTTAAGACGTGGAATGAGTGGGAAATATCGTTCTCTTAAAGAATTTAAAGCTGTGGAAGATAAATTTGTTTCTAATTGCAAGAAAAAAGGGCATAAAGAAGCTTTAATTTTTGAAGTTTGGAATCAGATTAAAAGTTTTGCTGGATACGCTTTTGCAAAAGGTCATTCTGCTTCTTATGCGGTTGAGAGTTATCAAAGTTTGTTTTTAAAATGCTATTATCCTATAGAGTTTATGGTAGCTGTTTTAAATAATGGAGGTGGATTTTATTCTGCTGCTCATTATATTCATGAAGCAAGAATGAAAGGTGCAATTATTGAATTGCCTTGTATCAATAAAAGTAATCACCCAAACATCGTGATGGATACCACTATTTATTTAGGCTTTGGCTATTTAAAAAGTTTAGAGCATTTAGTCATTCAACGCTTGTTAACTGAAAGGCAATTGAATGGAATTTTCATTTCTTTAGAGGATTTTATTGAACGCGTTGTTATCAGTATAGAACAACTTACCATACTTATTAGAATTGATGCTTTTCGTTTTACAACTAAAACAAAAACTCAATTATTATGGCAAGCTATTTTTAAGGTGAATGCAACGAAACAGCAATCAAAACAATCTCAACTTTTTAAAATTCAACATAAAAAATATGAACTTCCAAAATTAGAATCTCATTGGCTTGAAAATGTGTATGATGAAATGGAACTGT
>JQIA01001238.1_pt1 | contig 13746 bp, 8 predicted proteins | sample 811431 | NCBI WGS metagenome assembly JQIA01 (sample SAMN02998118, study PRJNA258478) | marine sediment metagenome | biome: marine; feature: seafloor; material: sediment; isolation source: oil-polluted sediment collected from 3 locations (0.5 km, 0.7 km and 0.9 km)... | place: USA: Gulf of Mexico ... | reverse complement strand
TATTGATGTGGTAACAACAAATAAAACAGATTTTTTCAGAGAACCCAATCACTTTACTTATCTGGTTGAAAAAGCACTTCCGGAATTAATACAAAAAGACGGTACAGGGATAAAGAAACCATTGAATATCTGGAGCAGTGCCTGTTCTCAAGGTGATGAACCATATACTTTAGCTATCGTTTTAAGTGAATTCTCAGAAAAAAACAGAGCATTTGATTTTTCTATTCTGGCAACTGATATTTCAGTGAAAATTCTTGAACTGGCGAAAAATGGTGTGTATCCACATAGCCACATTGAACCTATAGATATAGAACTTAGAAAAAAGTACCTTTTGAAAAGTATAGACAAACAAAAGAACCTTGTACGAATTGTTCCTGAACTTAGGGCAAAAGTTGTGTTCCGGCAAATGAATCTTATTGAAGGTGATTTTCAGATACGAAAAACAATGGATATTATATTCTGTCGGAATGTCATTATTTATTTTGACAGAAGGACCACCGATATTCTTCTTAAAAGGTTATGCAAGAAGCTTAGAAAAGGTGGCTTTCTTTTTATGGGGCATTCCGAGTTACTCGATTGTGCTAAACTTCCTCTTTCCCAGGTAGCCCCGACAATTTACAAAAAACTGTGAACTTATTGTCATTAATCATGAATTAAGTGACGGGTATAATATGAAAAAAATTAAAGTACTTATTGTTGATGACTCTGCACTTGTCCGTCAGGCTCTTGTTGATGTGCTTTCTTCAGATCCTGAGATTGAAATTATGGATACTGCTGCTGATCCTTTTATCGCTGTTCAGAAGATGAAGGAAAATTCACCTGATGTAATAACGCTTGATGTTGAAATGCCCCGTATGGATGGGATAACGTTTCTTCAAAAAATTATGAGCCAGCACCCAATCCCTGTGGTAATCTGCTCAACTTTAGCGGTGGAGCGGTCTGAAACACTATTAAAGGCATTAGAATATGGTGCTGTAGAGATTATTCAAAAACCTGCCATGGGTACAAAAAAATTCTTCGAAGAATCAAAAATACGTATTTGCGATGTTGTAAAAGCTGCCGCCATTTCCCGAATGAAAAAAATAATTAAAAAAAGGGATGTGGAACCAAAACTAACAGCCGATGCGATTCTACCAAAATCAACAGGTGCAATGTTAAAGACAACCGAGAAGGTTGTTGTTGTCGGCGCTTCAACCGGCGGAACTGAAGCTTTAAAGGTTTTTCTGGAAGGTCTTCCCCCCGATGCCCCAGGAATCGTTATCGTTCAGCATATGCCCGAGAATTTTACCCGTGCTTTTGCAAAGCGCCTTGACAGCGGTTGTCAGATTTCCGTTAAAGAGGCATCGAATAACGATACTGTTTTGCGCGGGCAAGCCTTGATTGCACCGGGTAATGACCATGTTCTGCTAAAAAGGAGCGGTGCAAGGTATTATGTTGAGGTCAGGCAGGGGCCGCTTGTTTCCCGCCATCGACCATCTGTCGATGTATTATTTCGTTCTGCCGCACGATATGCCGGAAAAAATGCCATTGGTATTATTATGACCGGCATGGGAGACGATGGGGCTAAAGGCATGAAGGAAATGAAACAGGCAGGATCAATAAATATTGCTCAGGATGAGGCTTCATGTGTTGTATTTGGCATGCCAAATGAGGCTATAAAAATTGGCGCTGTTGATATTGTCAAACCCCTTGGACAACTCTCTTCAATCATGTTGAGGGAGTATCAGAAATAAGGTTGTTTAAGGAATGAGATGAGATACACCGTTTCAAAATTATCATACAGAGGTAATGATGGTAGACACAAATCTTAAAACCAGGCAGTTAGGGAAAAAAGCTGGTGCTTCATCTACCTCTGATATAAACGAACGTCTTAATATACTAGTGGTTGAAGATAGTAACTCAGTAAGAAAAAAAATTGTTGATTCTCTTAAAATGTTGGACCTGGAAATTTTTGAAGCTGATGATGGTACTTCGGCTCTTAAAATATTAAGAAACCGAAAGTTAAATATTGACCTTGTTCTGACTGATCTCAATATGAAAACAATGGATGGTGATGAACTATGCCGTATAATAAGAAATGACCTTAAACGTTCAGAACTTCCAGTGATTGTGCTCAGTTCCAAAATTGATAAAAAAACGACTGTAAGCCTTTTTAACACAGGGGCTACTGACTTTTTGTATAAACCATTTACTGCTGAAGAACTTGTGGTAAGGATTGATACTCATCTTGAACGACTCAGGCTTAACAAAATATTGATAAAACAGATCGGCGAGTTAAAGGAACTAAATCAAATTAAAGATGATTTTATAGCTGTCTGCTCTCATGATTTCAGATCACCCCTCCAGATTATAATGGGGTATACAGAAATAATGATGGGAGATGATACTACGACAAACAATCAAAGTAAGATGCTTACCAGTATAAAAAAATCAGCTGATAATCTACTGGAAATGATTGACGAGATTCTGGTACTTGGAAAAGCTGAAAGACTTACCGGAACAGTGGGCATTACCTCGCAACCTATAAAAAATCTTATTCGTTCATGTGTGACGAATTTTTATGGTCTTGCCACAAAAAAAAATATCACTCTGAATTTCTCAGATATCGATAGTAGCCCCATGGTGAACGGTAATCAGAATGAGCTCACCAGAATTTTTAATAATCTGCTTTCAAATGCAATTAAATTTACGCCTGCCGGCGGAGTTGTCTCCGTTAGACTTAACGTGGAAAAAAATAAAACTTTTACAGCATCTATTAGCGATACTGGTATAGGAATCGCTGATGACGCAATCCCTCAGCTTTTTAAGAAATACTCAAATCTGTCACAAAAAGGAACAGAAGGGGAACAAACAACCGGACTTGGACTTTTTATAACGAAAGAACTGATTGAAAAAAATCAAGGTGAGATCAAGGTTGAAAGTGAAATATCAAAAGGGTCCTGCTTTATTGTAAAATTACCTATCGTTAATAAATCACAGGCTTCATTTATTCAGGAACTTATAGATATGGAAAAACGGTAAAAAAAAAATTTGATGCAGAATAAAATATATAATGAAATCGACTCCAATAAAAAGCCGGTTACAATTTTTATTGGTGAATATTATGTAAGTAGCAAACCTGTTATTATTGCAACGCTTTTGGGATCCTGCGTGGCGGCATGCCTGTATGATCCCATAAAAAGAATTGGTGGGATGAACCATATACAAATGCCAGGTAGAGCCGATTTAAAAAATTACAACACATCTGCAAGATACAGTATCAATGCAATGGAGTTGCTTATTAACGGGATGATGAAATTAGGGGCAGACAGGAAGACCATTATTGCTAAAATTTTTGGTGGTGCGAGCGTTATTGCATCTGTTTCACCTGAAAATGCCATAGGTCCCGAAATTGTCAGTTTTGTAAAACAATTTCTTAAAGCAGAAAAAATAAAGATCGTCAGCAGTGATTTGGGCGGAATCAACACCAGAAAAATATTTTTTAATACTGATACAGGCAGTGTTTTATTAAAGCGTAGTCAGTCGATGAAATCATCACAGATATTAGCAGAAGAGCAGAAAAAACTTCGCTTGTTAAAATTAGAATTAAAAAAACAATCTGATACAACCCTTTTTTAATTTTACAGCGTCTGCTTTCAATAAATAAACTGGAAATATAAATGCATGTTTAAGATACCAAAATCAATACAAATCGTTCTAAATAAATTAAAGAGAATGATAGGTGTAACATCTCAGGATAAAGAACTTGTAGCCGGGCTTTCGGATTTGTCAAATTCTTTAGGGGCTGCTATTTCGGGCGTTGAGGGGGATTTTTTGGATCTTGGGCAAAAATTTCAAATAATTTTTTCGAAAACCGAAGAATTAAAAGGTCTGGTGTCAAAGACTTCAGCGTTTTCAGGTAACAAAAATGATGGTTCGGGGATAGCGGGTGTTGGTGAGTTTGCACGTAAATCACTTCAAACACTTACGGGTTATCAGGGTGATATACAAAGTAACCTGAAAATTCTTAATTCAGGGTCCGATTATTTGCAATTACTATCCAATATGTGTGCCAACACAGATAAAGTCTCTTTGCTCCTGAATGTGATTGCACTGAATATTGCGATTGAAAGTAATCGTACGGCAGAGTCGCGGGAAATGTTTATGGTTTTTGTGACTGAAGTAAAAGATATATCGGAACAAATAAGTCATGTTTCAAAAGAACTTTATTATGATTCTAAGTTTATACGGGAAAAACAACTTCAGTATCAGCAAGATATATCAGGGCATCTTTGCCAACTTCAAAACCTGACCCGTAAAGCAGACAAGGTTGTTAATCAATCGGTTGAGACCATCGAAAATATTATGGAAAAATCGTTGGAAGCTCTTGGCCGGGCAAGTGACTGCTCCAATGATATTAATTCTATGGTAAGCTCAATTGTTATGGGGATGCAGTTCCATGATATTGTCCGGCAGCAGATTGAACATGTTGTTATCGCTATAGAAGAAGCTATCCGGTTGTATACGACATTCGAGGCTGATACAGGTGATTCTGAACAAAAAGTAATGAATCAAATATATTCAATTTTAATGATTCAGAATGCTCAAATTAAAAGCACAATCGGCGAAATTGATACTGTTTACAAGAATATTCTAAACGCTTTTCAAGGTATCGAAGCAAAGGTTGCTGAACTGCTATCCTGTGTGTCCTACTCAACGTCTGAACGTTCAGGCGAAGATGACGATGGAGATTTATTTTCTATCCTGCTGTCAGGGTTTGCAAATCTTAATAAGCTTCTGGGCGATGCATACCACCTGAAAAGGAGTATGAATGAAGTTGCCGAGGAGGCATCTACTGCTACAGAGGGGTTATTAAAGCATGTAGACCATGTTCAGAGAATAAGCCTTGATCTTCACAGAAAAGCCCTCAATGCCATTATTAAAGCGGCACATTTAGGCGATATGGGGCGAGCTCTTGAAGTCTTTGCTCATGAGGTCACAACGGCATCCAATGAATCAAATACCTTTGCTGATAAAGTTGTTGATCATATAGAATCAATTGCCACTCTTACCTCACAAATGTTGACTACTTCGGATATTAAAGATAATGATGAAACTCTAAATTTATCTCACACAACAAGTGTTGATAGAATTTCAACGTCCTACGATGACTTTTTAGAAAATACAACTACCACGCGGAATATGTCAACGGCATTAGAACAATCTATTACAGAAGCAAAATCTTCACTGTCTTTTATATCTGAATTTTCAGATGCATTGAAAATTCAATTAAATACATCTGAAGAGATACTCAGTAAAATAAATATGAAAAATGAATTTTCTCCTGTTATGACTGACATTACAGATACATCAGATCGATATACCATGGAGAGTGAAAGACTTGTTCATTTAAGCTTATTCGGTGATACAGACTCAGAAGGCGATGTAGAGGTTAAAGAGGATACTCCTGAAGAGGCGGATGTAGACATTGAATTATTCAATGAGCCATCCGTTGATTCCCATGAATCACCAACTACGAAGATCATTGGCAAAGAGCCGTTGCAAGACCTGCCACCTGAGGATTCAATAGCTATGAATGACAACCCTTCTTCTGATAAGGCAGATAAGAGTGATGATGAGTTTGATGATAATATTGAATTGTTTTGAATTCTAAGGCTTTCAGGTATAAGTCTTTGCCGTATTGGTGGTTATAGTATGATTGAGCGGTCACGATCCATTATTGGGATAATGCTTATCATTTCGGTCTTATCCGGTGTTTTTCTGTTCTGGGGCATAAGTCGTCATAAAAGCAGCCTTGATAAATCGATTCTGGATACAACAGGGAAAGCGCAGAAAATATTTGCTCAGATTATCAGGAATACCAATCTGATTTATGATTTTCAGATTAATAATATCCTGAAAGATAAAGAGATTATCGATGCCTTTAATCAACGTGACAGAGGCGCTTTGTATAGAGCAACATTACCAGCTCACAAGGCTTTGAAAAAAGAGAATCCGAATTATTCGAATATGCATTTTCATCTGCCGGACGGGCATTCTTTTTTGAGAATGCATAAGCCTGAAGAATTCGGCGATGATATGCTAAAATTAAGACCGATTATAACGCATACACACGAAACGTATAAAACTGAAGCAGGTTATGAAATTGGAAAACATGGATTGTTCTACAGAGTCGTAAAGCCAGTCTTTATCGATAAACGTTATATTGGCGCTCTTGAGGTCGGCATTCGGGTAAATGAAGTTGCGGTGAATATTGAAGAGGTTCTTAATGTTCAGGTTGCAAGGTATATATCAGCATCACTTGTAAATAAGGATTATAAGAATTCCGCCAGGCATGAAATTATTTATGATGAGTTTATCGTTAACCCTTATGGTAATGCACAGTTGTTTAGGCCGGTGGTTCAATCCTATGATTTTAAACAACAGGACTCAATATTTGTTGAGAATAACAAAAAACACTACATTGTTTTCAGTGCCGGTAAACTCAACAACTTTGAAGGCAGGCTGGTAGCCCGGTTCCTGGTTATGCAGGACATAACGGATGAGTTACATGATTATCAGGTTTATGTCATAAAGTCGGTTATTCTGACAATAGTACTGATTATAAGTGCTTTTTTGATATTATATTTCAGTTTTGGTTCCATGATAAATGAAATCATAAATCTTAACATCGGCCTTGAAAAAAAAGTCAGGGAGAGAACAAGGCAGCTTGAAGATGCTTCCTTTAAGCTTATGGCCTCAAATGCTGAACTGGATCAGATTTTTAACACTGCAGCTGACGGTATGAGGGTCATCGGGGTTGATTCATTGGTAATACGGGTAAATGATAAATTTACAGATTTTACAGGTTTACACAAAGATCAGCTGGAGAATAAATTGTGCTATGAATGTTTTCATGGCCCCTATTGTTTTACAGATGAATGTACACTTAAGCGGATTCTTCAGGGAGAGTCATTCATAGAGCTGGATGTTAAAAAGCAGACGGCTAAGGACGGCGAAAAATCATTTCTTTTAACAGCAACGCCTTTTAAATCTACTGACGGAAAAATTTTAGGTGTTGTCGAAAATTTTAAAGATATGACAGAGAGAAATAATACATTCAATACGGTCAAAGAAAAGGAAGAATACCTGAATGCCGTGATGTCGACTGTACAGGCAGGGGTGATTGTAGCAGGCTATGAAAACCAGCGTATTATAGATGTGAATCCTTATGCTGAAGCTTTGATTGGTGCAGAAAAAAAGGTGCTTATTGATCAACCTGCGGCGATCTTTTTTGGTTACGAAACAGAGGATGATATTGGCGGGCCAAAGGCTGTTATCAATCTTACTTCGGGTGACTGTCTGCTGGTTCCGGTGAATCACAGTGAAAGACACATAAGGCTTAAAACAGCGTCAGTGTTTATAAGAGGAGAACGTTACAAGGTGATCAGTTTTACTGACATAACCGATGTAAAGCGACTGCTCGAAAATCAGGCAGTTGATATTATGAAGTCAAAAGGGATTATGACACTGATAAACCGTGATCCGTTTTGTTATATTGATCTGCCGTCTGATAAAAGATTATACTGTTGCAGTATTTCAGTCCCCTGCAATGCAGAAGGTGGAGATCACCTGTTTATTAACAACCTGCCGGCAAACGGTCGTGGCATGAACGCCCGAACAGTTATCAGTCTTAAAGATCAATCTGGTCATGAAGTGAACTGCATATTACGAAGTATCTATACCGACCTGGTTCATACCTCATCCATCGCAAATAATCCTGAATTTTCCCTTGGACAGACGATTGCCCATCTTAACAGTCAGTTATGTCACTCAGGGTATTTTGAGACAGATGATTTTTTTACATCCATAAATGTTCAGATTGATCATGATACACTTAAAATGACCTGGCTTTCAACCGGTCATCCACCTTTTTTGCTGATTCGCGGGGGCAGGGTTTCTTCGATACCGGAACCTGGCAGTAGCGGTTGCAATTTTCCTGTTCCTTTTATTCCTGATGCTGAATTCAAAGGCGATATAATTCAGCTGCAAGGGGACGATCAGATAATTTTTTATACTGACGGTCTGACAGAAATGCCTGTGGGCAATAATGATGAGCCTCTTTCGATAGATGAACTTGTTGAAATTACACAAAATTTATTTGATGATTATCTCAACGCGACGGGCAGATATCCTGCCGTCTCAATCACGACTGAAAGGCTGTACCGATATATGGTTGCTCTATGCAGTGATATACTCCTTTCCGGCAACAGGCCCGGCTCACAGGGGAATATTTTTCCCGACGACGTGTCACTCATTGGTGTTGAAATTGAGTCGAAAAAAGAATCAAAAGTGATAATAAACTATAAAACAAAAAAAACATTGTTAGATCATATTGATAAGGTGTTTCAGGAAATTGACGAATTGTGCGATTTAACGGCAATTTATGACGGTAATTCCCGGGTCAGAATGGTGCTGGAAGAAGCTGTATTAAATGCCTGGAAGCATGGTAATAACATGAATCCCCAAAAAAGCATTACGGTTAAATGGCAAATGAAAAACGGCCTTTTAATTGAAGTTTTTGATCAGGGGAATGGCTTTGATTTTACTGCCCGCCCGAATCCGACACGAGCCGAGAATATTCTTCTCGATTCAGGGCGAGGGCTTTTTCTAATTAGCGAAATGGCTGACAATGTCAGCTGGAAAGAAAAGGGCACACATCTCATTGCTTTTTTCCAACGATCTATAATGAAAAACGAGACTGTTTTCAATTCAATTGATCCACTTTGGACTTATCCGAAACAAACCGACCCTAACTAAGGAGTTTAATATGGAGATCACTGAAAAGTTAGAATCCGGCTCAGCAATCCTGACACTGGCAGGTAAGATTGATGAACAGGGAGCCGACAAACTGAAAGAAAAATTTACCTCATTAAAGAAGGCGAAACCAGGTAAAATATTAATAAATTTTTCAAATGTAACTTATATGGGCAGTTCCGGCATCGGCAAGCTTCTTCTTTTATATAAAGATGTTTCCCTGTATGGCGGTGAAATTACGATTACCGGTCTGTCTTCAGAATTACGCACCATGTTCGTGAATTTAAAGCTGGATACTGTTTTTACGATCAGTTAAAGGAGCTATTATGAAATTTAAAAATATGACGATCGGCAGGAGAATAACATTGGGATTTGGGCTCATATTGCTTCTTCTTGTAACGCTGACAACCATAAGTGTTACAGGATTTAATATGCTTGTCAGCAATGCAAAAGAAGTTATTGAGGGTAATAAACTGGACGGTGTCCTGTCTCAGAAGGAAGTCGACCATTTGAACTGGGTCAATAAAGTGAACAGGCTCCTTACAGATGAGTCTGTTCATACACTTTCTGTTCAGACAGATGACCATAAATGCGGTTTTGGGAAATGGTTGTACAGTGATGAACGGAAAAATGCTGAAGTAAGAGTCCCTGAACTCAAGGAGCTGGTCCTGCAAATTGAGAAACCTCATTATGAGCTTCATCAGTCAGCGGTTGCAATTGGCAATAGTTATACAAAAGTAGACAAGGCTCTTGGTACTTTTTTGCTGGCAAAAAAAGTCGACCACCTCCTTTGGACACATGCCATTAAAGATGCCATACTCAATAATAAAAATGATCTGTCAATTCAACTCGATCCGACAAAATGTGGACTTGGAAAATGGATTTTTTCAAATGAGACCAAAAGTCTTAAGGCTGAAGATCCTGACTTTGCCAGGTTGATAGATGCGCTTATACCAAAGCATGCAAAGCTTCACGGGAGTGCTGAGTCAATCAAAAATAACTTAAAACGGAATGAGTATAAAAAGGCCTATAATGACTTTGTCGGTAATACCGCCGGGCATGCTGATGCGACCTTAATTGTTCTTGATGAAACCATCGCCTGGCACACTGAAAAAATGTCCGGGCTTAAAAAAGCAAATATGATCTATGCTAAAAATGTTCTACCCGCACTGGCATCAATACAAGAGAGATTAAAAGGTATTCGAAAAGTTGCACGAGAGAATATCATGAGTGATACTGTTCTGCTAACTTCGGCTCTGCGGTCAAAAACAGCGATAATTACAATGAGTATCATTATTGTAACAATTGGTTTGATGCTTGCATTTTTTATTACAAAAGGAATAACCGGTGTTTTAAAACTGATGACTGAAAGTTTAGATGAATGCTCCAAGCAGGTTGCTGCTGCTGCGGGTCAAATCTCTTCATCAAGCCAGACGTTAGCTGAAAGTGCTTCGGAGCAGGCGGCAACAATTGAAGAGACATCAGCTGCTATTGAAGAGATCTCGGCCACCAGCAAGGACACTTCCGAAATGACTGCCGGAGCAGAAAAACTGATGGATCAGAATATTGAAAAATCAGGTCAGTCTTTAAAAGCTATCGTTGAAATTACGACAAAAATGTCTCAGATTGAAGCCGATAGTGATGAAATGGGACTGATTATTCAGAATATCGAACAGATTGCATTTCAGACCAATCTGCTGGCCCTGAATGCTGCTGTTGAAGCAGCAAGAGCCGGTGAAGCCGGGGCTGGTTTTGCCGTGGTTGCTGATGAAGTCCGTAATCTTGCCATAAAAGCAGCTGATGCAGCTAAAACAACACAGGAACTTATTGATGCGACTATTCAACGTGTAACTCAGGTTTCCGGTGCCATTCGTGATATGAATGAAAATTTTGATGGTATTGTTGAAAGTGCGACTGTTATTGGTGAAAAAACCCAGGGAATAACCAATGCCAGCAGTGAGGTTGCCAATGGGATTGAGCAAATCAGTATAGCCACCCTTGAGATTGAGAAAGTTACCCGGAATATTACAGCTAATTCAGAAGAATCAGCTGCATCATCTGAAGAACTTAATGCACAGGCTCATGAAATGGCGGGTATGGTTAAAGAACTGAGGACTCTTGTTCAAGGTAATGATAACACCCATGATTGAAGCTGCAGTGAAAGGCTGACGGCATCATGCATTACGAATGGCACAGAAATAAGCGTTTCCAATTTTTAAAGAACATTTTTTGTCAAAATTTTGATTGCACTATATTTGTTTAAAAATTTATGGAACAGGAGTAAGTCCGCTTTTACCTATTTGGAAGGGCAGGGTATGGCATCTTAGCTATTTATGAAAATTCACCCCCTCACACTCAGTTTTCGTGACGAATATAAATATCTTGAAGAAGATTATGTTGCATCTCAGTTCGAGAAATCACTGATGTTGCAACGTGTTATCATTGTACTATTACCTTGCCTTTATGCTCTTTTCGGAATCCTCGATTTTTATGTAGCTCCTGAACAAAAATATTTTTTCTGGTTTATTCGTTACGCCCTGGTTTGTCCTTTTTCTTTTGGCATTGTGATTTTCTCATTTACCCGTTTTTTTAGACGATTTAACAATGTTAGTTTGTTTCTATTGTTTATTGTCGGTGGGGTCGGTATAGATATTATGATTCTGGTGGCAGATCCGCTGGTGGCTCACTCCTACTACGCAGGTTTGATACTATTTCTCATCGGTATTCATACTGTGATTCGTATGCGTTTTATATGGGCATTTTCAGGCTCGTGGCTTATAATTATCTTTTATGAGATCATTGCCCTCTGGCTGATTGAGACCCCTACAATTTTATTGCTTAATAATAATTTTTTTATCATTTCCGCCAATATTATTTGCATAATCGCCGGATATTCCATGGAACGGTCTTTCCGAAGGAGTTTCTTTCTGAATCATATGCTCGACCGTGAAAAAGAAATGGTCGCCCTGAAAAACCTGGAGTTAAAAGACAGGGTAAAACGTCAGAATGATGCGGAGCAGGCACTACTGAAAAAAACACACGAGATTGAACAGATTGTAACGGAACGAACCCTCCAGCTTCAGCAAACAAAAGAAAAATTTAAGGAGCTGGTTGAACATATTAACGATTTGATTTTTATCATCGATGACACCGGAGTCGTAACATATATCAGCCCTGTTGTTGAGCAAGTGTTTGGCTACTGTCCTTCAGATGTTGAAGGGCGAAAGTTTTTCGATTTTCTGCACAAAGAAGAATCGATAGCCGTTATCAACTGGTTTCAAAATAAACCGTCCGGCAGCATTGATTCTGTGGAGTTAAGATTATGTTCAAAATCAGGTGAATACCATTGGGTGACAGTTTCGCTCAGAATTGAGGTTAAACCGGGAAAAGGCTGGATCGCCCGTGGTGTTTTACGGGATATAACAAAGGTTAAAATACTGGAGGCCCAGCTTCGCCAGAGCCAGAAAATGGAAGCTATCGGAACACTTTCAGGCGGTATTGCCCATGATTTTAACAATATTCTGTCCCCCATTATCGGATATACTGAAATGCTTATAACCAGAATGCCTTCCGGCAGTCCACATATAAGAAAACTGAATGGGATCTACAAATCTGCTCTACGAGCCGCAGCCCTGGCAAGACAGATCCTGACATTTTCACGGGAAGAGAATACGGATTTGAGGGAGATTAAGATACAGCCTATTATAGCAGAAGCACTTAAGCTGATCAGATCAACAATTCCAACAACCATTGAGATTAAACAGGACCTTCAGAATGATTGCAGGGCAATTAAGGCAGACTCAACACAAATGCATCAGATTATAATGAACCTTGCCACCAATGCCTATCATGCCATGGAGGAAACCGGTGGAGAGCTCAAGATCGGCCTTACGGAAATCAACCTTAGTCCTTCAGATCTGATAGATCCGGAGATGCAATCAGGTGTATATGCTTATTTAACTATATCTGATCAAGGTAAAGGAATGACCAAAGAGTTAACAGAAAAGATCTTTGACCCGTTTTTTACCACCAAGGAAAAAGGTAAAGGCACAGGGATGGGGCTTTCAGTCGTGCATGGCATTGTCAAGAGTATGAATGGTGCTATTAAGGTCTATAGTGAACCTGGAAAGGGCACAGAGTTTAAGCTTTATTTTCCAATAGAACGGAACTCTTTTGAAGAATCAGCAGTTGAAACAGAGAGTGCTCTCATTGGAGGATGTGAACGTATTTTGCTTATAGATGATGAGCCGGATATCGTTGATATGGCAGAAGAGATGTTGAGACTTCTTGGTTATGATGTCACCTCTTGCCTTAGCAGTGTTGAAGGATTTGACATTTTTCAATCGAATCCTGATAACTTCGATCTTGTTATTACTGATATGGCAATGCCCGGTATGCCTGGCGATAAGCTTGCCGTTAAACTGGCTGGAGTCCGCCCTGATATTCCGGTGTTATTATGTACCGGCTTCAGTGAAGTCATGTCTGAAAAAACGACTGCAATCTATGGCATTAAGGGGTTTTTAATGAAACCGATTGTGATGCAGGATTTTGCACAAAAGATACGGTCTGTGCTGGATGAAGATAAACAACCTGCGAAATAAATTGCGACAATTCCGTTCAAAATCAAAATATCTTTCTTTCACGTCTGTTTGTACACCTTTTTTTCCTTTTACGACGCCATCAACCATTTTTACCAGTCAATCGGATGATAATCTTTAAGAAATTTACCACACCAGTGCTTTCCGGTTTGAATACCATCAAAGAAAGGGTCGCAGATTCGTGCCGCTCCATCTACAATATCTAAGGGCGGTTGAAAATCGTGTATCTCCTCTTTTCGCAATGACAGGGTAACCGGGTCTTCATCTGTCACCCAGCCGGTATCAACGGCATTCATGTAAATACCGTATTTGGCAAGTTCGCTGGCCGATGTATGGGTCATCATGTTGAGGG
>JQIA01001237.1_pt1 | contig 13749 bp, 11 predicted proteins | sample 811431 | NCBI WGS metagenome assembly JQIA01 (sample SAMN02998118, study PRJNA258478) | marine sediment metagenome | biome: marine; feature: seafloor; material: sediment; isolation source: oil-polluted sediment collected from 3 locations (0.5 km, 0.7 km and 0.9 km)... | place: USA: Gulf of Mexico ... | reverse complement strand
CCTTCAACAGAAAAGCTTCCATAAGATAAAGAGCTATAAAAACCACGGCCATTATCACTAAAATAAATATTTGCTCCAATTTCAAAATAACTGAGGCTAGATTCCACTTCATCTAAATCTAAAGTGAAACCAGAAAGATCTGTAAACAACGCTATATGGTTATTTAGCACCGGGAGTACATATTCAACATTTCCTCCAACAATATTAGGTGTTCCAATTTTTAACCCAAGTCGAAATGGATTGATGTCTTTTCGATCTTTGTTGTCTTCTTGTGCAACTACAATACTACTACTGAACAGTAGGCAAATAAGGATAATTTTTTTCATCTTTTTTCATTTAGTAATTTTAAAGATAAAAAAAAATATATAAACAGGTGTTATTTCGTGAAAATCAGCTTAATTGCTACAATTAACATCATTACTCCAAATATTTTTTTAAGTATACGCTGGTCAATTTGAAGCGCAATTTTAGAGCCAAGAAATCCTCCTAAAATAAATAGAAAAGAGACTATTAAGGCAACTTTCCAATCTATATTTCCACCATCTCCAGCTGTATGATAATTGTAAACAGCTAAAAATGTAACTGGTGGAAGCATTACAGCTAAACTAAGGCCTTGTGCGTTGTGTTGCGTTACTCCTAAAAAGATAATAAATAGAGGAACCATGATAATTCCACCACCAACACCTACCAATCCACTTAATACTCCAGCTAATAAGCCAATTATAATTAGGGTAATAATTGTTGATATTGTCATTTTCATTAGATTTCGGTTGGAATTTTTATTTGATATAATCTTCTCGAATTGTTGTTTAGTTTATTTTCACGTAACCATGAATTGTGTAATTTAAGCACCTTATAATTGATGCCTAAATCTTTAGAAAACTGAGCGATGTCAGATATAATAGTATCAACTTTAATAAGTTTAGTTGGTGCTAATTTGTATAAATCATTATTTTCAAAAATGAACCCATATTTTTGTGGGTTTGTTAATATCTCTTTAAGAGCAACCATTCTAGGAACATACCGCTGCGTTTCATCAGCTAATAATAGGTCATAATAATCAGTTACTTTTTGGGTTTTAATTTTTCGTGCTATTCCTGCATTTCCTGCATTGTACGCAGCTGCTGCCATGGTCCAACTTCCAAAACGTTCTTTAGCCTTTTTTAAATAATTACAAGCAACTTGAGTAGCTTTTTCTAGGTGATAGCGTTCATCAACATTGCTATTTACTTCCAAACCATTTTCTTTTGCAGTAGGTTTCATTAATTGCCAAAATCCTTTTGCACCAGCTGGTGAAGTTACATTTTGCAAACCACTTTCAATTACCGCTAGATATTTAAAATCGTTGGGGATTCCATTTTTTTCTAAAATAGGCTCTATGATTGGAAAATATTTAGATGTTCTTTTAAATAAAAGTAATCCATTGGATTGCCAATACGTATTCACTAATAATTCTCTATCAATTCGTTCTTTAATATCCTCTTTTTCAATTGGTACATGTTCACCCGCAAATGTAAGATTAGCAGGGATCTTTAGCGCTCTAATTTTATAAGTTTCGCTAGTATTTTTATTATTTGTAGTTACACTGTCTTCTGCTTTTGAATTGTTGGATTTGGTTGCGAAAATTAATAATGAACTTATCATTATTACAGCAACAAGGCCTAGAATTTTAATTAATTTATCCATAATAAGGGGTGTTTGTTGTTGGTAAAGTACAAATTATTTTGAATTTAGGAGAATTAGAATGTTATTTTAACAATTATATGGAATCTGTAATGATTTTACTAATTGATTTGGCTTTGTATAAAACCATCACATGAGTTCCCTTATCAATTGGGATGCAGTTTTTTATGTGTTTAATGGGGAAAATACCATCTTCATCTCCATGAATGTGAACCGTATTTTCAAGTGGGCTGGTTTGTCGCCAATTTAATACATTGTAAATAGCCCAAGCAACATATTTTTCATCTCTAACAGACAAATATTCTCTATAAAGTTTTACTCTTTTTTTTGCAAAATCTCCAAATGCATAAGTTGAAAATTCTTCAATATTAGTTATAGCTTTTGCGGGAATTAATTTATAAGCTTTGGTGAGTTGAATAGCTTTTAATCGTTTTGGTAATTCATGTTTACTTTTAACACTTGAAATTATAATAATTTTTTTAGGATTTAAATGTTTACTCATTTCCTGAACCATGATTCCTCCAAAAGAGACACCTACTAAAACAGGCTGATCTTCTAAAACTAATTTCGCCATTCTTTTAGCATAATCATCAATAGTTTCTTTTTTAAAAAGGGGGAGTAACCATTCTAAAAAATGAAGTTCATATTTTTCTTTAGGAAATTGTAAGTACTCAAATATTTTTGAACTTGCAGCTAATCCTGGTACAAAATAAATATGAATTTTAGAAGTTTCCATTAATTGTACATAGTGTAAAAATTAAGATAGCCAAAGTGCATATTTCTAGCACAGTTTTTTATTCAGTTAGACAAAAGTAGGAACTTTTATCCAATTGAAACGAACCATTCCATCTTCGTCAATTTTTGTTAGTTTTATATGTTGGAGTGTGTTTATCAATTCAGGGTTCCAAGGAGTTTTAACTTTTACGTAATTTTCTGTAAAACCATGAATAAACCCTTCTTTATTTTCACTTTCAAAAAGTACAGTTAATTCATTTTCTAGCTGGCTTTCATAAAAAGCTCTTCGTTTTTTAACAGATAGCCCTCTTAACATTTTACTTCTTTTAATTCTAACTTTTCGAGGAACTACACCATTCATCTCTATGGCCTCAGTGTTAGGCCTTTCTGAATAGGTGAAAACGTGTAAATAAGAGATGTCTAATTGATTTAGGAAATTATAAGTTTCTAAAAATAACTCATCAGTTTCTCCAGGGAAACCAATAATAACATCAACACCAATACATGCATTAGGCATTGCTTTTTTAATTGCTTGAACTCTGTTGGTATAGGTATCACTTAAATAACGACGTTTCATTAGTTTTAATAAATCATCGCTACCACTTTGTAAAGGAATATGAAAATGTGGCACAAAACTTTTTGATTTAGCAACAAATTCAATAGTTTTATTTGTTAATAAATTTGGCTCAATTGATGAAATTCGTAGACGATGTATTCCTTCAACGCTGTCTAATGCTTGCACTAATTCAAAAAATGTATGCTCGTGAGTTTTATTCCCAAATTCACCTTTTCCATAATCACCAATATTTACACCAGTAAGAACAATTTCTTTTATGTTTTTTTCTGAAATTTCTTTTGCATTTTTTAGAACGTTTGCTAAAGTATCACTTCTTGAAATTCCTCTAGCTAATGGAATTGTACAATAGGTACATTTATAATCACAACCATCTTGTACTTTTAAAAAAGCCCGAGTTCTATCACCAATGGAATAGGATCCAACATAAAAATCGGCTTCTTCAATCTCGCAAGAATGAACTTTTCCCATTTCATTTTTTGTAAGATCATTTATATAATCTGTCACTTTAAATTTTTCTGTAGCTCCTAACACCATATCAACTCCATCAATTACAGCTAATTCTTCAGGTTTTAATTGTGCGTAACATCCTATAGCAATTAGAAATGCATTTTCATTTAGTTTTAGAGCAGATTTTACAATTGTTTTAAATCTTTTATCAGCATTATCTGTTACAGAACAGGTGTTAATTACATAGATATCAGCCTTTTCTTCAAATGCCACTCTATTAAAACCTTCGTTTTGAAAGTTTCTAGCAATAGTTGAAGTTTCTGAAAAATTTAGTTTACAGCCCAGTGTGTAAAATGCGACTTTTTTTTGTGCGCTCATTCTTGTACATTTATCGGGTACAAAAGTACAGAAATTTATTTTTATAATATGATTGCAAAAACACCAAAACCACCTTATTACGCTGTAATATTTACATCAATTAGAACTGAAGGAGATAAAGATTACGAAAGTATGTCTAATAAAATGCTGGAATTAGCGAAAGAGCAAGAAGGTTTTTTAGGAATTGAATCTGCTCGGGATGAAATAGGAATCACCGTTAGTTATTGGGATAGTATAGATGCCATTACAAATTGGAAAATGAATGTTGACCATACTGAAGCAAGAGAAACTGGTAGAAGTTTATGGTATAAAAAATTTAAAGTAAGGATTAGTAAAGTTGAGCGAGATTATGGGTTTAAGAAATAGTTTTGCAGTTTTATGTTTGTTATTGCTAGTTTCATGTTCAATGAAAACTAGAAAATACGACGACAATCAGGTTTTTCGATATAATGAACATTCTAATATTTCATCATTGGACCCCGCTTTTGCTAAAAATCAAGCAAATATTTGGGCCGTTAACCAATTGTTTGGCGGATTAGTTCAATTAGATGATGCGTTGAATGTTCACCCAGATATTGCAAAAAGTTGGAAGATTTCTGAAGATGGAAAAACGTATACATTTTCTTTGAGAAATGATGTGAGTTTTCATAAGCATCCACTTTTTGGGAAAGATAGCACTCGTATAGTAAAAGCAAGTGATTTTGAGTATAGTTTTAATCGATTACTAAATGCACAGGTAGCTTCTCCAGGACGTTGGGTATTGCAGAATGTAGCAAGTTTTAAAGCAGAAGATGAGTATACCTTTGTTGTGAATTTAAATAAACCGTTTCCACCATTTTTAGGTTTGTTAAGTATGAAGTATTGCGCTGTTGTACCCAAAGAGGTTGTTGATTTTTACGGAACTGAATTTCGTTCAAATCCGATTGGTACAGGCCCTTTTCAATTTAAAATTTGGATTGAAAATACAAAGTTAGTACTTAGAAAAAATGACCAATATTATGAAAAGGAAAATGGTTATAAATTACCATATTTAGAAGCTATAGCCATTACTTTTTTACCGGATAAACAAAGTGAATTTTTACAATTTGTACAAGGAAATTTGGATTTCCTATCTGGTATTGATCCTTCATACAAAGATGATATTTTAACAACAGGCGGATCACTTCATAATCGTTATTCTGATGCATTTGAAATGCGTACAGGAGCTTATTTAAATACTGAATATTTGGGAGTTTTAATGGATGATGAAAGTTCTGAAACGCAATCATTATTAATTCGAAAAGCAATTAATTATGGTTTTGATCGTACTAAAATGATTCAATATCTAAGAAATGGAATTGGTACACCAGCTGTTCATGGTTTTATACCGAAAGGATTGCCTTCTTTCAATGAACTTGAAGGTTACACTTATCAGCCAGAAAAAGCAAGAGGATTAATTGAGGAATATAAATTACAAACCAAAAATAATCAACCAAAAGTTACAATTACAACGAATGGGCAATATGTAGATTTGTGTGAATACATACAACGTGAATTGCAGAATATAGGCTTGGAAGTTACTATTGATGTAGTTCCACCATCTACTTTAAGACAAAGTAAGGCGAATGGTAAATTGTCAGTTTTTAGAGCTAGTTGGATCGCAGATTATCCTGATGCAGAAAATTATTTATCGTTATTTTATAGTAAAAATTTTGCACCTAATGGTCCTAATTATATGCACTTTAATAACTCTCAATTCGATGCTTGGTTTGAGAAATCTATAACATTAACTAATAACTCTGAACGTTATCGATTATATCAGAAAATGGATAGTTTAGTGATGTCTCATGCTCCAGTGATTCCTTTATATTACGATCAAGTAGTTAGATTTTCGCAGAATAATGTAATAGGATTAGGTATCAATCCTATTAATTTATTGAATTTGAAAAGAGTTAGAAAAGAAAATTAATTTGATTAAATTTTTTCTTTTAAGATTTTAATTTCATCTCGAAGTTTAGCCGCATCAATAAAATCAAGTGCTTTGGCAGCAACTTCCATTTGTTTTCGTTTATCACGAATTCTTTTTTCAATTTCAGGTTTTGACAAATATGCTAGTTCTTCTTCAGCAGCCATCGTTGAGGTAGCATCGTATTGATATGATGCACCCGTATTTTTAGCTAAGGTGTTTTCAATACTTTTTATAATTTGAGTAGGAGTGATGTTGTTTTTAGTATTGTAAGAGATTTGCTTTTCTCTTTTTCTATTTGTTTCATCAATAGTTAGTTGCATGCTTTTTGTAATTTTATCAGCATACATTATTGCTTTTCCTTTTACATTTCTAGCAGCTCTACCAATAGTTTGGGTTAGTGAGCGATGCGAACGTAAAAAACCTTCTTTATCGGCATCTAAAATGGCTACAAGCGAAACTTCGGGTAAGTCTAATCCTTCACGTAAAAGGTTAACTCCAATTAGTACATCGAATAATCCTTTTCTCAAATCTGCCATAATTTCAACCCTCTCTAAAGTATCAACATCAGAATGAATGTAGCGACAGCGTATCTGAATTCTACTCAAATATTTGGTTAATTCTTCCGCCATCCTTTTAGTTAGTGTTGTTACTAGAACTCTTTCATCTTTTTCAACTCTAATTTGAATTTCTTCAATTAAATCATCTATTTGATTGATACTTGGACGTACTTCTATTTCGGGATCTAATAATCCTGTAGGCCTTATTACTTGTTCTACAAATACGCCTTCAGTTTTTTGTAATTCATAGTCGGCAGGAGTAGCACTTACAAATATTACTTGATTTTGAATTTCTTCAAATTCATTAAATTTTAACGGTCTGTTATCCATAGCTGCAGGTAGCCTAAATCCAAATTCAACTAAATTTTCTTTACGAGATCTGTCTCCTCCATACATGGCATGAACTTGTGGGATTGTTACATGACTTTCATCAACAACCATTAAATAATCATCAGGAAAATAGTCTAGTAGGCAAAAGGGTCTAGTGCCTGGATCACGACCATCTAAATAACGTGAGTAATTTTCTATACCACTGCAATAGCCAAGTTCTCGAATCATTTCTAAATCGAATTCTGTACGTTCTTTTAATCGTTTTGCTTCTAAATGTTTACCAATTTCTTTGTAGTAATCATATTGTTTCATTAAGTCTTCCTGAATGGCGTGAATTGCATTTTGCAATACATCAGGAGATGTAACAAATAAGTTTGCAGGATATATTTTTAAGTTTTCAAATTTTTCAACTACTAAATTATTATAAACATCAAAACTTTCTATTTCCTCTATTTCATCTCCAAAAAAATGAATTCTATAGGCGTGTTCTCCATAAGAAGGAAAAACTGTAATGGTATCTCCTTTTACTTTAAACGTACCACTACTTAATTCTGTTTCTGTTCTGGAATACAAACTGGCTACTAGGAGATGTAAAAATTTTGTACGTGAAATTTCTTCATTTACTTCAATAGAAATAATATTTTTTTTAAATTCAACTGGATTTCCAATTCCATAAATACATGATACAGATGAAACAATTATAACATCTCTTCTTCCTGAGAGTAAGGCTGATGAAGCGCTGATTCGTAATCTTTCAATATCTTCATTTATAGATAAATCTTTTTCAATATAAGTTCCTGTAGTTGGTAAGTAGGCCTCAGGTTGATAATAGTCGTAATATGATACAAAATATTCGACGGCATTATTGGGAAAGAATTGTTTAAATTCAGAATATAACTGAGCAGCTAATGTTTTGTTATGCGCTAAAACCAATGTTGGTTTTTGAACCTTTTCAATTAAATTAGCTATCGTGAAAGTTTTACCAGAACCCGTAACACCTAAAAGGGTTTGATATTTTTCATTGGAGTTAATCCCATTTACAAGTTGTTTTATTGCTTCTGGTTGGTCTCCGGTAGGTTTAAATTTCGATTCTAATTTGAATTGCATATGACAAAAATAGGCTAATTTTTGAAGAGTATAATTTTATAAATAAAGAATTTTTCTTTTATAGAATTGATGTATTTTTATTTTTTTAAATCTGTAATTATGAAAAGTATTTTGAGATTAACAATGATGTTTTTATTTCTTTTAAGTTTGAGTTTGTCTGCTCAGGAATCGTTTCCAAAGTCTTGGGAAGGAAATTATAATGGGGAATTACAAATATATGGGGTAGATGCTGTTCAAATGAAATTATCTATGAAACTTGATATTGTTCAAAAATCTGATTCTATTTATCATTGGAAAATCACCTATGATTTGAAAGGTAAAGAAGATATTAGGGATTATGAATTAGTAATTGTAGATTCGAAAAAAGGGATTTATAAAATAGACGAAAAAAATACTATTGAAATAAATTCTTATTATAAAAATGGAGTGTTTACCAATTTTTTTAAAGTTTCTAATTCAATCCTAGTTTTATCATATACCAAGAGCAATGAAGATATAGTATTTGAATTGATTGCAGTAGATACGAGAAACACTAAAATTTCTGGGAATACTACATTCAAAGGAGAAGAGATTCCGGAGGTAACATCATATTTGGTAAATGGAAGACAGGAAGCAGTATTGAAGAAAGTGATTTTATCGTCTAATTAGGCTAAAATGACCTTTTCTAACTCGAATATTTCCATTGATGTCAATTAATTCTACAGAAAACCAATAATCATCAGAGGGTAAAGCTTCTCCATTAAACATACCATCCCAACCTCCACTATTGGGATTAATTTGAGTAATTAGTTTACCATACCTGTTAAAAATGTGAATATTGGAGCTTGCATAAAAATGTTCATTTACTCCTAATACAACCCATGTATCATTAAATCCATCGTTGTTTGGTGTAAAGAATTTTGGATATCCAATAATTGAAATATCAATTGGTGTTGTTCCACACTCATTTTTATCATGTATATAAATGGTATGAATACCGGCCTCTACATTATCAAAATAAGGTTCATCTTGATAGTTACCATAAATCTCATCAAGCGCATATTCGTAATCTCCAATACCTAAATTAGTAGGATCAATGGTAATTGAATTGTTTAAAGAATCGTCAACTATGGTTATATTCGCATTAGTAATAATAGCAAAGTTTGATTCAACAACTTCAAAAGTATTAAATCCAATACACATAGTATCGTCAAGTGAATTTGTTAAATTATTTTCATTTATTCTAATGGCTTCAACTTTATAGTTACCTTTTTTAGTTGCTTCGAATGTAGAGTTTGTTGCTGATGGAATAATTGAGTTATTGAAATACCATTGATAAGTATCCGTTAAGTTATTGGATGTACCATTTAAAGTAATTGAACGCTCTTGAGGGATATCTATGGGGTTATTTACACATAAAAGTTGTTCATCTTTTTCACCATTTGGTTGAGGAAGAGGATTTATTTTTAAATTAAATGTTCCACCTCCTAAACAAGTTTTTGTGGCCTCATTTTCAATTCTCACAAATATTTCTTGCGGGAGTAATTTTTGAATTCCAGTTATTTTATTTATCTGCGTTAAAGCATCATCACTATTATTATAAAATTCAATTAGAACAGGTAATGGAAAAATTTGCTCTATGGTTATACTTATTTCATCAAAATTAAATATTCCATACCCATTTCCTTCACTTTTTAAAGCATTCTGAACTGTTTCATTTATATCATTTTCGCAAGCATAAACATCATTATAAGTTTCTAAACTAGTAGGAAGAACGTGTAAATCTATCGACCCTCTACTTTCACAACCTGTTAATATGTTTTTAACTACAACAAATAATGAATGAGTAGGTCCAATGCTATTGGTGTATTCTTGTTTATTTATGGGGTTACTAAGTGTTAAATCTGTTGGTTCATAAAACAAAACCTCAACATTTTCAGTATTTTCTGTTAATTCAGATTCTTTAGAAGTAAGGTTGAATTTAGTTTTTCCATCAACAGAGTTTGAATCAAAATCACATTGCTCATAAATAACAGTTGAAGTTACTTGTGGGTTTTCATTTACAATAATAGTAACGGTTCCTTCATAAATTTTTAAAATGCTAGAACAGCTGTCTTGAGTCTCGACAATTAATTTGTAGCTTCCAGCATCTGATAATGAGATGTTCGTGAGTGAAAGCGATTGGCTATTATAAATAGTTGTAGAACCTTCGTTTGAAGTATGTTCCCAAGTATAGATTGGAGACCCCTCAACAGTTTCTGACATCATTCCAAAATTGGAACCTACACAAAGGTTCACAGTTGTATTATTGATTAAATTATTGGTCTGAATATCTCTTATTTCAATAGGTAATAAGAAAGAAGAAATAAAAGGTGGTAATCCTTGAGTTGATAGATTAGAGCCTAAGCTAATTCCGTTATGGTTATAATCACAGTTATCTCCAAGCTCTTCAGGGTTATTTATGACTCCTAATTTGTTAATTCCGATATTGTAGGTTGAAGATAAAGCTCTGTAAATTTTTCCATTGGGGGCTAACTGTAGCGCTCCTCTATATAGTTGTCTTTGATCAATTATTTTTCGAGCATTTGGACTTGTAATATCAGAACTTTCTAAATTAAATTGATATAAGGTTGAAGTATGTTTAGTAGGATCGTTCCAAATATTAAAGTCAGTATGCCTAAAATCATTAGTAGCTGTGCAATATAATTTTTTTCCACTTGGTGAAAATTCTATTCCATAAGGTTTATTATTTGGAAATGGAAGTGGAATTTCTACTTCATTAGAAATAGTACCATTGGCATCATTAAAATCGTAAACAATTAACTTTTGATCACCTTGATGAGCAATTGCAATTTTTTTTCCATCAGGAGAAACTTTTAAATAGCCCCTACCATCTTCATTAATAAAAAAACCATTATTACCAGAAATTGGGGTAGTGTTTACACCACTAGAATCTATTTTATAAACGTAAAATCTTCCTAGTTTGTAGGTAATTATCCAATAATTACAATCACTGCTTTTTACTGCAGTTATTTTTTCAGACGTTTCTCGTACTAAAGCGTTATTTTTTGAAATAACACTATTTGAAGATAGTTCTATAGTTGAAAATTGCAACCCATTTCCATCACCATTTTTGTCTTCAACAGTAAAAATATAATAGATATTATCATCTTCAGGTTTTGGAACTATAATTGCAGATTGTGAACTTGAAGGATTTCCATTCAATCCAAAACCATTGGACATTTGATTATGAGCATTATTAAATACGTTGGTTCCGTCAGTATAAAAAAGAAGCTTCCCTTCTTTATCTGAAATTGAAGCACATCCTTCAGTGGTATTTAAACTTCCTGTAATTGAGGTAGGAATGCTTCCATTAAAATCTAAACCAGCATTTTCTCCAAAATACCATATGTTGGCTTCACCTTGCGCAAAACTTTGTATTGTAAATAAAAAAGAAATGACAAAAATTAATTTTTTCATTTGAAGAAATACTTGTTAATTTTTCAAATGTAAGAATATCTATTAAAAATTAACTATTAATTACAAATCTCTTTTTTTAAGTAATATGTATGATAAATAAATGAAAATGGCAGTCCAAATTGCAACTATGATAAGATCTTGGGGTTGCACAGAAAAATCTTTAGATAAATCTTCACCAGCAGTTTTGGCAACAGCTTTAACGGCGTCTAATCTTGTAAATGGTTCTTTGATTAAGTTTGCCATTGCTTCTAACGGTAAGAATTGCATAATTTGATCTACATAGTCTTCCAGTTTCCAATAAGACATTCCTTTTACAAACCCTTCAAACATTGCCCAAACTAACATAGCACCAACTGCAAAGGCTGATCTTTTAACCAAGATTCCTAAAAATAATCCAAATGAAAAGAAACCAACAAGCTTAATGAAAAATGCGAATAAATATTCTAAATCAGTTGTTACAATTGAGAACTCATTAAAATCTGAATAACTATAACCTAAAATAACAGATACAATAAATACAAATAAAGTCGAAATTAAAGCAAGTAAAATAACGGTATAGAATTTTGACAGTACAAATTCTTTTTTGCTTAAACCATCAATTAAATTTTGCTTTAAAGTTTTGTTACTGTATTCATTAGCCATCATAGAAACGATGACTAGTAGTAAGAAAAATTTGAATATTGATGACATGAACGTGTTGAAATGCCAGATATATGGGAAATTAAAAATTCCTTGTTCAGCTAAATGAAACTGAACTGGACCAATATCAAATTTTATAGCAGCAATTAATGCAATAGAAGTTAGTAAAATAAAATATATTAATATTAAAACTCTGCTAGCTCTATTGTGTTTTAATTTATGGATTTCAATATTTAGTAATCGTAGCATTATTAATTGTTGTTAGTTAGTGTTAAGAATTGTTGCTCTAAACTTGGTTTGCGTTTAACCAAATGTGATAAAATCAATCCATTTTCAAATAAATAAGTATTTATTTTTGAAGCTTCGATGGGCTTACTTAATGTTGCAATGATAGTTTCTTCATCTTCTCTAACTGAGACAATTCCTTCAAATTTAGAAAGTAATTCTATAAGTTTTGCAGAATCCGATTCTACTTTCAATTCAAATAATCCGTGAGAAGCAGTCATTTCATCAACCCTTCCAGAATATAATTTCACACCCTCTCTTATAATAACTACATGCGAACAAACTTTTTCCACTTCATCTAATAAATGTGAAGCAAGTAAAATAGTTGTTCCTTTACTTGCAACGTCTCTAATAATTTGGCGTATTTCATGAATTCCTTGTGGATCCAATCCGTTGGTAGGCTCATCCAAAATTAAAATTTCAGGATCATTTAACAGTGCAGAAGCAATAGCTAGTCGTTGTTTCATACCTAACGAGTAAGTTTTAAACTTACTATTTCTACGGCTGTATAAATTAACAGCTTTTAATTTTTCTTCAATTTTAGTAGTTGGTATTTCTTTAATTTTACAAACCAGTTCTAAGTTCTGAATGGCTGTCATATAAGGATAAAAGTTAGGGCGTTCAATAATAGCTCCTACTTTTTTTAATGCTTGATGAGTAGATAAACTTCCTCCAAACCAATTAAAATCTCCTGAAGTTTTATTCACAACATTTAAAATAACTCCTAGTGTAGTTGACTTCCCACTTCCATTTGGACCAAGAATACCATAAACATTTCCTTTTTTTATGTCAAAGGATAAATTATTTACTGCATGAATTCTTCCAAATTTTTTATTTAGATCGCGTATTGATAAGATTGTTTCCAATATTTTTTTGTTTAGTATAAAATTAAGACGACATTTAAGGAAAATTGTTACAGCAATATACTAAATTTGAATGCAACAAGAGATTTATGACTATGGAAGAAAAATTAATTTCAAAGAAAAAACCTGCATATCCAATAAACGATCAGCTATATGATTATCTAACAGAGTATAATAGAAATATTATGATACCTGTTTTTTATGAAGATTTACTTCGTTTTGCAGGAGGCGTTGAAGTTTACGATAAAAATGATGAAGATACCTTGTGGATAAGAGTGTATTATGCAGAACATGAGCGTGATGAAATTGATTTAAGTTTAATGCGGATGTATATGATTTTGCATGGAGATGGTACAGAAGATTCATTACCATTTTTAACTATTGATGCAATTGACTATTGTACATTTGGAAATTCAAAACCATTTCGAGTAAAAATCAGAAATATATTAAATGATAACCATACATATATCTATGTAAAAAAAGCAGATGCTTCACGAGTTTATGGTCTTGAACTGGAGCACATATTGTCTCCCAATAATATTAATTTTTTAGTTTATAAAGACACCTTAATTGAAGAACACGTGCTAGGAGTACCTGGAGATCAATTTTTAATTGAAAACATGAAAGATGTTTCAATAAGAGGGAAAAAGAGATTATCGAAAGAATTTGTGAAATTTAATGAACGTTGTATGATTCGTTTATTAGGAGATATGCGATCTTATAATTATGTAATTGTTGCTT
>JQIA01001236.1_pt1 | contig 13751 bp, 15 predicted proteins | sample 811431 | NCBI WGS metagenome assembly JQIA01 (sample SAMN02998118, study PRJNA258478) | marine sediment metagenome | biome: marine; feature: seafloor; material: sediment; isolation source: oil-polluted sediment collected from 3 locations (0.5 km, 0.7 km and 0.9 km)... | place: USA: Gulf of Mexico ... | reverse complement strand
TAAGCATGTTTTCCGAGGTAAACATAAAAATTATGGATTAATTTGGCGATTAGTCGCTGCTCTTGTCAACTTGAAAACTCGTTCTATTTAGGAAAGATGTCTAGTACGTGTTGAAGAAATGATTAATTATTTTACTTACGATTATCCTTTACCAAAAACACTTGACCCTCCATTTAAAGTAATAACAGAAATTGCTCCAACTCCTTGGAATAAGCACACTCATTTGCTGCATATTGGTATTAAAGGATTTAAAATTCCCAAATTGCCACCAGCCAATTTAGTATTTTTAGTTGATGTATCTGGCTCAATGGCAAGCCATAATAAGTTGGGCTTGCTAAAGACAGCTTTAGAATTGCTTAGTAAACAATTAACTGAAAAAGATAAAGTTTCATTAGTAGTTTATGCTGGTGCATCTGGTGTAGTGTTAGAACCAACTCCTGGAAATCAAACTGGCAAAATTAAATCTGCTTTAAGTCGTTTAAAAGCTGGTGGTTCAACCAATGGAGGCTCTGGAATTCAGTTGGCTTATACTGTGGCACAACAAGGGTTTATTAAGAATGGTATCAATAGAATTTTATTGGCAACTGATGGTGATTTTAATGTTGGTACAGTGGATTTTAATGCATTGAAAAATCTGGTTGCAGAAAGACGTAAAACAGGTATCTCATTGACTACACTTGGTTTTGGCACTGGAAACTATAATGATCATTTAATGGAACAGCTTGCTGATGCTGGCAATGGCAATTATGCTTATATAGACACTCTTAAGGAAGCTCAAAAAGTTCTGGTTGATGAAATGGCTTCAACTATCAATACAATAGCAAAAGATGTCAAAATTCAAATTGAGTTTAACCATGCCACAGTGGCAGAATATCGTTTAATTGGTTATGAAAATCGTAAGTTAAAACGGGAAGATTTCAATAATGATAAGGTTGATGCTGGAGAAATTGGGGCTGGACATACAGTGACAGCTTTGTATGAAATAGCTTTAACTGGAAGTAGTGGAAAACGTTTAGAAGCACTTCGTTATAGTAGTCCAGAACAACTTCCAGAAAAACTTTACAGTAATGAATTAGTTTTTTTGCGTTTACGTTATAAAGCCCCTGATGGAGATACCAGCAAGTTGATAGAACGATCTGTTTCACAAATTTCAACCAGAAGTAGTGATAGATTCCGTTTCTCTGCTGCAGTTGCTGCTTTTGGCCAACAATTACGTGGTGGTAAATATCTAGAAAAATTTTCTTATGACGATATTTTAAACTTGGCTCAAAATTCACGAGGTAAAGATTCATTCGGTTATCGAAGTGAATTTATTCAGTTGGTTAGACTGGTTAAGTCTTTGGATGAAAAACCGCAATTGATTTTAATATTATTAAAAAATTAGTGTGAAATGCAATGCCATTAAGTTAAGAAAAATTTGTTGTCATTCTCGTAAAAACGGGAATCTAAAATCTTTAGATACCCACTTTCGTGTGCATGACAGTCATAAATCTTTAACTTAATGGCAGTGAGGATGTAATTGGGAAAATGAATTGTGTTTATTGATAATTATCCTTTTGGCAATGTAACTCCTGTTTGCCCTTGATATTTACCACCTCGATCTCGATAAGAAACTTCGCATACCTCATCTGCTTCTAAAAATAGCAATTGAGCAACTCCTTCATTAGCATAAATTTTAGCTGGTAATGGAGTAGTATTAGAAAATTCTAAAGTAATATGTCCTTCCCATTCTGGTTCAATAACGGTGTTGTTAACCACAATCCCCATTCTGGCATAAGTACTCTTTCCAGATACAATTCCTAATATATTACGAGGAATCCGAAAATATTCTACAGTACGGGCTAAAGCAAAGGAATTAGGTGGAATAATACAAATATCAGCATTTATATTAACAAAGCTTTTTTCGTCAAAGTTTTTAGGATCAACAATAGTTGTATTAATATTAGTGAACACTTTGAATTCACTGGCACAACGCACATCATAGCCATAACTGGAAGTGCCATAAGAAATCACTTTACCACCATCACGAACCTGTTGTGGTTCAAATGGTTCTATCATATTGTGAGATTCAGCCATCCGCCGAATCCACTTGTCAGATCTAATGCTCACCTAATCATTTACAACCTTGATAGTAGGGAATTTAGTAGTATAATCTTTAGCTTGCATAGATAATTTAGCTACTGTATGTCTAGCAATTTCACAATATATTTGAGAAATCTGCCCTTCTGGTTCTGCAACTACAGAAGGTCTACCACTGTCAGTTTCAGCTCTGATTTTAATATCTAACGGTAAAGAACCAAGAAAATCAACATTTTGTTCTTTAGCCATGCGTACACCACCACCTTTACCAAAAATATGTTCCTCATTACCACATTTACCACAAATATGGATGCTCATATTTTCGATAACTCCAATTACTGGAATGTTTACTTTTTCAAACATTTTTAACCCTTTACGAGCATCAAGTAATGCAATGTCTTGTGGGGTAGTTACGATAACAGCACCACTTACTGGAATTTTTTGAGCTAAAGTTAATTGAGTGTCACCAGTTCCTGGTGGTAAATCAACAATTAAATAATCTAAATTATCCCATTTAGTATCTTTAAGCAATTGCTCCAAAGCCTGAGTTACCATAGGCCCACGCCAAATCATTGGAGTATCTTCTTCTATCAAATAACCAATCGACATAGATTGTAAACCATGGCTTATGATAGGTTCTAGGGAATTGCCATCTTTAGATTCTGGTTTTGCGTTAGCTCCAAGCATACGAGGTTGACTAGGACCGTAAATATCAGCATCTAAAATACCGACACTAGCTCCATCTTTTAGTAGTGCTAGTGCCAAATTAACTGCAGTGGTAGATTTACCAACTCCACCTTTGCCAGATGCAACTGCAATGATATTTTTAATCCCTTTTACTGGCTCAACTCCTTTTTGAGCTGCATGAGTAATAATTTTATTATCAATATTGATGTTAGTGGTATTTACTCCATCTATTTCACCAATTATAGTTTGTAACTGGCTAGTTAGTTTACTATTGTAACCCTTAGTTGGATAACCAAAAGTTAGGCTTACTGTGACAGTATCACCTTCAATTTGGATATTTTTAACCACTTTAGTGGTAATTAAATCTTTTTGTAAATAAGGGTCTATATACTTTTTGATAGCAGTCTCAACGGAAGCCTGTGAAATCATTAACGATTCTCCTAAATTAGGTGGGATATTTAAGTATATAAATAGGGGACTCTATTTCAATTCACAAGTGATTTTAATAAATATCTTTACATTTAAACTGGCATATTTATAAAGGGAATATTGATATAAATTTATTAAAATTAAATAGTTACAAATACTTGAGTGTTTTTATAATGTATTTGATAATCTGTAAATTATAGCATTTATCGTTTGCAATAAGGTACAAGGTTTCGGGAAATCCGCTACACTCCATTCCCGAAACAACTAAATAATAGTACTGCGCTCAATCGGGAAATGCTATAAGTTATAGATTTTACTTTGTTTAACCAAATTATGAATGCTTAATTCTTAATTAAATTCAAAATAAATATCAATTATTTATATTGCTGTAGTTTATCTAGTCGAAAAATGCTATATTCAGAATGATTTTGTATAATCTCAATTAACATATTATAATAGAAGGATTAGTCAAAATATATTGCAATAAATATTATATTAATATATATTGGCATTGAAAATAATATACTTTCAATGTAAATTTATCAGACAATATATGGACAATACCACAAGAACTCCCGCTGTGGCTGGCATATTTTATCCAGACAATACTCATGAACTGAGTACTATGATTGACCAATTTTTACAATCGGTTAAAACTACTGGCCAAGTACCTAAAGCTATTATTGTTCCCCATGCTGGTTATGTTTATTCAGGACCAGTTGCAGCTAGTGCTTACGCATTGATTAGGCCAGCACGTGATAAAATTAAACGAGTAATATTATTAGGACCTTCCCATAAAATCCCCTTGCTTGGTTTAGCTACAACCAATGCTCAAAATTTTTCTACTCCATTTGGAGAAGTTCCTATAGATAGAAAAGCAATTTATAGTATTACTAAATTTCCTCAAGTTTCAATCATGGAACAAGCTCATGCTAATGAACATAGTTTAGAAGTACAATTACCATTTTTACAAAAGATATTAGATCAATTTAGTATTGTACCCTTAGCCGTTGGTAAAGCTACTACAGAACAGGTTGGAGAAATATTAGAAGCTCTTTGGGGTAATGAAGAAACTTTAATTATTATAAGTTCCGACTTAAGCCATTATAATAATTACAAAGTAGCTCAAGAATTAGATAAGTTAACTACTCAAGCGATTGAAACCTTATCTCCTGAAAAAATTGAACATGAACAAGCTTGCGGCAGAGTTGCAATTAATGGTTTGTTACACATAGCTAAAATTAGAAAAATGCAAGTTAAAACAATAGATGTACGTAATTCTGGGGATACTGCAGGTTCAAAAGATCAAGTTGTTGGATATGGAGCTTATGCCTTTAATTAAAGAAAATCAGCAAATATTATTACAAGTTGCCAAGCAGTCTATAGAACATGGGTTTGGTAAAAATAAACCAATTACGCTGAATTTAGACGATTATCCAGTAGAATTGCGTAAACAAATGGCAACATTTGTTACATTGGAAGTTAATGGTAATTTGCGTGGTTGTATAGGTACTTTAGTTGCAATTCGTTCATTAGTAAAAGATGTGGCTTATCATGCTTATGTAGCAGCTTTTTCTGATCCTAGATTTTCAAAAATACGTTTAGATGAATTTCCAATGTTAGACATCCATATTTCCTTACTTTCTGAACCAGAATTGATGTCTTTTGATTCTGAAGAAGACCTGGTTCAACAGTTACGCCCCAAAATAGATGGGTTAATTTTAACTGATGGAATACATAAAGGTACATTCTTGCCTTCAGTATGGGAATCATTAAATCAACCTAGTGAATTTGTACGATATTTAAAACAAAAAGCTGGTTTGTCACCTGATTATTGGTCAAATAAAATTACAGTAGAGCGTTATACAGCAGAATATATATCTTAAAACTAGTCTTTTGACCAATGCCATTAAGTTAAGAAAAAGTTCATGTCATTCCCGTGAAAACGGGAATCTAGAGTCTCTGGATACCCATTTTCGTGGGTATGACAATTTGAGTATAAATCCTTAACTTAATGGCATTGAGTCTTTTGACAGGTAAATATTTTTCTGATATTCTAACGCAAATCATATTATGTTATATGACCTTTAACATGATGATTTTTTAAATTTAAATTAGTACACATTCCGCCATTTTACATAATGAGGAGAGTAATATGGGAACTTACGCTATAGATTTAGGTGATACCCTATATAGTGTTGCAAGGAAACATAATGTTTCATTCAGCGATTTGATGAAAATGAACCCTCAGATTACTGATGCTGGTAAAATAAACATTGGCCAAGTTGTTAACGTTCCAGGTAATGGAGATTCACAACCAGCTGCTCAACCTACCACGGCAGCAGCAGCTCCACCACCAGTTGCTGCCGCTGCTCCTGCCACTGGAGGACAGACTAGTGGTTCACCTTGGTTAGATGTAGCGACCAAAGAAATGGAAATGGGAGTTATGGAAATTGAAGGTGCTGAGGATAACCCTCGTATTGTTGAATATCATTCAGCAACTTCTCTTCATGCTACTGATGATGAAACTCCTTGGTGTTCTGCTTTTGCAAATTGGTGTATGAAACAAGTTGGAATTGCAGGAACTGGCTCAGCAGCTTCTAGTTCTTGGCGGACTTGGGGACAAGAGGTAGGAGCAGTCCCTGGTTCTTTAGTTTGTTTCAATGGCCATGTAGGATTTTTACATTCTATCAGAGCAGACGGGAAATTACTTATTTTAGGTGGTAATCAGAGCAATCAAGTAAAAATTACTCCTTATGATAAAAACAAAGCATTAACTTATAGATGGCCTGCCTAAAAGTTCCATATCTGCAAAGGTAATAACCTCCTAGTTACAATTATCTTATGTTAAGTTAAGAATTTAGTTATTTTAAAATAATGACTTCATTCTTAATTTACATGAATTATATACAGGAATTTAACTTGCATTTTAAACTAATCATTGCTTTTTTAACCGAAGATAAAACCAACAAAGTACTAAATGCAGCTCGTGAAGCTGGAGCGACTGGGGCAACTGTCATTAACCATGCTAGAGGTGAAGGTATAGAACCTTCTAAAACTTTTTTTGGTCTTAATTTGGAAACTCAACGAGATGTATTATTATTATTAGTGGAAGAACATTTATCTCGGACGATTTTAGAAACAGTCACTGAAGTAGGGGAGTTTGACCAAAATATAGGAGCTGGCATTGCTTTTCAAATTGATGTGGAAGATGCGGTTGGAATATCTCATCAAGTTAGAAAATTGACTTCAGTGGTGGAGGAAAAAATATGAATACCATCAAATTAATACGAGTGCAGGAAGTCATGAAAACTAAATTCGACCGTATTGATGGTATAATTACTGTTGCAACAGCTCTACGTAATATGAAATATCCTGAAACAAAAGGATTAATTGTTAATAAACGTCATGTTGATGATGAATTTGGGATGGTATTACTGTCTGATATAGCCCGCCATGTAGTAGCTAAAGATCGTTCTCCAGAACGAGTAAATATCTATGAAATTATGTTAAAACCGGTAATTACAGTATCTCCCAAAATGGATATTCGTTATTGTGCTCGTTTATTTGATCATTTCAATATTTTACGAGCTCCAGTAGTAGAAAATGATGATGTGATTGGTATAGTCGGGTTTTCTGATATTGTGTTACAAGGCTTGGTTGCAATTAAATGATATAATAAGTAATGAAACATTCCAATCAAGGCCGTGCCATCACAATCCGACGAACTGTAGCAGAAGATGTACCAATTTTATTACAAGCCTATCAAGATGAATCCTTTCTACATTTATATCGTTCTAACCATGTTCAACAAACTGAAGAACAAATCGTCTCTTTAATAACAGAACATGCTGAATATGAATTTGATGAACTTGGTTATGTTGAATTTATAATAGAACATAAGAATTATGGAGCAATTGGAGTTGCAATTCTTAGCGATTATAATCCGTTACATAAAAGAGCTGAATATTTAATCGGATTATTTGCTTCCCAACATCGTGCTTTAGGTCATGGGACTGAAGCTACTTTATTAGTATTAGATTTAGCTTTCAATTATTATGAATTAAACAAAATCTATACCTATGTTTATGATTATAATAAATCATCAGAAACAAATACAATAAAATTTGGTTTTAACCAAGAAGGTTGGTTGGAAGACCATCATTATTTAATCGATGAAGAACGATTTGTCAGTTTATACCTTAACGGAATGACAGCAAAGAATTTTCGTAATAATAATAATATTAAACGTTATTCTTTACGCTTGCTTGGGTATGATATAACTTTACCACGACAAGTGATCAAACTTACTACTGAAAATAAATTATCTAAGCAAGATGGTGAGGAGTTTCTTGCTGGCTTATTAGCCAACACAATAAGCAATTCTTAATTATGAATTCTTAATGAACTTCAATATATTCCAAAAGATTAAACTGCTTGCAATAAGTCTATTCTAATCGGTACTGTAAATTTACCAGCTTCCTGCTTGACAAATAGTTGTTTGACTTGTTTATAAACGGTATCGGATAAATTCATTTCAGTATGAGTAGATTTTAGCACTTTATTCTCAAAATCGGTAAAGTCTTCAAACACTAACGGCAAATTAAAAAATGTTTCGGTAACTAATGAAAAAATTCCAGTATCAACGGCATGTTTAACAGCTAAAAATGCTTGCTTTCGTACTTCTTCTTCATCATGAAATAATCTTAATACTTCATTAAAATCCCCAGCAAATATTGGTTCAGAAATATATGCTAGCCCATTTGGTTTTAACACTCGTTGTACTTCTGTTAAAGCTTGTCCCATTAATTCCCCATGAACATGATGTAATGATTTAAACATAAATACTACATCAAATGTATTATCAGCTGTTGGAATTTTTTCAGCTCCAGCTAATTTAAAAGTTACATTAGGTAAGTTATTTATTAATAAATTATTATTATGTTGAATTTCATCAACTTCGGTAGCTAGAATTTTTCTGCCTTGTCCTTCAGTAGCTATTGTACGAGTTAATTCGGCAGTACCACAACCGAGTTCTAGTATATGCTTATTATCCAACTGTAATAATTCATTATAAATTTCACTTTCTGGACAAGTTTTTGTAATCTTATTTGTAATAATTTCCATAATTTCTATTCCAAACTCCAAGTATGAATGCGTTGACCGCCAAAACCAGTATTTTCCCATCCTTTAATCCAAGGTTTTACTAAAAATTGGGCATTTTCAAAATAAATTGGAACGATTGCAACTTCTTCCTCAGTAAGTATTTCTTCAGCTCTATAGTATAATTGTTCTCGTTCATTTGGATCAAAAATTTCCTGAGCTTTTTCCACAGCTGCAGCAAATTCTTTATTATCCCAATTAACCCAGTTAAAACCTTTCTCAGGATGAAATACATCATATAACCAATTGTTAGCATCTGGATAATCAGCACACCAAGTAATATCAAACATATCTAAAGCAGAAGGTTGTTTAAGAGCATTGTTATAATCAGTTCTATCAAAAGTTTGCAATCTAACATCAATATTTAAATAATACTTAAGCATCCTAACTATAGCAGTATAAGTCGTATTTAATTTATCTGAGTCATCATGACCTAATACAATTTGAGGAAAACCATTGCCATTAGGATAACCAGCTTCAGTTAACCATTTTTGTGCTTGTCGAGGGCTAAATTGAATTCCAACTTTTTGCTCTGTATCTACTGCTCCAAAAACTGGAGGTGGGGTAAAAGTAGTAGCTGGGGAATGATCACTGTTTATTACAAATTTAATTAAGCTATTTTTATCTATAGCAGCAGCAATTGCTTTACGCACTAACACATTATTCATAGGTGCTTTTTGGGTATTGAATCCATACCATAAAGTGCAAAAATTGCGGCTCAAATATATTTCTTTTCGTAATACAGGATCAATATTTAACCTAGGAATTTCCATTTTTGGCAATGCAAAAGATTGATTTATAATATCAAGTTCATTATTTTCATACATCGCTAATGCTAAAGATGGCTTAGGCACTATGTAATAATGAATTTCTGGGATATTAACTTTGTCAGCATCATAATAATTAGGATTCTTGGTCAAGATCAGCTTATTACCTTTATCCCACTTTTTAAGTTGATAAGGACCATTAGTTTGAATATGTTCAGTCCAACTATCACCATATTCTTCAATTACTTTACGTGGTAAGGGACGATATATCCAAGTGCTAACTAAAGAAGGGAAGTAACCAGCTGGATGTTCTAAGGTAAATTCGACTGTATAATCATCAATAGCACGTACTCCTAACGATTGTAGGATATTATTTGACGTTATAAAGTCATCGTAATTTAGGTCGCTGGCGGTTTTATTTTTTAGATATATTGATTCTGCATTTTTTAGAATATACAATGTTTTAAACATAATAGACTTGCCAGAAAGCAAATTACGTTGTACAGTCCAAACTATGTCATGTGCAGTTACTGAGTCACCATTAGTCCATTGAACATCTTTACGTAAATAAAACGTATAAACCGTACCATCTTTATTTACTTGCCAATTAGTTGCTAATTCTGGAATAACTTCATATGTTTTAAGATCAAAATCAGTTAATCCTAAAAACAGTTGTTCAACTAATTCAATACTATCAGTACTGCCCCAAAAGGTTAAACTGGGATCAATATTATAAAAGAACTTACTAAGAGGTATACGCAAGTAACCAACTGATTGTGAATTATTTTTTATAGAATCAGCTTCTTGGTTACAACCTATTAAGATGAATGATAAAAATATCCAACTGAAATATTTAAACATTTGAATTTTAGATGACCTAAGTGTTTTTAATATTTTACTGGAAAACTTTAGTATTGATTTATTACAATATATAAAATATAATAATCATTTTAACAAATTATAACATAATAATGAAATTCAACATAAAGGGTTAGTTAAATACGGTAAACAGCCTATGTTCCAAATATTTATATAGAGAGATATTGGGTTATTTATCAATTTAAATTACGGAAGCTATAATGATAAGTTTGATCAAACAAGTAATTGAAACGGTAGCCCAGTTAATAAACTCTAAACCAACGGCCCTGTTAAGTATTAAAGACCAATCTAGGGGCATGATAATTGGTGGTTGGATAAAAAATGAGTTTGTTGCTTATAACAAAGAAATTAAAATAGAAAATACCCCTTTAGAAAAAATTATTCCATCTAAAGAAGCACATACTTATCCAGGGAAAGTAATAGAGTCTTTACCATTTCCTACCTATAAAGATACAGATAAAAACAGTGGTTTCAGTTGTTTATGTTTGCCATTATTGAGCAGTAAACAACAAGTAAAAGGCATTTTAATTGTTGCCCAAAAAAGAGGTAGTCCCTTACCATCCGACCGACTACAAACCTTAAATTCAATACTGCCATTGATTGCAGCTATATTAGAAAATAATTTAGAACATGAACGCCTAGTAAAGCTAGCTACTACAGATGAGCTTACTAACTTATATACACGTAGTTATTTTGACACTAGATTGCAAGAAGAATTTACCAGAGTTCGTCGTCATGGTGGAGTTGTTTCTTTATTAATGATAGATGTAGATCGTTTTAAACGAGTCAATGATCTTTATGGTTATAAGGAAGGAAATAAAGCTTTACAGGAAATTGCTAAAATTATAGATTCATCCATTCGTAAAGAAATTGATATTCCATGCCGATATGCAGGTACTCAATTTATGTTGTTATTGCCTAATACCAATGTTGATGGTGCTTATATTTTAGCAGAACGAATTCGGCAACGATGTGAAAAAAATAAAATAACTACACAAAATGGTGCTACAATTAGAGTTACAATAAGTATTGGATTAACTCATAATGTAGAGATTGCTCATGAAGATTTATTAGATGATGACACTATCAATCAAGAAGTTAATACAGTAACAGAAGTATCTAAAGAAGAAATAATTCAACGGGCCGATTTGATGTTGCATGCTGCTAAAAAAGCAGGTCGCAATCAAGTTATGGTATGGTGGTAATCTTTAAATTAAGATAGCAAATAATGTCAACATTAGTTGTAGTAAAAAAAAATGGGGTTGCCTGTATGGCAGCCGATACCCTAACCTGTTTTGGTAATAAAAAATTAAGTGCCAGTTATGATGTTTCCCCAACAAAAATGCTTAATGTTGGTGATTTTTATATCGGTTTAGTTGGTAGTGCTGCTCATAATTTGGTATTAGAAAGCTTGCTTTCTAACAGAAAAAAGATACCAAAATTAAATAGTCGTTTGAAAATTTTTGAATTTTTTCGTAAATTGCATTCTCAGTTGAAAGAAGACTATTTTCTTAATCCTAAAGAGGATGAGGAAGACCCTTATGAATCTACCCAAATGGATTTATTTATTGCTAATCATTATGGGATTTTTGGAGTATTTAGTTTGCGAGAAGTATTTGAATACAAACAATTTTGGGCAATAGGTTCAGGAGGAGAATTTGCTCTTGGAGCTATGTATGCAGCTTATGCTAATTTTGATTCGGCAGAAGAAATTGCCAAAATTGGAGTTAAAGCTGGAGTAGAATTCGATGATAGTTCAGCTGCACCTATCGAATATTATAATATTGATTTAATTGATAATTAACTATGGAATCATCTTGTGATTCGGTCATCATTCTGATTCCTGCTAAAAATGAAGTACAAACAGTTGGCAAAGTCATTGCTGAAATTAAATCTAAACTATCCGTAACAGTTTTAGTAATTGATGATGCTAGTACTGATGACACTATAAATATTTCTCGTTCTGCTGGAGCAACCGTACTATCTTTACCATTTTCATTGGGTGCATGGGGAGCTATACAAACTGGTTTGCGTTATGCTGCTAAACATAATTTTCAGATTGCTATTACAATGGATGCTGATGGTCAACATGAAGCTGATTCACTACCAATTTTATTAGACGCAATCCAGCAATGTGATGTAGTGATTGGTGCTTATCCTCAACGTGGTAGCTTATCTCGTCAAGTTGCTTGGCAGATATTTCGGAAATTATCTGGCATAAATTTAGAAGATTTAACTTCTGGATTACGAGCTTATAATAAGCAAGCTATTAAATTACTTGCTTCTAAATCTGCAATTCTATTGGATTATCAAGATATGGGTGTGTTGATTTTATTGCATACTGCTGGTCTGCGAGTCGTTGAAGTACCTACTTTAATGTATCCTAGAAGTAATGGTCATTCACGTATTTTTAATTCTTGGTGGGCAGTAGGTAAATATATGTTATGTACTGGTATTTTATGTTTAGCTCACGGTAATTATGGGAAAAAATGTCGTATCAAATAACTTCAGCAGCTTTAGGAATATGTTTAGCTGCTATTATTTTGTGGCTAATTCGTCGTGATCATTTGCATTCACGGCATGGCTTTTGGTGGTTATTGGTTGCTCTCGGAGTAGTAGTATTAGGTATATTTCCTACTTTTATTGATAAGGTAGCTGTTTTTTTGGGAGTTAGTTATCCGCCAACTTTGTTATTTATTTTGGGCATGGGAATGATTTTAATTAAGGTAATTAACATTGATTTACATCAGTCCGATTTAGAGAGAAAAATGCGGTTATTAGCTCAGAGGATGGCTATTTTGGAAGGGGAAAAAATGGATGACGATTAATATTAATCTAAAAATATTAAGTTTTTCCTATAATTTTTTTTAAGTATTAAAGCTTTATATTTTTAAATAATTTATTAATATTAAAATATTTATTTTGTATATAAACTATTATTTTTTTTATTAAAATATATGATATAAGTATACTATAGCAATTCTTAATTATGAATTCTTAATTAAATTCAAAATAAATATCAATTACTTATATTGCTGTAGTTTATTCAATCGAAAAATGCTATTAAGTCCAAGAAAGAAAACATATAGTAGTTTATAAAAAAGTTTTAATCCACCAAAAAATACTTGAATCATAGCAAGTAAAGATAAAGAAATAAAATTCCACCATAAAAAACTGTATTCTTTACTATAAAAACGTACTCCTGTTCTTGTAGCATATTCTTCTATTGATTTTATAACTTTTTTTACTGTTTCAGAGAAACTATTGTTATCCTCTTCTTCATTTTTACCATATTCTTTAGAATCATTATTATCTAACTTTTTATTTTGTTTGTTATTTAAATAACTATTAATAGTAGTATTTTCTGTAATATTAACTGTAAAATCAATATTATGCGATATATTTATTGCAAAAGCTAAATTGGTGTAATAAATTGTTATACCAATAATAAACAGACTGGGCTTGGACTATAATTAAATTTGTAAATATACTTAAATATCAATAAGTTATACTAAATCGATAATGTATGTAACTAATTGGTATTTAACGGTTTTTTAGTTTCTCTTCATAGTCCAAGCCCAGTCCCTTCAGTGACTACAATTGAACTTGTTAATTTACTTTTGTGTACCTGCTTATGTGTATTATTGTTTCAATTAGATATAGCGTTTATCGTTGTTGGGGTTGTTTTAATCCTGAAAGGATTGAATGTGAATAGCCACCGATGAAATCGGTGGAATATAAAAGCTC
>JQIA01001235.1_pt1 | contig 13763 bp, 15 predicted proteins | sample 811431 | NCBI WGS metagenome assembly JQIA01 (sample SAMN02998118, study PRJNA258478) | marine sediment metagenome | biome: marine; feature: seafloor; material: sediment; isolation source: oil-polluted sediment collected from 3 locations (0.5 km, 0.7 km and 0.9 km)... | place: USA: Gulf of Mexico ... | reverse complement strand
CAGCATTGCTCTGTATTGCTGTCGGCGCCGGTGCCTCCGGTGCGATTAATATGTGGTATGATGCCGATATTGATCTTGTTATGGAGCGGACTAAAAACCGCCCTGTACCTTCAGGTAAAGTAACCGCCGAAGAAGCTCTTGGAATTGGAGCATCCCTGTCTGTGGCTTCTGTTTTATTAATGGGTCTTGCCGTTAATATGGTGGCAGCCATTTTGTTGGCTGTTACCATTGGATTTTACGTCTTTATATACACAATGTGGCTGAAACGCCGGACACCGCAAAATATTGTGATTGGCGGGGCCGCAGGTGCGTTTCCTCCCATGATCGGTTGGGCGGCTGTTTCGGGTACCGTCAGCGTTGAAAGTCTCGTCCTTTTTGCGATCATATTCTTCTGGACGCCGCCGCATTTTTGGGCGTTGTCACTTTGGCGGGATATTGATTACGCAAAAGCTGGTGTGCCTATGTTGCCGGTTGTTGCCGGCCGCGAGGCGACACGCAGGCAAATGATGGTCTACAGTGTCCTATTGTTACCTATTGGCATTTCCCCCTATTTCTTGGGATTTGCGGGACCGGTGTTTGGCATTGGGTCTGCAATTTTGGGAACTGTGTTTTTGCTAGGCACAACAAAGGTCTGGCTGAAGAAGGACGAAACAAGTGCAAAACAACTTTTTGCATTTTCAATTTTGTATCTCTTTTTGATTTTCGCTCTCCTGCTTGGAGAAGTGATCGTGAACCGGATAATTTAAGATGACTATGGATGATGAAAAGAAAAAGCTGAAAACCCGCAACATTGTTGTCGGCGGTATCTTGGCAGCAATTGTGGTCTTGTTTTACCTGATCACTTTGGCAAAACTAACGGTGACTGTTGTATGAGCGACACCGCTCAAAAATCTAAACGGTTAGCCATAGGACTTGCGTGCGTTGCCGTCGGGATGGTGGGCTTATCTTTTGCCTCTGTGCCTCTCTATGACCTGTTTTGTCGGGTCACAGGGTATGGCGGGACAACGCAGCGCGCAGAAGTTGCATCTAGTGAAATCCTCGATCGTCAGATAACAATTGATTTCGATGCGAACACTGGCCGAAACATGCCTTGGAAATTCAAGGCTGTGAAGCGGAAAATAAAGCTGAATATTGGTGAAACTGGGATCGCTTATTATGAAGCGTATAACCCATCGGATAGAACAATTACAGGAACAGCTTCCTTCAATGTCTCGCCGCTAAAGGTTGGTCAGTATTTTACAAAGATCGATTGCTTTTGTTTTACAGAGCAGACGTTGAAGCCGGGAGAACGGGTGGATATGCCTGTCACCTTTTACGTCGATCCTGAAATCGCTCGGGATGTGAATACAAAAGAAGTTGAAACAATTACACTTTCTTACACGTTTTTTGTCACCGACGATGAAGCGGAAGAGAAAGTTAGTGAAGTATCAGGTAACATTGTAGCGGAATAATCTTCAGCTACCTTTAACTGGCCTGTCAAAAGGTCTTAAATTTTAACTACCCGGAAAAACCGGGATGATTGCAGGAGTTCAAAATGGCAGATGCTCACGCTAAGCAGCATGATTATCATCTTGTAGATCCAAGTCCATGGCCAGCCTTGGCATCTCTTTCAGCATTTATCACTGCCATTGGCGCCGTGATGTTCATGCATGATAAAGGGTACGCGGTATTCACCATCGGTATGGTTTTACTTTTATACACTGCCTTTGTTTGGTGGCGTGACGTTGTAAAAGAAGGTGAACATCAAGGACATCATACGCCAGTTGTTCAACTTGGCCTCCGGTATGGCATGTTGATGTTCATTGCTTCAGAAGTTATGTTCTTTGTTGCATGGTTCTGGGCATATTTTAATGCGGCTTTCTTCCCAACAGAAGCAATCGGCAGTGTTTGGCCTCCAGTGGGAATTGAAGTTTTCGATCCTTGGCATTTGCCTTTGGTCAATACATTGATCTTGCTGACATCTGGTACGACAGTTACTTGGGCGCATCACGCGCTGCAACACGGCGACCGTAAAGGTTTGATCCAAGGTTTGACACTTACAGTTATCCTTGGTCTCGTGTTCTCTGTCGTTCAAGGGTATGAGTATTCACATGCAGCGTTTGGCTTCCAAGACGGTGTTTATGCATCAACATTCTACATGGCAACTGGCTTCCACGGAGCACATGTGATCATCGGTACCATCTTCTTGTTGGTTTGCCTGATCCGCGCAATGAAGGGCCATTTCACACCCACTCATCACTTCGGTTTTGAAGCGGCTGCATGGTATTGGCATTTTGTTGACGTTGTTTGGTTGTTCCTGTTCGTCGCCATTTATTGGTGGGGTTCCGCTTAGTCAAAAGCGAAACATCGTTACTGACTGATAGTTCAAACGAATATAGCCCCGTTGTTTTGGTGTCTCCTGCAAATGCCATACATCTTCAATAGGGAAATAGCAGCCGAACATCAGTAAAACAGATTGGGACAGCGTTCAATAGGCGCTGTCCCTTTTGCTTTTGTAGCCCATTATTCTTGAAAAATGACACGCTCTGTGCTTCAAAAACAAGGGCCGTTGCTTTAAGCTTCTTTTTCCTCGCAACTCAGATAACAAATTGTTTTGATCATGAAAAAATTCTCCCCCGGTTTGTTGCCAACTGTAATGACAATTCCAGCCGTTCTCATCATGCTGGCTTTAAGTGTCTGGCAACTCGATAGATATTTTTGGAAAGTGAATTTGCTGGACACCCTGCAGCAGCAACTCGCCGCCGATGGCGTTCAACTTCCCAGTGGTGACCTGTCAGTGGATGAGTGGGGCTATCGCCGCGTGACACTTAATGGTGAATTTCAACATGATCAGGAATTTCATTTGTTCGCCCATGCCTTGAAAGGGCGTAAAGGCTTCCAAATTATTACACCTTTTGTCCGCAGCGGCGGCAAGGGGACAGTTTTGGTGAACCGGGGATGGGTGCCAGAAGAAAAGAAAGAAGCGAGTGCACGAGCCGAAGGTAACATAACCGGTGAGATTGAAATTTCAGGAATTGCTAGAAAACCTTGGAAAAAATCTTATTCGTTTCTTCCCGAAAGTAACGCCGAAACCAATGTTTGGCTCTACGGTGAACTGGATAATATGGCAAAATCTCTTGGCATTACAGTATCTCCTCTGTTTGTGGAACTAGATGAAATGACCGTGCCAGGCGGCCTGCCTGTAGGTGGACAAACGCGAATGAGCGTTCCCAATAATCATATTGAATATGCCGTGACGTGGTTTGGTATGGGCGGGGCAATGTTTGTAATTTATCTGTTGTTCGGATTTCGGCGCGCGCGCCCTACAAGCTAACGGCTGGAGTTAAAGATGTCGGCATATGAAGTTCTAGAGAAAAAGTTCAAACGAATGTCATCCTTGGGCGGTGCCAGTGCAATATTGCATTGGGACAATGCTGTAATGATGCCAGGCGGTGGCGCACAAAGCAGAGCGGAACAGCTGGCATGCCTTGATGTCTTGCAGCATGAACTGTTGGTGAGCTCTGAGATGACGGATCTTTTTGATCAAGCTCAAACAGATGTCGCGAAGCTCGATAAATGGCAACACGCAAATCTTCGGGAAATGACAAATAGTTGGCGTCATGCAACTGCGTTAAATGGTGATTTGGTGGAAGCGTTTTCACACGCCACTTCAAAGTGCGAGATGCAGTGGCGAAGTGCCCGCGAGAATGATGACTTTTCTGAACTGCAAGACAGTCTGAGTGAGGTAGTTAATTTAACGCAGGAAATCGCAGCAGCTAAGGCTGAAAAATTTGATCTTTCTCCGTATGATGCGTTGCTTGATCAGTATGAGCCGGGATGCCGCCAGGAACAGATCGACCCGTTGTTTAATGACTTGCAAGATTTCCTGCCGTCTTTCCTTGAAGAGGTTTTGGAAAAACAAGCGTCTGAGAAAGCCTACGAGCCCATAGAGGGACCCTTTGCTTTAGATGCGCAAAAAGATCTGGGTTTGTCCTTTATGACTGATCTTGGCTTTAATTTTGACCATGGCCGACTAGATACAAGCCATCATCCCTTCACGGGTGGAACGCCTGACGATGTGCGCTTGACCACGCGCTATGAAAATGATGATTTCACGCAAAGCCTCATGGGCACGTTACACGAAACCGGACACGGACTGTACGAGCAAAATTTACCGGCTAATTGGCGATCCCAGCCAGTGGGACAATCCCGCGGAATGGCGCTGCATGAAAGCCAGTCTTTACTGGTTGAAATGCAATTGTCCAGAAGCGAAGAATTCCTGTCCTATGCGCTTCCGAAAATTATAACGGCGTTTAAAGGGGACGGCGATCACTGGTCATTTGAGAACTTCAAACGCCTTTATCATCGGGTTGAACGGGGCCTTATTCGCGTTGATGCCGACGAAGTCACATATCCGTTGCATGTGATTTTGCGATACCGATTGGAAAAGGCCCTGTTAAGCGGTGACCTGAGCGTTGCTGATCTTCCCGGTGCCTGGAACGATGGAATGGTCGAATTATTAGGTATACGGCCTTCTAGCGATCAAAATGGCTGCCTGCAGGACATTCACTGGCCGGGTGGCGCTATCGGGTATTTCCCCACCTATACAATGGGGGCTTTAGCCGCAGCGCAATTCTTTACAACTGCGAAAAAAGAGCTTCCTGATCTTGGTGCATCCATAGCAGCTGGAGATTTTGCACCCTTGATGACTTGGTTAAAAGACAATGTCCATTCTTTGGGGTCCCTAAAAACAACAGAGCAGATTCTAACCGATGCGACAGGCGAGGGAATGAATACGACAGCGTTTAAAACTCACCTGAAGACACGGTATCTCAGGGTTTGAATTATCTGTCTATTTAACCCGGAGCAGTATACAAAGAGCTTATAAATGCGGCCTATTTTCACGTTTTCGGAGATTTTTGCCCGCTAATTTAGTTGGAGATAAAAGTGCGGTATATCAGTACGCGCGGTGATGCGCCCATATTGAATTTTGAAGAAGTTGTCCTCACTGGGCTTGCCCGCGACGGTGGTTTGTACGTACCCGAAACTTGGCCGCAAATGTCTGCGCAAGACATTCGCGATTTAGCGGGTAAAACCTATTCAGAAATCGCCGCCGTCGTTCTGCAACCATTTTTAGGTGATAGCATTAGCCCTGAAGATTTCAAGGCAATGACAGAGAAGGCGTATGGAACATTTGCTCATAAAGCTGTTGTCCCGCTTACTCAGCTGTCTGAAAATGATTTCCTGATGGAATTGTATCACGGACCAACCCTTGCGTTTAAAGATGTAGCTCTTCAACTCCTTGGACTTCTCTACGATCATCTGCTTGGAAAACATGGAAAGCGCGTCACAATTGTTGGCGCGACATCTGGAGATACTGGCTCTGCTGCGATTGAAGCCTGCCGTGGCCGGGATGCGGTAGACATCTTCATTCTGCATCCAAAAGGCCGTGTGTCTGATGTGCAACGCCGCCAAATGACCACTGTGCTGGATAGCAATGTCTATAATATTGCCGTTGAAGGTGACTTCGACGACTGCCAAGCTATGGTCAAATCAATGTTCAATGACCATGAATTTCGGGATGAACTCAGCGTTTCTGCCGTAAATTCAATCAACTGGGCACGTGTGATGGCCCAGATCGTGTATTACTTCACGACTGCAGTAAGCTTGGGTGCGCCAGATCGGAAAGTTGCTTACTCAGTTCCCAGCGGGAATTTTGGAGATGTTTATGCAGGATACTGCGCGGCAAAAATGGGCCTTGGCGTTGATCAATTGATTGTGGCAACAAACCGAAACGACATTCTTTCACGCTTCTTCAATACTGGCGCTTATAAGAAAGAAGGGGTCGACCCAACGGTTAGCCCTAGTATGGATATTCAGGTTTCCAGTAATTTCGAAAGATTGCTTTTCGATCTGTGCGCGCGTAACGGGAAAACTGTTCAAGACTATATGGCCAAGTTGGATGCTGAGGGTGGCTTTGAAATTGATATGTCGCAATTGAATCAGATCATTTTTGCGGCTGGAAATTGCTCGGAAGAGGAAACCCTCGCCACCATTAAACGAACGCTTGCTGAGTGTGATAAGCTTGTCGACCCACACACAGCGGTTGGGTTGAAAGTTGCGGCAGATTGCCGCCGGGATAAATCTGTTCCAATGGTCACTCTTTCGACCGCCCATCCGGCAAAATTTCCTGCAGCTGTTGAAAAAGCATGCGGCGTTTACCCGCAATTGCCAGCGCATATGGCCGATCTTTTCGAGCGGGAAGAAAAATTAGTTGATTTGCCCAATGACTTGGGCACAGTACAAGCCTATATCAGGGAAAGAGCCCGAATTTTAACCGAGGGCTAATAGAAAGATTAAGATGGCTCAAAAAGTTTCGACATTAAGCAATGGATTACGCGTGATCTCTGATCCAATGCCGCATTTAGAATCTGCGGCTGTGGGTGTTTGGGTGGATACTGGTGCCCGGCATGAAGATTTGGCAGTAAACGGAATTTCTCACGTTCTTGAACATATGGCGTTTAAAGGAACAGAAACCCGTTCGGCCCGTGAAATTGCTGAAAGTGTCGAGGCTGTTGGTGGGCATTTAAACGCCTATACAAGCAGAGATCAAACCGCCTATTTTGCTCGCGTTTTGGAAGATGATGTTGGCCTTGCTGTCGATATTCTAGCGGATATTCTTCAAAATTCCGTTTTTGATAATGATGAACTTATCAGGGAAAAAGAAGTCATTGTTCAGGAAATCGGCCAAACTAATGATACTCCTGATGATATAATTTTTGACCATCTTCAAGAAACAGCATTTCCTGATCAGTCTATTGGCCGTTCCATTTTGGGAACCGCCGATCGGGTTCGTAGTTTTGACCGCGACGTCATCTCAAATTACATGAAAGATAGATACACTGGCCAGAAACTGGTCCTTAGTGCTTCCGGCGCTGTTGATCATGATGCGTTAGTTGCTATGGCCGAAGAGAAATTCTCTGGTATTTCAAGTAAAGGTGTCGATGGCATGGAAGTCGCCACTTACAAAGGCGGAGAATATCGCGAGGCACGGGATCTGGAACAAGTGCATTTTGCTCTTTCTGTTCCTGGCGTCTCCTATGATGACGATGATTTCTATGCGGCGCAAATTTTGGCTGGATTACTCGGAGGCGGTATGTCCTCTCGTTTGTTCCAAGAGGTTCGGGAAAAACGGGGGTTATGTTATTCGATTTTCTCTTTTGCCTCCTCGTTTGCTGAAACGGGACTATTTTCTGTATATGCTGGAACCGGCGGTGATCAGATTGCTGAACTGAGCAGCGTGGTTGTCGACGAGTTGCTGGGATCTGCAAATTCTATTACGGAAAGTGAAGCCGCTCGTGCACGGGCGCAACATAAAGCTGGATTGTTAATGGGGCTTGAGAGTCCTGGTGCAAGATGTGAAGTTCACGCACGGCAAATGTTGATTTTTGACAAAATTGTCTCTCCGACTGAAATCGCTAAAGAAATCGATGCGGTTTCGGTTGAGCGTCTTGTTAGTGTTGCGAAGCGTATGTTTGAGAAAGCCACGCCGACAGTTACAGCACTTGGACCTGTGAAAAACCTTGAAACTTATGACAAATTTGCGGCAAGGTTCAACTAGGCGAAATTTGATAGTCGCCTTTTAGACGGACTTGATAATCTTGCGGGGCGAATTTGCTAGGCAAAATATGGGGTATGAACCGGGAAGACCTTATTTATGGGGATCGCATATATCTGCGGCAACCGAAGAGGTCTGATTGGGAACAATGGACCAAAATCAGAGATGTTAGCCGAGAACATTTGATTCCTTGGGAGCCTGTTTGGTCAAACGAGACCTTAACACGTCAGAGCTTTCGCGAACGGCTTCGCCGTTTTACCGATGATGCAAAGTCAGATACAGGTTACGCATTTTTCCTATTTAGAAAAGAAGATGACCAGTTGGTGGGTAGCATCACTTTGAGCAACGTCCGGCGAGGTGTTGCTCAAACCGGCACACTAGGCTATTGGACGGGACTTCCCTACATCCGGAACGGATATATGTTTGAGGGCATCTGTGCGTTGCTGCCAGCACTATTTGATAAATATTCCCTTCGCCGTGTTGAAGCCGCTTGTTTGCCTGAAAACCTGCCCAGTGCATCCTTGCTAGAAAAAGCAGGTTTTAAACAGGAAGGTATTGCGCGGGAATATCTTTGTATAAATGGCAAATGGCAGGATCATCTTTTATTTGCGATCCTAAACAGTGATGTGGTTGGAAATGCTAATGAGCGGGTCCAGCACTCAGGCGTGGCCAATATCAGCCGATAGTAATCCCGGATCAAACCCAAGTTTGTTAATGGCTGCATGCCATTTGTTGCCAAGGCGGTCGCCAAAAACAAGATCATGATCAGCATTCACAACAAGCCAACCATTGTCTTGAATTTCTTTTTCAAGCTGGCCTGGTCCCCAACCGGAATAGCCGAGTGCCAAAAAACTGTCTTGCGGCCCTTCTCCGTTTGCCACGCTTTTGAGCATATCAAGGGTGGCTGTAAGGGCTATATCTTCACCGATCATCATTGTCGTGTCGTGGATCATATCCGGTGTGTGAAGGACGAAGCCACGTTCGGCCTCAACGGGGCCGCCAAAATGTATTTTTTGGCTGTCTACGTGCTCTATATGGGGTATTTCCAGCTGTTCGAGCAATTCTTCAAAAGAGAGCAAGTCCAAGTTTCTGTTTAATACAATTCCCATGGCACCTTCTTCGCCATGAGCGCACAACAGTATAATGGTCCTGTGGAATTGGGGATCTGGCATCGTCGGCATGGCGATTAAGATCTGGCCTTCCAAATAACCGTCATGTGTCTCAAGTTTATTGTCCATATTCCGGGTGCTCATATCAAAGTGATTGAGAGTTACTACTGCTTAACTAGATTGTGACAACTATTTTTCTAAAAATACTTTATACTCGCAACTTAAGGATACCCCTCTCTCTAAATTAGTAGCGAATGGCAAAAAATGAAGTTTTTTTCTAAGTTTTTTTCTTTTTGTGTCGTTATTACATTGATGACACCGTTTAGCGGAGCCGCCAGTGCGACCGAAAACGCTGGTGGAAACTGGGCCACCACGGATATAAGCCGCGCGCGATTGATTGCTGCAAAAATGGAGACTGATGGGACAAGGGAAATTACTCTTGGCCTTCATATCCAGCTGAAACCGGGATGGAAAACATATTGGCGAAGCCCGGGTGATAGCGGTATTGCTCCGACGTTTAATTGGCAAGGCTCGAAAAATATACGAACGACTGAGGTTCTTTGGCCATTACCAACAGCTTTTGACAGTTTTGGATTTTTAACGTGGGGTTATGAAGCCGAAGTTCTTTTTCCTGTAAAAATTAAGTTGGAAGAAATCCATAAAAAATTACAGGTGAAGCTGTCTTTTGCTTATGGCGTTTGCAAAGACGTGTGCGTTCCCATTACCCAGAAATTTGTGCTGAACGTGAACAATATAGACTTAATTAGTTCTGGCGAAGCAGCGATTTTTAATAGATACGTCGCTCAAGTTCCAACATCCTATGGGCCAAATGAAGTCGCCAGTGATTTGGTGATTAACAAAGTGGCAAAAGATAAAGTTCTTGTTGTTGCCACCACAAGCGGTGCATTCACAAAACCGGTTCTGATCCTTGAGGGAGAGGACGGTGATTATTTTGCAGTTGAAGATACGAAGGTAAGCAACAGCGGACGGAGAGTTGAGTTCTCTGTGGATACAGATTTCGTTCGGCGCATGAAGAGTAATGTCGGACGCGTGTTGAAGGCGACGATAATCGATGGAGGCGTTGGGGCCGAAGGTGCTGTCCCCATAAAATAACTATTGGGCGTTACAAAGTTCTTTGTTTTCGAAGCCGCGCAATATGACTATGTTAAATTCACGCAAATCCTCCAATTAACTAACAGGAAAAACGAATGACAATTTCAGTTGGCGATAAACTTCCAAGTGCAGATCTTATGGAAATGACAGACAAAGGTCCGTCAAAGGTTTCAGTAAGTGACGTGTTTGATGGGAAAAAGGTCGCACTATTTGCTGTGCCCGGCGCCTTTACTCCAACATGTTCTGCAAAACATCTGCCAGGTTTCATTGCGAACTTGGATGCATTAAAAGGCAAGGGCGTTGATGAAATTATTTGCCTCTCAGTCAATGATCCATTTGTTATGGCGGCATGGGGGAAAGCACAATCTGCAGACGGCGTTCGTATGATGGCTGATCCTGATGGCGGACTAACTAAGGCGATGGGTGTTGAATTTGACGCATCTGGCGCAGGACTTGGTATCCGTTCACGTCGCTATTCAATGGTTGTAGAAAATGGGTCGGTTTCTCAATTGAACCTTGAAGAAACTGGTGGATTTGAAGTTTCTGACGCAGAAACACTTCTGGGCCAGCTTTAAAATAGGTGCGGGGAGGATATCCTCCCCGTCCTTTACTACTTAAATTTTTCCATGCCCTGATTCGCCAACTGATCGGCTTTTTCATTGCCGGGGTGACCCGCATGACCCTTGACCCAATGCCAGCTAATGTCATGCCTGGCGATGGCTTCATCTAACTGGGTCCATAGATCTTTGTTTTTAACTGGTTTTTTAGCTGCTGTTTTCCAGCCATTTTTCTTCCAGTTCGTCATCCATTTAGTGATGCCATCTTTCACGTAAGTGCTATCGGTATGTAGAGCGACACTGCTGTCACGCTTCAACGCATCGAGGGCTTGAATAGCGGCACTAAGCTCCATGCGATTATTGGTCGTGTCCGCAGCTCCGCCGCAAATTTCTTTTGACTTTCCATCGCATTCAAGTAAGGCACCCCAACCACCAGGGCCTGGGTTGCCTGAGCATGCGCCATCTGTATAAATAGTTACTGTTTGATCTGCCAATGTGTCACCTGTTTTACGGACTTTAAGCTTAAAAATTACGGCCAGCATATCCAAAAAGGCCATGTGGTCAGTATTATAATAACATTTTAACAGAATTTTAGGTGCTTCAGTGCAGGATGTCTTCACTATTTGAATTTTATCCGTATTGCCAGTAGGGGTTCCTGTGAACGTTATGCAAAAAAAAATGTTCTCTGCAGAAAAAAGTCAGTTTAAAAATGTAATTACAGAAGGCACAGATCAAGTCGCCTCTGGTGGCATGAGCCAAGAGCAATACGATGTTCTATTGGGAGCAATACACTCTCTAAAGGATGATATTGCAGGCAGCATGGTAGCTGCCGAATCTGGACCTTCACTTAACGAAGAAGTTATAGAAGATTTCAAAAAAGAATTTGCCGAATCCATGTTGCTGAAGGTTGAGCTTGAAGAACTTTCTCGGGTCATTCTTGAAACACGGCGCGAAATTTCTTCCATTCAATCTCATGACGATGGTCCAAAAATTCACGCAATGACAGACCAACTAGATGCTGTTGTTGGCGATACTGAAACGGCAACCAATACAATTCTGGCCGCCGTCGAAACCATAGAGGACAAGAACGAAAGTCTTGAACTCAACGCAACCGATCCAGATGAACTTGAAATTACGCAAGCAATAAGCAATGCAGTAATGAAAATTTATGAAGCTTGTAGTTTTCAGGATATTACTGGACAGCGAATTTCAAAAGTGGTTGGCACTCTAAAATTTGTGGAAGATCGAATTGCCACAATGATTAATATTCTGGGCGGTGAAGACGAGATGGCTGGCCTCGAAGGCGTCGAGCAAGTGAAGCAAACTGATGGAGACGTTGAACTTAGTGGTCCACGCGTCGAAGGTCAGGAAATTTCTCAGGACGAAATCGACGCGCTTTTTGACTAGAAGTGTTACTCGATGCCGTAGGCGGAAACGGTTTTAACATCTTGAAGAAAACGTATTTTCTTCAAGTATTCCGCAGGATTTTTGGGTTTGACCAAAGCTCCTTCAATCTGGTTTAACCAATCATATAAACGAGTTAGATAAAACCGTAACGCTGCACCGCGGCAGAGGAGTGGTAGGGCTTCTAACTCAGCTTCAGATATTTCCCGAACCTTGCCATATGCCTTCAGCATCTTCCGAGCCTTAGTAATGTTGAAACTGGCATCAGTCTCGAAACACCAAGCATTAATGCATATGGCCAAGTCGTAGATAAGAAAATCATTGCAGGCGAAGTAGTAGTCGATAACGCCGCTGACCTGATCGTTTAGGAAAAAAATGTTATCGGGAAACAAGTCCGCATGGATAACACCTGTTGGCAGGTTCGACGGCCACTGACCTTCAAGAAAAGACAACTCAGCCTCAATCTCAGAAATTTCACTCTGCTTGATACTCGTATCTTGGGGGTTCGAGAGACAGTCGTTAAATAGCGCACGCCAACTATGGACGGACAAAGTGTTGGGACGTTCAATTTGAAAGTTAGCTGCTGCAAGATGCATCTTTGCAAGAGTATCTCCGAGGAATGCGCAATGATCTGGCGTTGGACGCCGCACGGAGCGGCCTTCCAAAAAAGAGATTATTGCGGCTGGTCGGCCAGCAACTTCTGTCAGTGTCTCTCCGGTTTTGGTTGCAATCGGTGTTGGAGAGACAAAGCCTTCTTCCGCCAAATGTTCCATTAATCCAAGAAAAAACGGAAGATCGTCTTTATTTACCCGTTTTTCGTACAGGGTAAGTATGTAGAAACCAGTTTGCGTATGAAGGAGAAAATTTGAGTTTTCCACACCTTCAGCAATGCCTTTACATGAAAGGGCATCTCCAATTTCATATTCACGCAGCAATGCATCTAATTCTTCGTTTGTGATGTCAGTATATACAGCCATTAGTTTCTACCATTTAAGCAGTATTCAAATCTGTTAAGGATTTGATGCTATTTATTTTTCTAAAATACGAGGAAGTTTGAAGATGACATGCTCCTCGCTTGTTGTTATCTCACGAACTGTTACATCATAGCGCTCAGAAAATGCGGCGACGACTTCCTCAACCAGCGTTTCTGGTGCCGAAGCCCCCGCAGTTATGCCGATATTTGTACAATCATTCAATTTATCCCACGGAATGTCTATGGCACGCTGTACTAGACTAACGAATTTACATCCGCTTTTCTGGGCAACCTCCACAAGGCGCATGGAATTTGACGAGTTTGGAGCACCAATAACAAGGACACCCTCGCAATCTTTGGCAAGCTCTTTAACGGCAGCCTGTCTGTTGGTCGTAGCATAACAAATATCTTCTTTTTTGGGAGAAATGATATTTGGAAAACGTTCTTTCAATTTGTTAACAATATCTGCCGTCTCATCTACGGACAGTGTTGTTTGCGTCAGGTAAGCGAGATCAACTTCGGGGTCTTTAGGTGAGAATGACAGCGCATCTTCAAGTGTCTCCACTAGAGATATTTTGCCGTCGGGTAATTGGCCCATGGTGCCGATCACTTCAGGGTGTCCTTTATGGCCGATGAGAATGACTTCTACGTCATCTTTATCATGGCGCTCGGCTTCCCGGTGGACCTTGCTAACAAGAGGGCAGGTAGCATCAATAAAAAACATATTTTTGCGAGTTGCTTCTTCCGGGACCGCTTTTGCGACCCCATGAGCTGAAAAAATAACGGGGACGTCATCGGGAACATCACTTAACTCGTCAACAAAAACGGCGCCTTTGGCTTCCAAGTTTTCAACAACATATCTGTTATGAACAATTTCGTGCCGCACATAAACGGGCGCGCCATATTTTTCGAGCGCCCTTTCAACAATTTGAATGGCTCGATCGACACCTGCGCAAAAGCCACGAGGGGCTGCTAACAGAAGATTTTTTTGGTCAACAGTCATCTACAAA
>JQIA01001234.1_pt1 | contig 13767 bp, 16 predicted proteins | sample 811431 | NCBI WGS metagenome assembly JQIA01 (sample SAMN02998118, study PRJNA258478) | marine sediment metagenome | biome: marine; feature: seafloor; material: sediment; isolation source: oil-polluted sediment collected from 3 locations (0.5 km, 0.7 km and 0.9 km)... | place: USA: Gulf of Mexico ... | reverse complement strand
CCGATCTGTACTGTTAAACATTTGGTATTATAAATTCATCGGCTTTTGAACAAAACTGGCTACATATTAACGTTTACGGATAAGAGATGTTTCTTTAACCACCATAGAACCGACAACTTTTCCGGTTCATGACGAATTTCGAATGATTCATATTTAACGGATCGGAATGTTCAAATAATTCTGAATTATACCAAAATCTACCAAAACGTTTATCAGAATGTTAAACTCTGTAGGGCGCGACCGGCAGGTCGCCCGTCTTACTACAATATCAAATTCTAATATATCCTCATTTTGTTCAAAGTAATACTCATACTTGCAAAGGAAATATTAAAGGACAAGGTTGGATTGTGGTGCGTGGTACAACGGGCGACCTACCGGTCTCCCCTACGGGATCTCGTTTTTTCAATCGTTTTCTCAGATTATGGTTTTTACAGATATGAGGTGACTCCTGTGCGTTATAAATGGTTGTTCTGGCCGCGACGGGCAGTATTGTTAACTCGCATTATCCTGAAAAATCCACCACCCAGCGCGAAATGCCGATGCATAAAAGTATCCCCCCTTCAAGGCGTGAAATTTTCCAGCCGGTTCTCATCATAATGACGACGATAATAACCATGCCACATAAAAGAAGAAGGCTGCTGTATGCTGCCGGGCTGACAGTTAGTGATGTCATTGCTCCGGCAAAACCTAATACCCCAAGAAGGTTGAATATATCACTGCCAATGAGGTTGCCGGCTGAAAGGCCGTAATGTCCTCTTAGTACAGCGACAAGCGAGGTTGATAATTCAGGGATGGATGTGCCTAATGCAACGATGGTAACGCCGATGACCCAGTCAGAAATATTGAAAAACCGTGCAATCGTAACAGCGGAATCGACCATGAAATGACTGCTGAGGAGAATGGCTGTAAGGCCTGTAAGTAATTTTACCGGTTGATACCAGTTAAATGTACCGGATGCTGTTTCATCGCTGTCGGCCTCCCTGAAGTAAAAAAGAGAGAAGATATAACAGAAGAGAAGGCTTAAAAGTAGTATGCCTTCAGCAAAGGAGAGGTGCAGGTCCCGGAAAATAAACAATAGCAGAAAGGTAGAAAGGATCAGAACGCTGCCGTCTCTTTTGACAATAATGCCGGATGTGATAACCGGCCGTATTAATGCAACTCCGCCCAGAATAAATCCGAGATTAAAGATGTTGGACCCCACAACATTGGCCACCGAGATGTTGGCATGCCCTTTAATTGCCGACAGGATGGTTACTGCGAATTCCGGGGCGGATGTTCCTATGGAAACAACGGTCAGGCCAATGGCTAATTCAGAAATTCCGATTTTTTTCGCAACGGTAACGGAGCTGTCTACCAGCCAGTTGGCCCCCACCCAAAGCCCTGCCATGCAGGCAAGTATAATGAGTATATCTAATAAGAGGATCATATTTTTATCTCTTGCGCGGAAGCGCTATCGAATCAAAAGGGAGCGCTTCCAATGCATTCAGTCTGAAAACATTAAAAGAATTCGTTGTCCAGAATTAACGAGGATAATGAAATCATGCCAATAAGTTCATTTCCCTCCTGAACAGGCGCTCGTCGCATGCCTGCGCGGTCTATCAGTCGGGCAACATAACGAATATCCATATCGGCCGGTACGGTAATCACAGGCTTTGTCATTATTTCATAAACATGCACTTCATTCGGAGCACGACAGGGGATGACAACCCCCCTGATAAGATCCTGAATGACGACGATTCCCCAGGCGTCATCAGCATGTCTTTTTTCTACAAGTAGGGATGAAACTTTTAAAGAACGCATTCTGACAGCGACTTCGCTGGCTGTGGCCATGCCGTCGATGGTGATGATGCCTTTATGCATCACGTCTCTTGCCCGAATTATTGTTGAATTATTATAAACCATTGCTATCCTCCTTTAAACTATGTCTTGTTTTGATTAAAAATAATTTTTCCGTACTTCTTCTTTGAACTGTTCCATCTGACTTTCCAGACCGATAACATGCTCAACCGGCACAACAAAAGCTATACCAGTTCCCGGTTTATAGAATTCTCCGGCATTTTTGATTGTATCAAGAACGTCTAAGACAAGGTGCTCTTCAATGAGAAACATGATAATGTCAGTCTGTGCCTCTAAAGAAAGACCAAAAAAAGATTTTGCTTCATGGATGCCGGTGCCTCTGGCGGGGATGATTGTAGCCCCTGTGGCGCCTGCACTTTTTGCGGCATTAACAATACGGTCAGTGATATCTGCTTTTACTGAAGAGATAATAAGTTTAAATTTCATTTTTTTTCTCCATTTATTTTTTTTTACGTTGCGTTGACCAATGAGTTAACTGGGCATAGCCCAAAACGGTTATAATCGGAAACAGGCTGGCAAAAGCAATAAGGCCGAAGCCGTCCAGGGCTGGATTTCGTCCGGGTATGGTGTTTGCCAGGCCAAGACCAAGTGCAGCAACAAGTGGCACTGTAACAGTAGAGGTGGTGACCCCGCCTGAGTCATAGGCAAGGGCAATCATTTTTTTTGGCGCAAACAGGGTCTGAACAATAACAATAATGTATCCGACAAGAATGTACAGGTAGAGGGGCGTGCCGGTGACAATGCGAAATGTGCCAAGGCTGATGCCAACAGCGACACCTGTGGCAACTGTTATTCTGAGTCCCCATTGTTTGATCGTTCCGGCTGATACCTCACTGGCTTTATAAGCCACTGCAATCAGAGATGGTTCAGCAATTGTGGTTGCAAAACCAATCATTGCTGCAAAAAGATACACCCAGCCATATGCCTTCCAGTCTACCCCGGTAACAATCTCTTCTGTGCCATAAACAAAGGCAGGATCAGACAACTGGGCAGCCATTATTTTTCCCAAAGGGAAAAGTGCTTTTTCAAGTCCGGCCAGAAACAGGGCAAGACCAATGACAACAAATACACCACCGACGATCAGGCGACGTAGATGGGGGATCGGCTGGCGAAGGACTACTATTTGAAAGCATACAATAAGAATAATGATCGGGAGCACATCCCGGCATGTCGAAAGAAAGGTTGTTATAAAATCATATATGAATACCATGTAGCTGACTCCTTCTTATCCAAAAATTATCATGCCGTATCCCATGACAAATATCATGGGGAGAAGAGAGGCAAACGCGATAAGTCCAAACCCATCCACAAGAGGACTGCGCCCCTTTATGGATGAAGCCAGCCCCACGCCTAAAGCGGTAACTAACGGTACTGTAATGGTGGACGTCGTAACCCCGCCTGCGTCATAAGCGATACCAATAATTTCTTTCGGGGCAATGATGGTCATTAGCGTAACAATCGCATAGCCGCCAATGATCAGGTAGTGGACAGGCCAGCCACGTAGTATTCTTACGACGCCGATAAGAATGGCAATGCCTACGGAAAAAGCAACAGACATGCGAAGGCCAAAAGCATACTTGCTCATGGAGTCCTTGTCCCGGGCGATAAGTTGCTCATTCGCGGCTATTTCAGCTGCTTCGGAAGCAACTGCAATAAGTGCCGGTTCTGCCACAGTGGTTGAGAAACCTAAGGCAAAGGAGAAAATAAGCAGCCAGGTGGTACTGCCCTTTCTGGCTAATGCATTCGCCATTGCCTCACCGATGGGAAAGAGTCCCATTTCCAGGCCCTGTATAAACAGGGCAAGACCGGCGACTATCAGGACGGATCCAAAAAGGACTTCTCCCATTTGTGGTAATGGCTGCCTCAGGACGATAATTTGAAAAAATGCGATAACGAGAATAATCGGCAGCAGATCAGTAAAAGCATTTTTTAACTTTTTAAGCGTTATTGAGATGATCATAATAGTTTCTGTCTGCCCCTTAAAATAATTGCAAAAGCTTCGAATTAGCCACTACTGTCATCTTGTGTGTCGTGCCTTTCAGTATCGTCAGGGTTTGTCTCTTTTCGCGACTTAGACGATAATGGCTTGTTTGTTGCGTGGGTTTTGATATAGAAAATTAAAACTATAAAACCTGTTAGCAGTACAATAACTAATAAATCTTCATTTCTCATAATGTCTGTTCTCCCTTCATTTTAACGTGTTTTTAATTATTCTTTATTGCCTATAATTCTTAATAAAAACAAAAACATGTTGATGAAATCCAGGTATAGCGATAGCGCTCCCATGATGGCGCCTTTCCGGATTGCGCCGCCATCGAGGTCTGCCGGTTGCGAATGTGCCATGCGTTTGATTTTCTGAGTGTCGTAGGCCGTTAAGCCAACAAATATAAGAACGCCGACATAATTGATTATCATTGCGATTGCAGAACTTTTTACAAATACGTTTACAAGGGATGCGATGATAATACCAATCAGGCCCATCAACATAAAATTCCCTGTGGATGTCAGGTCGCGTTTTGTGACCATGCCGTATATGCTGCATACGCCAAAAGTTGCCGCACAGATAAAGAATGTTGAAACGATCGATGTCTTTGTATATAATAGAAAAATAGAAGCAAGGGTTGCGCCGTTTAAAGAAGCATAAATGATAAACAGGGCTGTTGCTGTCGTTGACCGGATTTTTTCGATTCTTGCGCTTAGATAGAAAACAAATCCCAGCTCTGCGATAATCAGGCCGAAGAAAATAATCCGGTTCCCAAAAATTACCTGAAGCATCGTTTCACTGCCTGCAACCCAATACGCTACGAGTCCGGTAAGGGCGAGGCCGATAGACATCCATGCATATACATTCAAAATAAATGAATTAACATATGCCTTGAGTTTTACCTGATTAATTGTCGTTGAATTTTGCATTTTTTCTCCCAAAATAAGTTATATGGACGACCTGATCATTAGGTTATTTATAATGTTTCAAAATGAATCACATTAATAATGTTTCATAATGTCCTTGTGCTATAATTACTACTAATGTTATATTCGGTCAAATAGATAAAATCTTATTAACCATTCGGGAAAAGCGAATATAAACTATGGATTGGCTTAACTATCATCATCTTTATTATTTTTGGGTTGTAATGCGTGAAGGCACCATAACAGCTGCATGTGTAAAGCTTAGGCTTGCACAGTCCACGGTCAGTGCGCAATTGAGTCAGCTCGAAGAGAATCTGGGCGGGAAATTGTTTTACCGCCAGGGTCGGGTCCTGAAACCCACAGATTTGGGGCGGCTGACGTTTCGTTATGCAGATCAAATATTTTCTCTTGGTCTGGAATTGATGGACCAGGTCCGTGGGCGACCGGTATCCGGTCCCGTTCCTCTCAGAGTTGGGGTTGTGGATGTTGTACCCAAATCAATGGTCAGGGAGCTGTTAAAACCGGCCCTTGACCTTCCTGAAAAAGTAAATCTGTCCTGTCATGAAGGGAAGGCTGAATATTTGCTTACAGAATTAGCCCTTCACAATCTGGATGTTGTAATTGCAGATACACCGAAGCCAACAGGTATCGGTATTAAAGTTTATAATCACTTTCTTGGAGAATGTGGTGTTACTTTTTTTGCCGCCCCTGAACTTACAAAAAAACTGACATCATCATTTCCTGGATGTCTGAATGGTTTTCCGATGCTGTTTCCAATGAAAATGACCAAATTAAGGGGGATGCTTGAACAATGGTTTGAGCGCCACAATATTAAGCCTGTAATAACAGGTGAATTTGATGACAATGCACTTTTAACAGTATTTGGCCAGGAGGGCGATGGTGTTTTTGTTGCACCAACGGCCATTGAGTTTGAGATACAAAGACAGTATCAGGTTGAAATTATCGGTCGAAGCAAGGCAATAAAAGAAAGGTTTTATGCCATATCAGTAGACCGGATTCTTAAACACCCGGCGGTGGTAGCAATTTCAGATGCCGCTAAACATTCGATTTTTTAACCCGCGTCCCAAGCAAAAACTATCCGGGGGGGCACTCCCGTGAGTTTTGGAAACTAACTTATATAGCCGATGAGTGTAAATCCCCCCCCCCTTTTTTTTAAATTAGTTGCCCGTTTTTTATCTGAAAAATATCCCAATATAATGAATTGAAAATCCGCCATGCTGTGAGATGTCTTATTGTCTTTATTTACAGTGGTATGTAGGTATCTTTGCAAGGTCTTTTTCAGGGGATACCTTCGTATTATTCGAAGTGTTGATGCGTCTTTATCTATTTGACCGGATATAGAAAAGGTTGTTAAGGAGAACGTAATGAAACGGGCTTGTGGATCATAATGAAACATATAACGAGGTTGCTATGGAGATTGTTACAACATTAAGCAGTGGTGATGCATTTAACGGCTTTAACACTATTATTGAACGTCGTGCAGATTTCGCATTGAAACGATTCCGGGGTGATATACAGAGAATGCATGTGCGATTTCAAGGGGTAAGTGGTTTAGACGGGGAGGCCGGTGTTCAATGCAGTATTTTATTTAATTTCTTTTCACACGGGATGTTCGTTGTTCAGGGTGGCGGGCTGGACGTTTTTTCTGCATTGAATAGTTGTCTGAAGAAAATTGTTGAGGTTATCATAATTAAAAAAACAGAAGTGGTTTGTTATACCGGGCAGCCAGATTAAAGCGCTGGTATAGCGAGAATATATTGTCTTGTAACGCAAGGAAATGAAGGAGGGAACAATGCCGGTAAATGCAAGTGACAGAGAAGAGGAATATTTTGCAAGGAAAGAGTTTGAGCAATTAAAAAAACTCGAGGAGAAGAATCGTAACGAGAGGCGGTTGCTGAAAAGGAGGTTTTAAAGGAATTGCATTATATGAACTGCCCGAAATGCGGGATGAAGTTAGTTGAAGTTCACTATAAGGACGTGGCTGTAGATAAATGCTCCGGCTGTGATGGTATCTGGCTGGATGCAGGTGAAATGGAACTTGTGTCAAACCTCAGTCAGGGAGTGCTCAGTAAGTGGTTTGATACTTTCCGGAAATAGTTTTACGCCCACGGGAGTCTGTCCCGTGGGTTTTATATTTGTTCGCGCTGAATAATCTTCTTTTAAATTATAAAGTTTCAAATTGTCTCATAACGTCTTAAGGATAAAGTGTTAATATGTGTCATAATGTGCCGTTATCGAATTGTTTATTTTACGAATAGATTGTAACTATCTGATAAAACGCGTTATGTGTAATATGGCATAGCTCTTGCTCTTATTTACTAATAAAATTGAAAATGAAAATTATTTTATTATTAAATAAAGACGGAGGATGCCATGACAATTATTACGATTACAAACGGATTATACTCTAATTCAGATGAAGTGATTAACATTCTTGTGGAGAAGTTAAATTGCAGTGTTATGACAGATCAGGAAATTATTGATGTGACTGTGAAAAATCAGGGGCTTAAACTGAAGAACCTGGTAAAAGCTGTGGAGAGTAAAAATCTGGCTTTTAATGATTTTACATACGAGCGGGAAAAATGCATTGCAGCTCTGAAAAAAACCGTTGCTGAGTATGTATTAAGAGGTGACTGTATTTTTCATGGAAATCTGGGGCATCTGATTCCCGGCTGGGTTTCCCATGCGCTAAAAGTCCTTATTATTACAGATAAAAATCATAGGATTCTTAACGGCGTTCAAAAAGAAAATCTGTCACAGGAAATTGTTAAAAATAGTATTGATAATGCGGATAGGACAGCCATACTCTGGACAAATGCGCTTTTTCACAAGAAAGCCTGGGACAAGTCCCTTTATGACATTGTGATTCCATCAGACAAAATATCCGGTGTGCAAATGGCAGATATGATTTCTGAGAGTGCTGCAAAAGTATCAGCTCAGTCATCGGAAGCGACCGAAGAGACCAGTCGTGATTTTATCATCGCGTCAGCTGTGGATGCTGCATTATACAAATTCGGCAGCTATTGCACCACAAATGTACACAGCGGCAATGTGGAAGTTACAATTGAGAAACACGTGATGATGCTGTCAAAACAAAAAAGAAAAATAATTGAGATTGCTTCCGGTATTAAAGGGGTTAAGAACGTAACGATAAGACTTGGGGTAAACTATTACAGCACATCAGCAACCCGGAAATATGAATTCGAAACCCCGACCCGGATACTCCTTGTGGATGATGAAAAAGAATTTGTTCACACCCTGTCAGAACGTCTTAAAATGCGTGAGTATGACAGTGATGTTGTTTACAGCGGACAGGATGCGCTTGATTATACTGCAGACGGCAATACTGACGTGATGGTTCTTGACCTTAAAATGCCGGGAGTTGACGGATTCGAAGTCCTTAAAAAAGTGAAGGTGTCCAATCCTGGCACTGAGGTTATCATTCTCACCGGCCACGGGTCGGAAGACGATAAAAAGACATGTCTGGAGCTGGGGGCATTCGCATATCTTCAGAAACCGGCAGATATTGATAAGCTTACCATGACCATGAAAGAGGCTTACGAAAAGATTAATAAACGAAAAAAGCTGCCCGTAGGTGCATAGCATGATGACGCCGGAGGAAAAATTAAGGTTTTTCCTCCCGGAATATTAAACGGCGAAATTAGTATGAAGGTATTGTTACGCAAAATTTTACGAGGTTGCTTATTATGACATCAACAACATTATCTCTTCCGGACTCTAAAACAGACTGGAAACGACTATTTTTCTTAATTACGGGTATTTCACTCTTTGCGATTGTTAATTTTTCACCAGCATGGCCGGACGCAATAGACCCGGCGGGAAAGCACTTTATACTTAGTCAGCAGGCAAAGGGCGCTCTTGCGGTTTTTCTGCTGGCTGGCACATGGTGGGTTTTTGAGGTTGTACCGATTGGTATAACAAGTCTCGCCATTGGTGTTCTTCAGGTATTATTTTTAATACGCCCGGCAGAGTCGGCATTTAAAGATTTTATGACGCCCTCTGTCCTGTTTATTTTTGCATCACTTATGATTGGGATGGTTTTTACCAAGACCGGTCTGACCAGGCGTCTTGCATACAAAATGCTGGCCATTGTGGGTGAAAAAACCAGCATGATTTATCTGGGGTGCTTTGTTGTGACAGCGGCACTGGCCCATATCATGGCGCATACAGCTGTCGCAGCAACAATGTATCCACTTTTAGTAACCATTTACGGGATGTATGCCGATGATGACAAACCGACTAAATTCGGTAAAGGGCTCTTTATCGGTATGGCCTATGTGGCCGGTGCCGGCAGCATTGTAACCCTTCTTGGAGCCGCCAGAGGGGCCGTGGCTCTGGGGTTTTACAAGGATATCATTGGTGTCGATATCTCCTTTTTCGGACTGACCTATTATATGTTTCCGGTCGGTTGGCTGATGGTGTTTATTCTGTGGGCCTTTTTCATGATCTTTTTTAAGCCGGAAAAGGACAGGATTCCGGGACTAAAAGAGAAGGCAAAAAAGCTGAGCGCTGAAATGGGTGGACTTACCAAAAATGAAATTATTGCAGCTGTCATTGTTTCGGGCTGCATTCTGACGCTTTCCTTAAGGTCTTTTGTCCCGTTTTTAGCACCGGTTGATAAAACTGCCATTATCCTTGTCTCGACCCTTCTTTTTTTTATACTCGGTATTCTTGATCTGAAAGATCTGGAGGCGATTCCATGGAATATTATTCTTCTGTTTGGCGGCGCCATGAGTATCGGATTCTGCCTGTGGGAGACCGGTGCTGCAGAATGGATGGCGATTCACTGGCTGACACTTTTTAAAGAATCACACTGGTTTGTCTTTGTGATGGGGATCGCCTTTTTTGTGATGATGATGACGAATTTTATCATGAATGTTGCAGCCATAGCGATTTCTTTACCTGTGGCTTTGGTTGTTGCACCTTATCTTGGTGTGTCACCGGACGTTATTCTGTTTGCTTCCCTCGTCACAGCCGGGATGCCCTTTTTACTCCTTGTCGGTGCCGCACCAAATGCCATCGCATATGATTCAGGACAGTTTACCACTGGGGAATTCGTAAAATTCGGTATTCCGGCCAGTATAATTTTGATGGTAATCGTCGGCTTTGCCGTACTCGTTTTATGGCCGATGATGGGGATGCCTGTTCTTGCAGGGTAGAATTGAAAAGAAACTCAGAGGCTCTATTAAAAAAAAGGAGAAATAAATGAAAATAAGACGGGTAAAAAGTATTATGGTTCCGGTTGAGGAATATGCAACGGTAAAGGAAGATGCCAGTCTTCATGATGCTGTACGCGCACTTTCTGAAGCCCAGAGTGCCTTAAAGCGTGAGGACTATAAACATAAAGCACTCCTTGTCTATGATTGTACAGGCCTGTTTGTGATTGGTAAAATCAGTCAGCTGGATATTATAAGAGCGCTTGAGCCTAAATATCGAAAAGCTATTGAGAAAGATTCACAGGCAACATCTGGTCTCTCCCGTTTCGGGCTGAGCCCGGATTATGTAAAATCGCTGAGTTCGGAGTTTGATCTTTGGGATCAACCACTGGAATCTTTGATAGAAAAGGCGGCCTTGATGAAAGTAAAAGATTTTATGTATACACCCTCCGGTGGTGAATTTGTCAGTGAGGATGCCGCACTGGCAGATGCAATACACCAGTTAATGCTTGGGCGGCATCAATCTTTAATCGTTATGAAGAATAATGATATTACAGGTATATTGAGGCTCGTTGATATTTTCAGCGAAGTATGTGACTTGATTTTAACTAAAAATGGTAATAATCTGTAACAGGGCCTGTAAGGTATTGCCATTTTGATAGATACTTGTTTTTAAGTTTTACCGGTATCAGGAGATAAAATGAAAATAAAAGTATTGATCGTTGATGATGAAAAAGAATTTACAGACACCCTAGCGCAGCGTCTTGAGCTAAGGGGATATGATGTTTCAAAATCATATTCCGGTGAGGAAGCCCTGCAGTTGATAGAACAGACGACTTTTGATGTGGTTGTTCTTGATGTCCATATGCCGGGTCTTTCCGGTAATGAAACGCTCCAGAGAATAAAGGAGATTGCGCCGCTTGTTCAGGTCGTTATGCTGACAGCGAATGCCACCGTTGAAAAAGCCATTACCGGTATGAAGCTCGGGGCGCATGATTTTTTAATGAAACCAGCAAATACTGAAGATCTGGAAACAAAAATCAAGGAAGCCCACGCGATTAAAAAAGAACATGAAGACCGGATTAGTAAGGCGGAAATTGATAATATTCTCAGCAGGCGAGGGTGGTGATGACTTTACTGCACCTGTATTGTAGTGATGCAGGTGCAGTTATGATCTGAATGTGAACTTCAGGAAACACCCGTTAAATATTTAGATGGGTCTTTTTACAACGCCATCCTTTTTGATAAATGAATTCAGGTATGTAGTAAGATTGATCTTTTGGTTGCTGATCCCAAGTTTTTTTCGTATATGTTCACGGTGCCGGTTGACAGTTGCGGTTGAAATTTCCCTAATCCTGGCAATATCTTTAGTCACAAAACCATTTTTTATCAAATCACATATTTGAATTTCTACCGGAGTGAGACTTGAATATTTATTTGAAATAGTATTTATAAAAGGAGACGCTATTTCTTTTAAATTTTTTTTAAGCAGCTCTACATACACAAGTTGGCTTTGCGGGATTTCATTTTCAATAGCATATATAATCGGCATAATGATCTTGTCTACATTGCTTTGTATGCTTACGCCCACATAATCCTTTTCCCTTTGAACCATTTCAACAAGTTCGTGCAGTGCTACATTTTTACTCTCTAATGCAGAACGCTCAACTTTAAGCTGATGTTCAGCCCTGATACGTGCGATAGTCCGACCGATTCGCTCAGCAACAGATGTTATTAAAAGATACTCTTCCTTTAAAAAGGGTTCTTCATCAAACGGCATTTCCTCAAGGTAATAAACCTCTAAGACGCCGATTGTATGATTTCCTACAATTATATCTTTGTGCTGTTTCCACTGGGAAACAGAAAAATTTTCTGTTACATACTCTTCTCTATCTAAAATAATCCTTACACGGGTTATCTCCGGGTACAGAAGGGATTCTGTTAGAATGACCACAACGCCCTGTAAAATTTTATCTGTCTCTGTGCTATGCTTTTCAATCAGCTTGGTTATCATGTACAGACAGCTGAGCTCCTTTACTTTTTCCTGCACAAAATGCTTCAATTGGATACGTTCTAATGCATTACCGATGTTCTCAGCCACTGTATCAATTAATAATCTTTCTTCTTTGAAGAAAGGACCTTCATCAATATTTGGCATATTTTCCCGGTAATAAATTTCTACGCTCCCAACTTTTTTATCATCAATGATAATATTGGCAATCAGAGGCCATTTTGAGATTTTGAAATTAGGGGTAGTATATTCTTTATTTTTAAATGTAATCCTGCCACAGGTGACTTCCGGGTATTGCCAGGACGGCGGAAGGGCGTTAACAACTTCCTGTAACATATGATCTATAGACACTCCGTGTCGCTCAATCAATTTGACAACGCCAATTAAACAATTGAACACTTTTGTTGTCTCGCATTGTAAACTCTTAACGCCGGTTTTAATATTATTAAATGTCATTTCTGCATAACCTTCATTTTTCGTGGCAATCATCTGGATCACCTAATCCAATGAAAACATTTACATGGTTGTTTTGTTTTTATCAAACTAATAATATTGCCTATATATAATAGGCAATCTATGTGTAAAAATAGCATAATGACATTCGATAATCAAGATGATATCTTAACGCAAATTGAGCATTAATTAATTGATAAAGCAGGGTTCTGTTAAGGTTTTCCCATATCTCTCCTTGACCATTGACAGTACCCTGCTTATTAAGTCACTACCTGCCGAATAACGAATTCCTTATTGAATACCCTGATCTAACAATACGTATCGCTCCGCGTGGTAGCGCCAATCGATCCGATCATGTGGTAACAACATCACAGATTTTTACAGAATTCACATTTGCGTTAGGCCATTTTGCAGCAGGGGTAGTAACATTACCACGCGGAGCGTGGGAACGATTTTCGTGTACTTTTGAGTATCGCTCCCACGCTCCGCGTGGTAGCGCCTAATCGATACGATCATGTGGTAATTACATCAGACATGTTTACAAAAAAATAGATAAATACCACAACGAGCAGATTTATAAAATATTCTTTACAAACTCAGCAATACGGGTGTTTGTCATACAGGAACCGAAGAATTCTTTGGGGGGAGCTTCGGCAATAAGGGCGCCGTTTTCCATGAAGACGACTCTGTCTGCGACTTCTTTTGCAAAGCCCATCTGATGGGTGACTATAATCATTGTCATGCCGTCTTCGGCAAGGGATCTGATTGTGTTAAAGACTTCACCGACAAGTTCAGGGTCAAGGGCAGAGGTCGGTTCATCAAAAAGCATTATTTCGGGTTCCATGGCAAGGGCTCTTGCAATGGCAACGCGCTGTTTCTGGCCGCCGGACAAAGTTGCCGGATAGACGTCCCACTTATCAGAGAGATCTACTTTTGCCAGCATATTCCGGGCTGTTTTTTCTGCTTCAGCCTTTGACTTTTTTTTAACAGTAATCGGACCTTCCATAACATTGTGAAGAACGGTCATATGAGGAAACAGATTGAAATTCTGGAAGACCATGCCGATTTCAGATCTTAAATGAGAAATATGCTTGGGACTGTCTAATACCTGCTTCCCTTTTTTTTCAACATAACCAACCGGCTTTCCCTGAAAGATTATTTTTCCCTGATCAATCTCTTCAAGAATATTTATTGCCCTTAACAGGGTCGATTTACCGGAACCTGACGGGCCGATAATGACAATCTTTTCCCCCTGTTTAATCGAAAGGCTAACATCGTCAACAGCAGTAATTTTGCCAAAATGTTTGGATATATGTTCAAGACGAAGAATATGGGTGT
>JQIA01001232.1_pt1 | contig 13774 bp, 12 predicted proteins | sample 811431 | NCBI WGS metagenome assembly JQIA01 (sample SAMN02998118, study PRJNA258478) | marine sediment metagenome | biome: marine; feature: seafloor; material: sediment; isolation source: oil-polluted sediment collected from 3 locations (0.5 km, 0.7 km and 0.9 km)... | place: USA: Gulf of Mexico ... | reverse complement strand
TTTACTTTACGAAAGCTATTTTTTTAACTTGTTAATTTTAACATGTTTTTTTTATAAGCGGGAATTGCTGTAATAAATCACCAAAAAATGTTAGATTATTATTACATAAAGTTGGTAATGGCCATTATGTTTTTGCTGATTCTGATTTTGTCTATACAATTTTAGATAAGTTAATTTCCAATGCGATAAAATATTCACCCTATGACAAACATATAAATATTCATATATATAATTTTGAGACAATGGTACGTTGTGAAATTAAAGACGAAGGTCCAGGAATTAGTGAATCTGATCAGAAAAAAATATTTAATATGTTTATCAGTTTACCACCCATTACTGGGAATGAATATTCTGTTGGTTTGGGGTTATTCCTTGTAAAAAACTGGGTAGAAACTATACACGGTAAAGTTTGGTGTGAAAGTGAATTAGGCAAAGGAACTAGCTTTTTTGTGGAATTTCCATTGTTTGATTCTCAAGAAGGAATGTAACTAGCAACCATAGCCAATAAAATCAAAAATATATAAGGAAAATAGTGAAAGGTATAATTACTTTTAAAAACATCCTCGTGGTAGTAGAAAAGGCTACAAAAATCTTAGTATCAACCAAAACCATGTAAAAATCCACATGCCAAAAAATTACCAAAGATTGATTTGTTAGCTACTAATCGAAATAGTCTGAAAATAATAATCCGCCTATTGTTTGTGGAAACCAGTTTTTAACTTCATTTTTCTCAAATTTGTTTAACTGTTTAAGATTACATATTTCTGCATTTGAGTTAAGAGAGTAACTTGAAATTATGTTATATTTCTGAGAAAGTTCAATGATTGCAATTTCAATTTGAGGCTTATCTATAAATACCGTTTCTTCGTCACATATTTTTGCGAAACCACATACCGAAGTATAACAATTTACATAAAAGTTAAATTTCTCAACTGAATCTGAAATAAGAGCATTATAATAATTATTTGGGTATTCATATTTATATAACTCAATTACTTGAATTAATCCTAAGCCTTGTAATGAATAGCATAAAGATTTGAATGCATCAAATTCAATTAAATCAACATTATTTCCGGTAAATCCTGATGGCAATATATACATTTATTGCAACTAACTATAAAGTTTCATCTAGGAATTTTTGCTTTATAAACAAGGCTTGGTAGATATAGTAGAACCAGTATAAAAGTCAGATATTTACTAATCAGACCTACGATTATCAATTTATACTAGTTTAGCTATACTACCAAACCTACAATTTACCATGTAAAAAAAGTATAAATATCAACAGTTATGGAACTGTGAAATAACCAATATTAGAGTAATCACTTTCAACTTTATTTCCGTAAGCTCTAACGGCAACAAATAAAGCAAAACCTGGTGGTAATTCAACCGAAAAACCAGTTTGGTTACCCATATTAATCATTCCAATATTATTTCCATCAGGTTGTCCACTAGCATCAGCAGGTGCATAATATAATCTATAACCGACTGCTCCAGCTACCATATTCCAAGAAGCAGTAACTGTCTTCCAAGGATCAGAGCTACCAATATTCTTGTTAATAAATACATGAGGAGCTGCTAAAGCTGGCACAACACCAGATTTATAAACTAATATTTTAGAAGAAAATGGTTTTACCTTAATACTGCCTTGAACTGTTTTACCATCTAAATCACGATAGGTAATACCACGTAAAGGAATAGTTTCTTCCTTAATAGTAGGATTGATAAATATCTTTGATCTTTCAGTTGGCTCCATAGCTTTTTTCAAGCTAACTTTAAACAATGATAAATCATCTATCCAATAGTCAGGATTACCTTTAGCAGAATAGAAGAACATTCTTATGTCTCCTTTTATGCCATTAGCTTGAAAAAGATATGAATGAGTTTTTTTCTCAGGTCCAACTGGGAAAACCATTTTATCACCAAATCCTTTACTAGAGCTTTCAGTGATCTTTTCTTTATGACCAACTTGTATAGAAGTATAATCATCGCTCATAATGCTAAACTGAAATAAATAATACTGTCCTTCTTCAAATGGAATTGTAACACCACTATTAATTCTAGTTCTGGAGTCTTTAGAAGTTGTTTGAACTCTGAGTGCTTTACCACTCATTCCAGATTTATTTTCAGCGGAAATAATTCCAGTGGCAACTTCCCAAGGTGCTTCAGCAGCATCAAAATTAGGATTAGTTATATAATTACCACTCAATTTATCTTGCATTTCATACAGATCATTACCAACTTTAATTACAGTCCATTTTTCCAAGTCAGTTTTAGTATTTGCATCCTGTTTAGATAAATTTTGATAGCCTTCCAAACTGAGAAATCTATTAAATGGAGATGTTTTTTGCCAACGCCAAATAATGCTACCAGCAGAATCACTAGCTTCTTTGCTTAGATACCAACCAGCGTAACGATTAAAAGAATATGGATTACAATAGTAGTTATTACTAAAAGTTCCAAATTTAAAGTTATTCTTATTGTTGGCATTTTGTCGCATTACCCATGAAAATGGATCATTGGCATAAAAAATGTTATTTTTAACTGTGTATTTTAAATTACCAGAAAAATCCTTTGGAATGCCAAATTTTGCCTGATATAAACTATTATTATAAAATGTATTATCTGTTAATACAGTATTCGCACTATCAGGACTAGAATGGAAAGCTTCATCATGATCAATAATCGTATTGTTGATAATTTGATTATTAGGATTCTCTCCATAATATGCAATACCAAAAGCATAACTAGTGTACTCTTTATGCCCTACGCCTTGATTCCAACTTTCTTTATTGCCAATTGCATCAATTAAAATATTATTTCTGACAATTACTCCACTAGCAGTTTGCATATAAATACTACCACCATCTGCTAGTACTGAAAGTGCATATTTAACAACATTATTTTCTATAATATTGGCATTTTTTACTGTACCATCACCAACTCTAAACATAATTCCAGCATAGCCAATATTATTTAATTGGTTGTAAGAAATAACATTCTTAATTGCTGTTTTAGGAGTATTAGAGCCGATTCTAATTCCTACAAAAGAACCACCAACTCCTGGATGTAAGCCAATATTTTCTAATACATTTCCAGAAATAGTGGTATTGGTAGCTGGCCAAAATGAAATACCAGCATCAAATATATTCATTAGAGTATTATTAGTTATAAAAATATTGGCATTATCTGAACCAGATATTCCAGCATAACTATTTAAGATAGTACAACTATCAACTACAATACCTTGTTTCTTAGAAGTAATTTTTACTGCTTTTTGGTTATAACCTTCTAAGTGTAAATTTTGAATAGTAATGTTATTAGATAATTGAAACGCTGTTTCAAATACAGATACCTTAACTTTATTATTGTTTAAACTAGAACAATTTGTACCAGCTGGTGGAACAAAATAAAGTTTAGTTTCGTCACCATACCATTCTCCTGGAGCATCTAAACCAGCCAGTTTACCTTGGATAAAATAACCATTGTCGATAGCTAATCCATTTGAACCAACCAACTGTTTAGAAGAACTTAATGAATTGTTGGTGATCTTTTTAATGTCCATTTTGCCATAAGTCCAATTAGTGGTTCTAAGAATTAGATCGCCACCAGTCCATTGGTTTGGTTTAGGTACATTAGCAAGTTCAGTATCTTTGATGGTTTTACTTTTTTTGCTAGTATTTTCATCAACAAATAAAAAACCTTGATTTGGATAACGAGCTAAAGTTTGTAATCTTCCATCGAAAAATAGATATTGTGGTAAAGTTTGGATTTTACCTTCAATCATATCTTGTGCTAAAAAGCTGCTAGATTTTCTTTCTGCAATTGGAGGTAATTCTGATATGTTAGTTTGGCATATGTTGGCCCCATTAACAGTTCCTTTTGTCCAGCCTTTTATAGGCAACATACCACTAATGATAGGTTTAGGGTCAACTGGATTACCATAAGCACCAAAAATCACTCTATTTTCAGCTTTTACTAAAGTAGAATAGACTTGGCCATAAAAGGTATCACCACGTCGAAATAAAATTGTATCTTTGTCTTGAATAACTTTGTTTTTCAAAGCTTGATTAAGTTGTCTTACTGTTTGCCAAGCAGCATTTTCACTAGTACCAGCATTTGCATCATTACCATTACTACCAACATAAAAAGTAGCTGAGTAACCAGGTATAGCAAAAACGAGCATTGCTAATAATATAATTAGCTGTCGTTGTAGATAGGTTGTAGTCATAAAATTTCCTATAAGATTTAAGAGATTAGGAATAAATGGTCAGTTTCCATTACTCTCTAAAGGTTTGCAAGATTTGCATAATAAATTATAGCATTTAACTAATAGAAATTTGAAATTTATTTATATACTGTGAATTTTTAAAAATTTCTTTTATTTAAAATCAAATATTTAGCAGAAAAGAAGTTGAATATTTCTTAAAACATATGTTACAATCGATCAATTATAGTATTTCCAATTTGTATACCTCCTCAATCCATCCTAAACTAGGAAAGAGGAGTGGTTAACCTTCAGCAGTGAAATGCTATAGTCGAAAGCAATATGCGTAATTCTTAATAATTTAAATTTGCATAGGAACATTATAAATGTCAACACATACTTCAAAACCAAATGCTGCCATAATTTTATCAGAAGATTCTTGTACAAAGATTGATGTTTGGATAGCCAAATATCCAGATGATCAAAAACAATCAGCAGTAATGGGAGCTTTAACTGTTGTCCAAGATGCTAATGGAGGTTGGCTGACAACAGAATTAATGGATGCAGTAGCAGATTATTTAGACATGCCGCCTATTGCAGTTTATGAAGTTGCCACATTTTATTCCATGTATGAGTTAAAGCCAGTTGGAGAAAATAAGCTGTGTGTTTGTACTAATGTTTCTTGTATGTTACGTGGTTCTGATGAAATAGTTGAACATTTGAACAAAAAGTTAGGAATTAACTTAGGTGAAACAACAGAAGATAATAAGTTCACCTTAAAAGAAGTTGAGTGTCTTGGTGCATGTGGTGGTGCTCCAATGATGCAAATTGAAGATAAATATCATGAAAATCTTACTCCTGAAAAAGTAGATGAAATTATAGAACAATTAAAAGTTGGTTAGACTAAAAATATTTTGCTGAAATTCTGTGTTATTGCGGTTGCTGAACCTAAACATACAGGATAAAAGTAAACCCAAAATATTACAAACGATTGAACGATCTGTCCAAACAAGGTTTTAATAAATTGAAGTATGAAATTGGAAGTTTATATATGGCCGTTCAATAAAACTACATAGAGCCAAACAGCTGGGATTTGAATATCCACGTAGTACGTCAAATATTAGATTGTGAATTACCATTAGATGAAAAACACTAACACAAATGTATTGTTTATTTGTAGTAGAAATAAATGGCGTAGTCCAACTGCTGAAACGATTTGGCGAAAAAACCAAGATTTAAATGTTCGGTCAGCTGGTACTAGTCCAAAGGCCAAAAAAACTGTCAGTTCAAATGACATTAGGTGGGCTGATATAATATTGGTAATGGAACAAAAACATAAAAATAGGTTAAAAGCTAGATTTACTCGACTTATTGAACATAAATCAATACATGTTCTTGATATTACAGATGATTATAAGTATATGGATCAGGAACTTGTAACAATTTTAGAAGAGTTTGTTAGTAATTATCTTCTGACAAAATGATGTGAGTTGGGATAAGTATAAATTTTGAAGATTTGGACAGTTCAGGGCTTTTGTCAGTAAAAGCCCTAATTTATTATCGGTCAATTTCCCCAAACACTATATCTTGAGAACCAATAATAGATACTACATCAGCTAACATATGACCTTTAGCCATCTCATTCATTGAAGCAAGATGGGCAAAACCAGGTGCTCTAATTCTCAATCTATATGGTTTGTTTGCACCGTCAGATACAAGGTAAATACCAAATTCACCTTTAGGATGTTCAACTGCGGAATAAACTTCACCTTCTGGTACACAATAACCTTCAGTAAATAGTTTGAAATGATGAATTAAACCTTCCATATCATCTTTCATATTGGCACGTTTTGGTGGAGCAACCTTATGATCATCAATCATAACTGGCCCAGGATTATTGCGTAACCAACCAATACACTGCTTGATAATATGATTAGATTGTCGCATTTCTTCCATTCTTACTAAATATCTGGCATAAGAGTCACCATTTATCCCTATTGGAATAGAAAAATCTAATTTATCATATGCTGCGTAAGGGCGTTTTTTGCGTAAATCCCATTCAATTCCAGAACCACGTATCATTGGTCCAGAAAAACCTAATTGTAAAGCTCGTTCTGGAGAAACAACACCAATTCCAACTGTACGTTGTCGCCAAATTCTATTATCAGTCAATAATGTTTCATATTCGTCAACATACTTCGGGAATCGCTCAGTGAAATCTTCCAGAAAGTCTAATAATGAACCTTGACGATTTTGATTTAATTTAGTAACTTCTTCTGCATTATGCCATTTTGAAGTTTCATACTGTGGCATTTGATCTGGTAAATCTCGATACACACCTCCAGGTCGATAGTAGGCTGCATGCATTCTTGCACCTGTAACTGCTTCATAACAATCGACTAAATCTTCCCGTTCCCTAAATGCATATAAGAACATAGTCATAGCACCAACATCTAAACCATGAGTTGCAATCCATAACAAATGGTTTAAAATTCGAGTAATCTCATCAAACATGACTCGAATATATTCAGCTCGTTCTGGAATTTTAATGTCTAGCAGTTTTTCGATTGCCATCACATAAGCATGTTCATTACACATCATCGACATATAATCCAGTCGATCCATATACGGTATGCTTTGATTAAATGGTTTAGTTTCGGCTAGTTTTTCAGTGCCACGATGGAGTAATCCAATATGCGGATCGGCTCTTTCTACCACCTCGCCGTCTAATTCTAAAATTAGCCGTAATACTCCATGAGCTGCTGGATGTTGGGGGCCGAAATTTAATGTATAATTATGAATTTCTGGCATGTTTTTCTCCTTTTAGTTGTTATAACGGTTATCTTGACGTATTACCCTAGGCACAAGAGTACGTGGTTCAATACTAACAGGTTCATAAATAACTCGTTTTTTATCAGGATCATAACGCATTTCAACATTACCAGTAACTGGAAAATCTTTCCGCAATGGATGGCCAACAAATCCATAGTCAGTTAAAATTCGACGTAAATCAGGATGTCCATCAAATAAAATACCAACTAAATCAAATGCTTCACGTTCATACCAATCAGCAGAATTCCAAATATTAATTACTGAATCTATACGGGGAGGTTCGCCTTCTGCAAATGAGCGTACTCGTATTCGTTGATTATTTTTCACTGATAACAAATGATAAATAACCGCATATTTAGGGTCATCATTTTCTTCTTTATCAATATTTTTATTAACTCCTCGACTAAAACCAGTACTACTAGCAGTTTTGGTTTCCCAATCAGTTTGTTTATATTGAGAATAATCAACTCCACATAAGTCCATTAATTGGGCAAAATCAAAGCGATTACGTAGAGTTTCACAGACTTGAAAAATATTTGCAGCTGGCACTTCTATAGTAAGTTCATTATAGGTTATGTCAGTTTTAAGAGGAATATCGATAAATCGTTCTTGTAGTTCAGTGCTTAGAGTTTCAAGGGAATTTTTCATCATTTATACTAGGTTGAGTTACGAAATTCTATAAAGCTGTTCAATATCAGTTGGAAAATCTTACCACACCAGTTTTATGGAGCAGGGTCTATAAACCAAATACTAGATTAGCATTATATCTACGTTCGAACCATCATAATTTAATGGAATTGAATTAAGTGACTTACCGCAATTTTTAATAATTATTATATAAGATTTGTACTCGAACGTTAAAACTAGAGAATTGCAAGTATTCTAAATTATGATCTAAAACATAGAAAGTACCATTGGCATTATAAACTATTTTTTCTAGTCCAGCAAATTGCTAAAATAATATTGGAAGTAAAAAGTTCTAATTTAAAATATACTCATATAGTTGGAAGCTTAAAACTCAATATATTTATGCTTAAATTTTTTACTTAAAATGAATAGCATATTGAGTCTTTTAATGAGTGATTGTGATAGGATGGAAATATAATAGATAATTAGTGCTAAGATTAGCAGAATTCTAACAAGCTGGATATTTCAACCCAGCTTAAATTATTTTACACATCTCTATTAGATTCCATTTAAATAGTATAGGTTACTACTTATTTTAGGAATTTAGGCAGTACGAGCAATAGTACCAGTACGTCTTATTTTTTGTTGTAATTGTAATATTCCATATAATAAAGCCTCTGGAGTTGGAGGACAGCCTGGAATATAAATATCAACTGGTACAATTCTGTCACAACCACGTACTACTGAATAAGAATAATGGTAATAACCACCACCATTGGCACAAGAACCCATTGAGATTACCCAACGTGGATTTGGCATTTGGTCATATACCTTACGCAAAGCAGGAGCCATTTTATTCGTTAAAGTTCCGGCTACAATCATCACGTCTGATTGCCTAGGACTAGGTCTAAATACAATGCCAAAGCGGTCAAGATCATAACGTGATGCGCCAGTGTGCATCATTTCTATTGCACAACAAGCTAACCCAAAAGTCATCGGCCACATAGAACCAGTACGAGCCCAATTAATGAGCGAATCTGCATTAGTGGTGATAAAACCTTTTTCTAACAAACCTTCTACTCCCATTCTAATGCTCCTTTTTTCCATTCATAAACAAAACCAATGACTAATATTGTCAAGAAAATAATCATAGCAACAAATCCAAATATACCTAAACTTTTAAATACTACTGCCCAAGGGAATAAAAAAGCAATTTCTAGGTCAAATAAGATAAATAAAATAGCCACTAAGTAATAACGCACGTCAAATTTCATACGTGCATCTTCAAAAGCTTCAAATCCACATTCATAAGGTGAATTTTTCTCAGAATCTGGTTGCCTGTTTCCTAAAAAAAAGCCAAGGGTTGGTATAATAACACCTATCACTAATCCTATGACAATAAATAGAAAGATTGGCATATAATTTTCTAACATGGGTGCTGCTCCGGTTAGTCAACCAATTGAGTTATAAAGGAATGATTATATAAGTTTATAAACTTAACACAATCAATTAATTTCAACGATTATAACATCTTTTTTTAATATAATTCAAGATATATGTATTGAACATTTCTAGGATTTAGCTGTTAATTAAGTTTTTTGCATAAATCAGTTTCATTATATTTTACAAAATTTTCTGTTCAAGATTATATTTGCTATAATAACTTTGTAATTTAACTTTTGCTTGTGCAATCAAATCTTTGGCTTCATTTTGTTTATAAAAATCGTCAGGTTGCCAGTATCTGGTTTGTAACCGATAAGGTCGTAAACCATTTTCCGAATCTTGTGGATCACAAAATAGTTCAGTGATAGAAGGTTTATTAATCCATGAATCACCTAAATTCTTTTCTAAAGCTAAATACCACAATGCAAATTGTTTAATATGTTCATCTTCAAAATAGCCGACAGGATTTAAAGTATTGACAAATTTTTGTAAAGAATCATTTTTTAAATAACGATTATAATTAACCACATATAAGCTTTCAGATAAAAATAAAGGAGCACCATATAAGACTAATCCTTTTCTTCTTAACGTATTACCAGTTTGAACTATTTCAAGTCCAACACTGCCAGATTCTGCTTGCATAACAGCATCTTCTACATCTTCTACTGAAACAACTTTAAGATTGGGATAAGCAGTTTTGACGATTTCTACATAACGGCCTTTAACAAATACTCGATTACCATAAGTTGATAAATGAGTTAAAAAATCATCAGTATGTTTGGGTTTAGGAGTATTTTTAGATTTGGCAATTAAAAAAAATCCTACCATATCTTGAACTTCACAATCTAAAACTGAATTATAACGGGTTAATTGAGCAGAACCGGCAATTCTAATTCCAGTTGGTTTATCAATATTATAATTATACATTCCCCATTTAGTGACTAAAGTTGGGTTGCGTAAATAATACTGGGTCATTGTTAACAGTTCATCCAAACCAACCACAGCACAATCTATCTCATCTAATCTCATCAAAGATGAACCGTTATGTGGCTCTTCACCCTCAACCCGAACTAGAACTTCATTTATCAACCATTCATAACCTAAAAAACCAATTCGATAAGGCCGTTTGTTACGTTTTCTATCAATAAATAAACCAAAACAAGGCATTTCTTGTAATGATTCAATAAGGAATTTAGATGCTTCTTGAAAGTTAGTCCGGCTCATGGATTTACTTTTTTTAGAAATATCAAGAATTTTGTTTATTTCTTGTTTATCAACCCCAAGTAGTTTCAATTTAGCTAAGAAGTTTTCAAAGGTTCTGCCAGTTCTGGGAATTGCACAAGTTACTGTAAAATTTTGTTGCATGATTAATTTAGGAAAATTCCCCTTTTGTTCGGGTAGATTTTAAATATAAATTTTAACATATTGCCAATGACCAAACCAATATTTTTAGATTGTTCTTACTCAGATAAAGAGAAAGCTAAACTATTAGGAGCAAAATTTGATTGGATTACGAAAAGATGGTTTATTACCTCTGATATGGATCAAAATTTATTTGCTAAATGGTTGCCAAACTCAGAATCCGATAATATTTTTACTCTAAATGAGCTATTATTACAAGTACAACAAACTGTCTCCGAACAATATAATGATTGTTATTGGGTGAGAGCAGAGGTAGTTAGTTTAACTAAACATAATCATGTTTACATGGAATTATCAGAACATAATCAAGATGGTAATGAAGTAGCAAAAGTACGAGCAACTTTATGGAATCATAGGGCGGAAAAATTATTAGATTATTTTTTTGATGTCACCGGTATGGTTTTTAAATCTGGTATTAAAGTTTTATTACAAGTTGTAGTTACATTTCATCCTCGTTATGGTTTATCATTAGATATATTAAATATCGACCCTAATTTTACCTTAGGTGATATTGAAGCTAAGTTAAATCAAATCAGAAAACAATTACAAACTGAAAAAATTTATACTGTTAATAAAAAACTTGCTCATGCAGATGAATTTTGTAAAGTTGCTGTAATTGCACCACAACAAGCGGCTGGTTTGGGAGATTTTCAAAGTCAAGCAGATAAATTAGTTGATTTATGCGAGTTTAATTATTATTCAGCCAGTTTTCAAGGGCAAAATGCAATAACAGAAATTAAAGCAGCTTTTAAAATTATCAATTCTAAAAAATTTGATGCAATTGTAATGATTCGAGGTGGTGGAGCTAAGGCCGATTTATTGCAATTAAATGAATATGAAATAGCTAAAGCAATTTGTACTGCTAAATTACCAGTTATCATTGGTATTGGTCATGAAAAAGATAAAACTATATTGGATGAAGTGGCTAATTTAAGTTGTCATACTCCTAGTTTAGTAATCAGCCATATCATTAGTACAATTAGGCAAAATGCTAATAATGCTAAACAAAATTGGCAAGTTTTATCGCAGTTAACAGAAAAAGTTTTAAATCAGGCTAAACTAAATAATGAGCTGTTGTATACTAATATCCGTGAACAAGCAATTCAGTGTATTAATTCACAACAGTTAGATGTTTTAATGCAGGATATTAGAAATTCGAGTAAAAATCAGTTAAATCAAGCTAATAATAATATTAAAACTTTAATGGAACAGATTTTACTTGGTGATCCTAAAACGGTGTTAAACCGTGGTTACGCAATTGTTAGAAATCAATATAATCAAATTGTTACGAGCAAACAAAAAGCCCAACAAGAAAGTTCATTGGTGATTGAATTTAAAGATGGCTATGTTGATACAGCAAAACCTTTAAAGTAAATCATAATTTATGAATAAATTAACTTTTATGGATTTTTGTGCTGGTATTGGTGGTGGTAGATTAGCACTCGATAATCTTGGAATGCAATGTGTTGGGTTTTCTGAAATTGATAAAAATGCAGAAAAAACCTACAGGTTATTATTTGCTGATAAAGGAAAAAATTTTGGTGATTTAACTAAAATAAATGCCGACGAACTGCCTAATTTTGATGTAATGATAGCAGGGTTTCCTTGCCAATCGTTTTCAATAATTGGTCAAAGAAAAGGTATTAATGACAAAGTTAATAAAAAAGGGGAAATAATTTTTCATTTGATAGAATTTTTAATTGCAAAATCGGTTAAATTTCTTATTTTTGAAAATGTTAAAGGTTTAATAGATCATGATAAAGGACAAACTTTAAAAATTATTTTAGATGAGTTGGACAATGCTGGTTATTGCGTTAAGTGGAAATTATTAAATAGTCTTGATTATGGCGTTGCACAAATGCGTGAAAGAATTTATTTTGTTGGTGTGCAAAAGGAAATATTAGGCAATAATGAGTTTAATTTTAGTTTTCCCTTAAAAAATCCAAAAGAATCCAATATTAAAGATTTTTTAGTTGATGATGCTGAATTATATTTTGATGATAAACAGCAATCTTATCAAACTTTTAAAAAATATTTAAATAATAAATATAACAAAGATAAATTTAATATTTCAGAATTATTGAACGAAGAATATTTAGTTATAGATACTAGGCAGTCAGATTTAAGAAAATATTACAATAAAGTGCCAACTTTAAGATTAGGACGACATGGGATTTTATACGTTAAAAATGGTAAATTTAGAAAATTATCTGGTTATGAATCTCTATTATTACAAGGTTTTGGCAAACATAAAGCCCAAAAAGCTAAGGATAATATTTTAAATACCCATTTATTAAAACAAACTGGCAATGCTATGACGGTTAATACAGTTCAATCCATTGCGAGTAAGGTTTTAGAGTTTATTAATAACTTAGAAATAAATAATATGAATGAGAAACAAAAATTAGGTTCTAAAACAGCAAAAGATGGTTTTAAAAATGAATATTTTGTTATAGATTGTTTTAATAATTGGAAAGATAATAATTACGCTCAGAAATGGTTGGAGGCCATGGATTATTGTTTAGAAGAAATAGAGACTGTAAAAGCTTATAAAATTATCGGTTCTTATAAATCTGATGTTCAAGTAAAAATTATAATTTCAATAAAATTGAAATATTTAACAGACATTCAGAATTTACAAGTTAAATTAGTATCAAATAAATCAGGCTTTAATCAAATTGATAAAAGATGGGTAGAAACTTATCAAGAGTTATGGGATATTCCTGATAATGTAACACAAATACTAAAATATTTTACTGGTGAATTACCTCCATATATAAAAAATCCAAAAGATGATCGTAGAATGTTTATTGATGAATTATCAGACCAAGACAGGCAAGAATTATTTAAATTTTTAAATGAAAATCAAACCTTAATCGTAAGTGATATATTGAAAGGCAGAGGTGAATTTTCTGCTGAATGGATGTTAGTTATTATTAAGAACGAAGAACCTATAAAGTGGGTATTAAAATCAATCAATGTAGCACTTAATTTTTTTGGTAATGGCGAAATAAAAATGTCACCCAGAGGTAGTATTAGTATTGGCAAAATTACCATGCAAAGAAAGGGTGGTGACGGTGGAAGACCTAGTGCAAATATGTTGCAATTTAAAATAGACCCAACAAAACTATTAAATATTTGATAAGATATAAATCACATAATAATTCATTTTATAGCTAAACCAGTATAAATTGATAATAGTAGGTCTGATTAGCGAAGCGTAATCGGACAAATTTTTATAAT
>JQIA01001231.1_pt1 | contig 13788 bp, 9 predicted proteins | sample 811431 | NCBI WGS metagenome assembly JQIA01 (sample SAMN02998118, study PRJNA258478) | marine sediment metagenome | biome: marine; feature: seafloor; material: sediment; isolation source: oil-polluted sediment collected from 3 locations (0.5 km, 0.7 km and 0.9 km)... | place: USA: Gulf of Mexico ... | reverse complement strand
TTATGGGAAGATTATGGGAAGATTATGGGAAGATTATGGGAAGATTATGGGAAGATTATGGGAAATGAAATATACCAGCCAATAGAAATATACCAGCCAATAGAAATATAAATAATATTTACATTGACAAAGTAGGCAAAGTTTAGAATATAAATATTATTTACATTAATAATAAACAAGGCATATGGGGGCAGGTATGAAACAGGGCATATCAATCTGGCGTGATGAAAACGGAATCCCACATGTTGAAGCAGACACAATTGCTGACGCATACTGGGGACAGGGCTATGTACATGGCAAAGATCGGGGAATGCAGATATTGCTGATGAGAATTGTTGCTCAGGGACGTATTTCTGAATGTCTTGAAGCCAGCGATGAAAGCCTTGATATTGATAAATTTTTCAGAAAAATGAACTGGTCTGATAATATAAAAGATCAGCTTGCCATGCTTACGCCTATAGAAAAAGAATACCTCGATTCGTATTGTGACGGCATCAATGCAGCTTTAAAAAAGAAATCCCCCTGGGAGTTCAAACTATTCGGATATAAACCTGAGAAATGGACCAGTGAAGATTCTATTCTCATTTCAAGAATGGTTGGTTACCTAACCCTTGCACAGTCACAGGCTGAAATGGAAAGGCTTCTGGTTGAACTGGTTCAGGCAGATATTTCAATAGAAAAACTTGAAGAGCTGTTTCCGGGAATTCTGGACGGCCTTGATACTGAGCTTGTAAAATCTGTTACAATAAATGAACGGATTGTCGAACCCGCAGCACTTTGGAATCTTGCGGTACCGAAAATGATGGCCTCCAATAACTGGGTTGTTTCCGGTTCAAAAACGTTGTCGGGAAACCCCATCGTATGTAATGATCCTCACCTTGAAATTAACCGTCTGCCAAACATCTGGTGTGAAATTGTTTTAAAACCGGGAGATACATTTATGTCCGGTGGATCTCTGCCCGGATTTCCGGGGATTCTGGCAGGCCGAACCCGGGAAGTCGCATGGGGAGTTACTTACGCGTTTATTGACGCAACAGACTCATGGATTGAAAAATGCAGAGACGGTCAGTATTATAGAGAGGATGAAGACCGATGGCTCTCATTCAATATCAGGAAGGAAGAGATTAAGCGCAGAAAAAAACCGACAGAAACAATTCTCTTTTTTGAAAATGAACACGGGGTTTTAGATGGTGATCCGACTGTTGAAGGTCATTATCTTTCAACCATGTGGTCAGCGTCAACCTCCGGTGCTGCATCACTTGCTGCTGTTTTCGGTACATGGGACATAAAAACGGTTGATGAGGCCATGACCACTCTGGGGGGAATTGAAACAGGCTGGAGCTTTGTCATGGCGGATGCTAAAGGTGATATCGGTTTTCAGATGAGTGGCCTTGCACCCAAACGCCGTGAGGGTATCAGCGGTTTTGTACCTCTACCGGGCTGGAAAAAGGAAAATGACTGGCAGGGATTTCACAGCTCGCGTGATTTGCCGAGAGTTAAAAATCCGGAAGAGGGTTTTTTCGCCACAGCAAATCAGGACCTGAATGAGTACGGCACGACCAGTCCAATCAACATGCCGATGGGAAAATACCGCTCCGACCGAATTGGGGATCTTATTCGGGATCTGGATAATATGACTGTCTCTGATATGTTTTTAATGCATAAGGATCTCTATTCTCTGCAGGCAGAACACTTCATGGATATCCTGCGACCGAACCTGCCTGATTCACTACAGGGCGACCTTTTAAAAAACTGGGATTGCTGTTATGACAAGGACTCCAAGGGTGCATATCTGTTTGAGATGTTTTATAAACAACTATACCGGGATGTCTTTGGAAAAAACGGGCTCAGTGAAACTGTCATCGATTTTCTTGCAGAAGATACAGGGATCTTTATTGATTTTTATAACAGCTTTGATACCGTCCTTCTATCAGAAACATCCGCCTGGTTCGGGGAAAAAACAAGAGAAACGATTTTCAAAAATGCTGCTTTTAAAGCCCTTGAAGCAAAACCTGAGAAATGGGGCACCGGCAGAGAGTATACACTTACAAATATCCTGTTTGCCGGTAAACTGCCTGGCTTTACAGGCTTTGATAAAGGGCCCGTCACGGGTATCGGCGGCAGGGCAACAATTCATCAGGGACAAATTTATAAAAGCGCAGGACGGGATACGACTTTTATGCCATCCCTCCGGATGGTAAGTGATCTTTCGGAAGATGTCTGCTATACCAACATGGCTGGCGGCCCTTCAGATCGGCGGTTTTCAAAATGGTATTGCTCCGATCTTGAGAACTGGCTGAATGGGAAATACAAGACATTGGGTCCGGATGTTCAGAAAAAACTAAAATTTTAAATAGACAGGTGTTAAGTGTTAGCTTTTAGGTATTAAAAAAAGAGCCCTGCGCTGTGTAGCAAGTGCCCTTGGGGTGCGGGCGATCAATTTATATAAATAACAAAGCGACACGTAGTGAAGCTTTAGCGCTAACCGATTCATTGGCTAACACCTACCACCCAGGTCCTAATAGCTTTTCTTTATGACATTAACAGGAAACTATGAGCAAAACATCTGTAAAACCAAGAAAAGTACCGACGCAAAAACGATCAAAAGAGACTGTTGACCGGATTATGGATTCAGCTCTCTTACTCCTTGAAGAAGATGGGATCGAGGGACTCACTGCCATTAAGGTTTCAAAAAAAGCCGGTGTCAATATTGCGTCATTTTACCAGTACTTTCCAAATAAGAATGCTGTGGTTTATGCAGTATTCCAATCTTGGCTGGACTGGGTCATGACAGTCTTTGATGCAACAGAAAAAAGCTGTTTTCAGAAGGTCCCATGGCGCGATTTTTTTTATCAACTCGGCAACGATATTTTCAGGGGGAGTTTTATCAGTGATAAGGCAGCGATTGAACTTCTCCGCTTAATGGAGGTCATTCCTGAGCTAAAGAAAAGAAATGAAAAACACGGCGAGATGATTGTTAAGCGGCTAACCGGTTATTTAAAGGGGTATGGGTCCAGATGGGATGATGAAAAGCTTCAGGAACTCGGCATGTGTCTCTTTACTTCAGGAAACAGCCTTTTTAGAAATGCTGCAGAACAGAGTCCTGCCCGTAAAAAAATCTTTATGGCATGGAGTGCGGACATGCTTTTAATGCTAATCGGCAAATGCTTCAAGAGAGAACTCTAATTACTGGTATACCTGATAAGTCCCTCCTGAGCCGTTGAGGCAACAAGGACGCCATCCTGTGTATATATTTTACCGTGATTCAAACCAGTTCCGCCGGAAGCACTCGGACTTTCCATAACATAAAGAAGCCATTCATCCATCCTAAAATCCCGGTGAAACCACATGGCATGATCAAGACTTGCAATCTTCATCGCCGGCTCCCACAATGTATGCCCGTGAGGGTAGAGCGATGTCGTCATAAGACCGAAATCAGATGAGTAAGCGAGGAGATATTTATGCAGAGCCGGATCATCCGGCATTTTACCAGTAGCGCGAAACCAGGAATGCTTACTGGGTGCTTTTTTGTCCGGAGCAAATGGGTCGACCGGGTTTATCTGCCTGATTTCAATCGGTCGGTCACAGGTAAGCTTTCCACGGATCGGCTCAGGTATCCTGTCCTGAAGTTTTCGTGCAAACGCCAGATCTGATTCAATCCCCTCTGGGCCCGGCACCTCCGGCATGTCACTCTGATGATCAAATCCTTTTTCATTAATATGAAACGATGCCGACATTGAAAAAATTGCACGTTCATCCTGTATTGCAACAACCCGTCTGGTTGTAAAACTCCTGCCATCGCGAATACAGTCAACTTCGTAGGTTATCGCTTTTTCAGGATGTCCCGGCCTCATAAAATAACCATGGAAACTGTGCACAGGTTTATCGTCTGAGACTGTCTGTGATGCCGCAGAAAGAGACTGGCCCAAAACCTGCCCCCCGAAAATATTACCGAACCCCAGATCCTGACTTTCACCACGGAAAACAGTTTCTTCTATTTTTTCTAACTTCAATAATGCTATCAGCTCGTCCAGTACTTTGTTATCACGTTCCATAAACAGCCTCACCTCCAGATTATTACGCATGTGTAAAAACAAACGTTAACACACCGTCAAACCATCATCAAGTTCATATTTACCCTTAAAGTTAAATATAACCTGAAACGAACTATATTCAGAAAGATAATATTAAAACTATTGACAAACCAGTTGTACCCGACTAATTATTCCAGATGACTGACTTGTCAGTCCGTTACAATCTGTTTGTTTACATTTTAAATTAAAACAATAATTCAAGCACTTACAAATTGAGCCGGAATTATAGGAGGATTACCTTGCAGGAAAACGAAATGAATTATAATAAAATACAAAAAGCACTCAATCTGTTTGACCTGAAAGTTCCAAAATCAAAAAAGTTTACTCAGCTCCTTAAACTTCTATATTCGCCTGAAGAAGCAGAGGTCATTGCACATTTTGGAATACCATATTTTTTTGCTGAAAAACCTGAGGTTACTGCCGGGAAAACCGGGAAATCAATTGAAGAAGTATCTAAACTTTTTACAGGTATGGTTGAAAGAGGGACATTATTCAGCCAGAAATCACCCAAAGGGGGCACAGAGTATACACTCCCTCCGTTTATTCCGGGAATATATGAATTCTATACCATGAGTAAAAATGATCCGGCTGATAAAAAAAAAGAGATCCTTAAAATTCTGGATGACTATTTCTTTGAAACTTTCGTGCCGGATGCCTTTAACGCTTCTGAATATCCATGGTTCAGGGTTTTACCGGCTGAAATATCGGTAAAAAAACTAATAGAGGTGAATGATGCTGTAGAGCCTGAGCACCGGGTTCTCCCTTTTGAAACTGCATCAGATTATATCAGCTCAGCAGAATTTATTGCAGTTGGCCCCTGTGCCTGTCGGGATCATGCTGAAATTCAGGATGGCAAAAAAAGATGTGATAAACCGATGGATGTCTGCCTTGTTTTTGATAAAGTAGCCGAATACTGGGCTGAAAAGAAAATAGGGCGGTTGATCTCTCATGAAGAGGCTGTTGAAGTCCTTAACATATCAGCAAAAGCAGGTCTGGTTCACTGCACAACCAATAATCAGAAATTTGGTAAACATATGTCCGGCATGATTTGCAACTGCTGCCCCTGCTGCTGTTTTATTTTGCAGGGCGTATTAAAAACCAGGGGCCAGCAGGGGCTTGCGCAATCCAACTTCATCCCTGTTATTGACAATAATTCCTGCAATTTATGTAAAAAATGCATCAGGGAATGTCCTGTGGAAGCTTTATACCATCATAAACCGCATCTTGATGATCAGTCTGATAATTTTGTTGCACTTAATGAGAATGAATGTTTAGGATGTGGCGTCTGCACAAATGTGTGCAGTGAGAATGCAATGACGATGAAAAAAGTCAGAAATGATATTCCGGAAGTTGATGTGCTTCATATGGGCAACAGACATAACATTATGAAGAAACATTAACCCTCATGCTCAAAATCCTGATACGCCATGGGGAGTGGGACAGGGGGATGGTGTATCAGGATAACTATAAAAAGTTCGGGTAAAAGAATGGTTAATAAAAAAGATGCAAAACCGGTCTCTGATGATAAAAGATTTATGCTCTCTGCAGAAGTTGGCAGGTTTTTCTCACCGGAAGGACGACTTGATGAAAACCTGTACCGGCAGTCACTCAATGAAAAATTCCAAAAACTGAGGGGTAATGAGCCGGATCTACCGACATTTGTCAAAAATGCTTCTGAGGAAACCTCAGACTATATCAATTCACTTCTGACTTATCTCGGCGAAAAAGGTATCACCGATGAAGCGCTGAACCTCTTCCGTGTAACGATTGAAGAATCAAAAATTTACGGAATAGAAAATATTTCAATTTCAACGTCTTATCTTCAGACTATTTTGGGTAATCTCAGCATCCGTAAACAAGAGTCCCCCTCAAAAAAGCCGCCCACGGATGATAAGCGCAACAAAATTTTAAAAGCAGCGATTAATATTTTTTCCGAAACCGGCTTTCATAAATCAAAAATCGATGCAATTGCAGCTGAAGCAGGTATTGGAAAAGGATCCGTTTACAGATATTTTAAGAGCAAGGAAGATATTCTTGATGAGCTCCTGATGTCAGCATTCCAGGATATAGCCGGTATGATTGGCGGCGTTACATCAAAAAACCTGGATATCATTGCTATGGTAAAGGAGATGATTGAAGCCTGGCTCAGCTTTATTTCCGGTAACAATAAATTGTACAGAATTATTCAGAGTGAGTCTATTTACAGCCAGTCGGGTGATTGTGTTATGTTTTATGATTACCTGATATCAAGGCTTCCACTATTCAAAGAACGGGTTATTTCACAGAACAAAGTAAGTGAACTGAAAACCACCGATTTCTACACCGTCTTTTACGGGATAATGGGGTTTATCGATGGAGTTGTTCAAAAATGGTACAGACAGGGCATGGATTATCCCCTGATGGACGAAGTTCCGGTTATCCTTGAAGTGATTTTCAATGGCTTTGTTGGAGAAAAAATGAGTCAGCAGTCTTTTATTGATAAATCATAACCAGGTGAGGTGATTCAATCTTCTTTTTTTCTGATTTCCAGCTTTTATAACTTCTTTTCATTCACAGAAGAGGGCTTGTAGTTGTGATAGTCATGTGCTATCAGAATGAGTGCGATATTTATTAATATATATTCAGAAGATAGCATTAGAGGTATTATGTCAGCAATTTTATGTCACATCGTAAACGGAGCGTCAGTTCAGAGTTATCACATTGAAAAAGAGATTGTAACTATTGGAAGATCCGTTGAAAATGATATTTTCCTTGATGAGCAGGCCGTAAGCTCCAACCATGCGGTCATTGAAAAAATAAAAAAAGATGACGCCTTCGAATATGTTCTTCGTGATCTTGACAGCACCAATCAGACCTTTGTGAACAGCCTTAAGGTTGATACGAAAACCCTTGAAAACAATGACCTTATTCGCATCGGTTTTACAACGTTGAAGTTTGTGAATGATTCAACAATTGATCTTACGGCAACAGTTAGGATCAAGAAAAGCTGGATACCAGGCGTTTACTACACCACAGACTAAGACGGCTTCGAAAAATGTACAATTTCTGCGTTGCGCGACAGCCCTCGTCACTGCGGAGTAGGGGACCTACACCTCGTTCCTCGGGCTTTGCGACGCCTTGAACTTGAGCATTTTTCGAAGCCGTCAGGTTTTTTTGTAAAAAACCTCATATTTCATAATTTAAAAATTACAAACGGACTTATTATTATTCTTAATGACTTATAGATTGACTTTTATCTGGACAGGAGACTGAACTGAATGGACGATTTATTTGGGAAGAATGGCGAATTTTTAACGACGATTGAGGTTGTTCCGCCGGGTGGAGATGATATTGAACCGCTTATGAGTGAACTGCTGTCGTTATCCGAGGTTAAGTTTAACGGATTCAGTGTTGCAACTAACCCGGTTGCCAAGGCACGTATGAGTGCCATGGTGACTTGCCATCTGATTCAGCAGCGGACAGGAAAGCCTGCTGTTCTGCATTGTACAACACGAGATCATAACCGAATCAGCCTTCAGGGTGAATTATGGGGGGCAAAAGCCCTTGGCATAAAAACCGTGATGGCGGCAACCGGTGACAAGGTCGCTTTTAAAGACCGGGGCATGACATCAAATGTCAGTGATGTTGATGTGTTTGAGCTGATTGGTATGGTTAGGGAAGCTGGATTTATGACTGGTGTTGTCTTTGATACCTGGCCTGAAGTCAACGGACTGGATAAGGCTGTTGAAAAACTCAGAGAAAAAGTGGCTGCAGGTGCTCAGTATGCCGTTACCCAGCCTGTATATGACAGGGCAGGGGCTGAAGAGATATATAATGCGACAAAAGATATCGGCATACCGGTTATTCTTGGCATTCTTCCGTTAAGAACGCCTAAACATGCCGATTTTCTCCATTTTAAAGTTTCAGGTATAGCAGTCCCCGAAGAGGTCAGAAAACGTATGCATAATGCTGTGGATTCGATCGCAGAGGGTGTTGCCAATGCGTGTGATATATTAAGTATTGCGAAAGAAATGTTTGCGGGAGCCTGTGTTATGCCGCCGTTTGATCATTATGAGGTTATGCCGTCCATCATCAACTAAAAAGGCAGAACTTCCGGAAAACGGCATTCACTGGGCTACTCGGCACTCGACATAGCCCAGCAAATGCCCAAAGACAGGAAATAATTACATTCGTAGGGTGCAAGTCTTTTAAAAACTATTTCTCTACTAAAAGAGGTTCATACAATAATTTAGATTTAAAGCCCTCCCATTGCCCGCCATTTCCCGTATGGAATTTTTAGTTTGTCCATCCGGCTTCTCAATGTGCTTGCATTGATTCCCAGTCGTTTTGCGGCACCGTCCGGTCCGTGGATTTTGCCACCGGTTTCTGTAAGTATTGATTGAATATGAAGTCGAATCAGATCATCCAGTTTATCCGGTAATGACGTTAATGGTGCAGGCTCCTGAACTAAACCAGGCTGCCCGGCTCTGATAAACGGTTTAAAATCAAGGACAGTGTTATCACCTTTGCCTCTGAAATGAATCAGCACCCGTTCAACGACATTCTCAAGCTCCCGGACATTGCCAGGCCATGTGTATTCCATCAGCATTGAAATATTATCCGGTAAAACCGGGGGCGGAAATGTATAAAAAAAATCCCGGTATTTTTTTAAAATAAAGTAATTCAGCAGTGCCGGGATATCATCTTTTCGTTTACGTAGCGGGGGGATAGAAATGGGGAAGACATTCAGTCTGAACCAGAGGTCTTCACGGAACGTTCCTTTTTGAACCATGGTTTCAAGGTCTCGATTGGTTGCAGCAATAATTCTGATATTTATATCGATACATTCAGTACCACCAACCCGTTCTATCTCTTTATTCTGAAGAATTCTCAGCAGTCTGACCTGTGCCTCCTGTGTCAGTTCGCCCACCTCGTCGAGCAATATCGTTCCGGTATGTGCACGCTCAAATCGCCCCCTTTTTCTGCTTAATGCACCTGTGAAAGACCCTTTTTCATGCCCGAAAAGCTCGCTGTCAATTAGGTTTGGCGGGATTGCACCGCAGTTGACTTTTATAAATGGTGCTGATTTTCTTCCTGACTGGTTGTGAATGGCATTGGCAATGATTTCCTTTCCGGTTCCTGTTTCACCTAAAATTAAGACCGGACTATTTAGTGGTGCAACCTGTGATACCGATTCCATAACGCCTTTTAACCCTTTATCGCTGCCGATGATATCGTTGCCTGCTGCAGCCATTATTTCATTCTGGAGATATCTGTTATCATCTTTTAAAAGAGCCATCAAATTAAGGACTTCATCGTGTTTCAGGGCATTGGACATGGCGATGGCCAGCGGATCGTGGAGCATTTCCACCATGTCTGCATGGTTTTGCGTGAATCTGTCATTGCCCATGGCAATAATACCAAAAGTTCCCATACGTTTACCGTCAATCAGTAACTTTAGGAGGATTACGGAAATATCCGGTATTCCGAATGTTCGGGAGAAGAATTGGGACGCTTTATATTGTGAGGGGTTGCTTATTAATCTGATGTTTCCTTCTTCGTTCCATAGAATATCGTTCCATGTCTCTTCAGGCATCGGCAAAAAATTGTTTTTTATTCTTAGTTTACGTGTGACGCCTACACGTGCGATAGCATGGACGCCGCATCGGTCCTCATCAAACCAGCCCAGATTTAAACCGTCTGCAGGCATATGTTGTTTAAGAAAATCAAAACAATTCTCCATGGCGATTTGTATGTCAAGAGTTCCACAAATTCGTTTTGCTGCTTCTCTGAAAAATGTGTTTTTATCCATTGTTATCCTATTTTCTTTCATGCAAAATTTAAAATCCCGAACCACGGGGCAAACATTTTTTTTATTTTACGTTATTTCATAATTTTAATCAATATTTGCGAAATTTCATAATTTAAGTGCCATAAGCCGCAATTTTTAATTGACTGAACTTGTATAGGCTTGTTATTACTGAACCTTTATTCTGGCATGGTTTTAGCATTTATCCTTTATCTTTTAAGCATATGAAAGTTTGTGTGCCGGGTTCTTAATTATGTTGAAATCAGAACGGTAAACCAGCAAATTTTTAAACAGGAGTTGTTACAATGACAGACCCATCTTTAAAATGGTACCAAAGAAAACAATTAACAATTATCCCGTTGATTGCAGCAGTTCTATTAGTTGTAGTTCTGGTGAAAACAAAAAAAGGACCGGAAAAGCTTCCCTTTGTAGAACAAGCAAAACCAGTAAGGGTGATAACGGTAAGTACCGTCGATATGGTTCCCCGTGTAATTGGATATGGTAAAGCAAAGCCCGCAGAAGTCTGGCAGTCAGTTGCACAGGTCCGTGGCAGAATTGTTGAAATAAGCCCGGAGCTTAAGCAGGGTAATCTTTGCAAAGAAGGGACTTTTCTTGCCCGTATTGACCCAAGGGAATATGAGCTTGCTGTTGTAAAAATGGAGGCTTCTATAGAAGAGATTAAAGCCAGGCTTACAGAACTACAGGTAAAGGAAAAAAACCTCGGAGAGTCGCTTTCAATTGAAAAACAGTCTCTAAAGTTAAGTAAATCAGAACGTGACAGGCAGGAGAAACTTTACAAAAAAGATACAGTACCTGCATCGAAATTTGAGAGCGAAGTCAGGAACTATAATTCACAATTGTTAAGGGTGCAGTCCCTGAAGAATAGTTTAAATCTGGTTCCCTCAAGTAAAAAACAGTTGATGGCAGCCCTTTCGCTGAGTCAGGCAAATCTTGAAGATGCAAAACGTGACCTTGAAAACACTATTATAAAAGCGCCCTACAATTGCAGGTTTACAGATGTGGCTATTGAAGCGGCTCAATATGTCCAGAAAGGACAGGTTATCATTACAGCAGATGGGACAAGTGTTACTGAAGTTGCAGCGCAGATTCCCATAGACAAGATTTTTGGCCTTTTCAGTGGCGGGGTTTCAGGAATGTCAGTTTCGGCTTTTGATTTTTCAAAAATTAAAGATACACTCGGTTTATCAGCCATCGTGCGGGTGAATAGCGGCCAGTTTGATTCAGAATGGGATGCCCGTTTCTCAAGGCCCGATGCAGCCATTGATCAGAAAACACGAACGGCAGGCATCATAGTTGCTGTTGATAAACCGTATGAAAAAATCATAATGGGGAAAAGACATCCCCTTGTACGAAATATGTACTGCGAAGTAGAAATTTCAGGAAAACCAGTGCCGAACGTTATTGTAATACCGAGATCTGCAGTTCATCAGGGCATTGTTTATCTTGTCTCTAAAGAAAACAGGCTTGTCAGAAAAAATGTTAAGACAGGAATACCGCAATCCGGGTTTCATGTGATCAAAAAAGGAATAGAACCCGGTGAACGGGTTATAATTTCTGATATTATCCCTGCTATAGAAGGTATGCTGCTTCATCCCGAAGAAGATAAGGATGCATCTGAAAGACTTTCCTTTCAGGCAACCGGTAAATCGAAAGTCAGATAGGTAATGTCTGTTAAAAAAAACAGTTTGAATAAACACCCGGAGAAAAAGATATGATTCGATTTTTTGGAGCACACCCGACAGCAGCAAATCTGTTGATGCTCATATTTTTAGTGATAGGGTTAATCAGCCTGCCAACCCTCAAACGTGAGACCTTTCCCGACTTTTCTAAGGATGAAGTTGAAGTTTCGGTTATTTACCCGGGAGCCACGGCGGAGGATATTGAAGAGTCAATTTGCAGGCGGATAGAAGATGCTGTGGATATGGTTAATTATGTTGACGAAGTACGCTCGGAAGCAAGGGAGGGTTATGGCTCGGTTGTCATCCGAATGGAAGAAGGCAAAAATTTTCAGACTTTTAAAAATGATGTCAAAACTGAAGTAGAATCCATATCAGATTTTCCTGATCAGGCTGAAGATCCGGTAATCAGGGAACTTGGGAATATTGACAAGGTCGTTTCCGTAGCAGTAACCGGCCCGATGTCACCGGCTGATCTGAAAGCATATTGTGAAGACCTTAAACGAAGGCTTGGCCGGGAAAATGGTGTGAGCATGGTCACCATCAGTGGGTTTTCGGACCATCAGATCAGGATTACAATACCTTCTAAAACGTTGATGCAGTATGGTCTGTCACTGGACCGGATTGTAGATGTTATTTCATCACAAAGTGTTGATATGCCGGGCGGAACAATCGAAACAGTTGATCAGGATGTGATGGTCAGGTTCGTAGATGAACGGAAAACCCCAGATTCGTTTAACGATCTGGTTGTGGTATCAAGTGACTCCGGGGCTGAAATTCGTCTGGGGGATATCGCTGAAATTAAAGATGTTTTCGAACTTGAAGAAGAAAAATATTTTTTTGATGGTCAGCGGGGCGGACTGCTTGAAATTTCAAAAACAAAATCCCAGGATGCCCTTAAAGTAATGGATGCAACACAGGCTTTTTTCGATAAAGAGGAGAGGGTCAAGCCTCCGTCAGTTACTTTTACTTTTACTCAGGATGTCTCATCAATAGTTCGGGACAGACTTGAAATGCTTTTTAGCAATGGGTGGCAGGGACTTTTGCTTGTTTTTTTCACCCTCTGGCTTTTCTTCAATTTCAGGCTATCCTTCTGGGTGGTTATGGGGCTGCCGGTCTCTTTTATGGGCGCATTTTTCTTTATTCAGCAGATCGGGTATTCGATTAATATGCTGACAATGGTCGGGCTGCTGCTGGTCCTCGGCCTTCTTATGGACGATGCCATTGTTATTGCCGAAAATGTTGCCACCCATCTTGCAAAGGGTAAATCGGCACTAAAGGCAGCGATTGATGGTACCATGGAAGTTAAAAACGGCGTGTTTTCTTCATTTCTTACAACGCTTTGTATCTTCGGACCCATCTCGGTTTTAGAGGGATCTATCGGTAAAGTGCTCAAGGTTGTTCCTGTTGTGATGATTATTGTTTTGGCGGTAAGCATTGTGGAGGCCTTTTGTATACTTCCGAATCACCTGGCGCACGCTATTCATGATGATGATAAGGATAAACGAAGCAGGGCAAGACGGTGGTTTGAAAGAAAAATTGAATGGGTTCGGGATGATGTAGTCGGTAAACTGGTGGACAGGGCTGTGAAATTTCGCTACCTGACGGTGATGTCAGTGATTGCACTGTTTGTTGTTTCTGTTGGCATGATGGCGTCAGGGGTACTTAAATTTCAGGCATTTCCGGAGATGGACGGCGATGTTATCGAGGCAAAAATTCTGCTTCCTCAAGGTACGCCCCTTGGTAAAACAGAGGCTGTGGTTACGAGACTGACCGATGCTTTAGATGCAGTAAACAAAACATTCAAACCGTTGCAGCCTGACAACACGGATCTAATCTCTCATGTGGCCATTCATTACAACAAAAATACAGACGCCCATGAGGCTGGTCCCCATGTTGCAACCATTACGGCGGACCTTTTAAGTGCTGAAATCAGAGATGCCAGGGTAGACGATATTTTGAATATGTGGCGTAAGAAAGCAGGGGACATGCCGGATGTTCTGCAACTGAAATTCGGTGAACCATCTATAGGACCTGCAGGCAGGGCCATTGAAATCAGAGTTAAAGGCGACGATATAGAAGCCCTGATGGAAGCCTCCTATGGCATACAAACCTGGTTTAAAACGTTTAAAGGCGTATCGGATATATCCGATGATTTAAGGCCGGGTAAACCGGAAATGATAGTGCGGATGAAAGAAGGAGCTGCAAG
>JQIA01001225.1_pt1 | contig 13803 bp, 15 predicted proteins | sample 811431 | NCBI WGS metagenome assembly JQIA01 (sample SAMN02998118, study PRJNA258478) | marine sediment metagenome | biome: marine; feature: seafloor; material: sediment; isolation source: oil-polluted sediment collected from 3 locations (0.5 km, 0.7 km and 0.9 km)... | place: USA: Gulf of Mexico ... | reverse complement strand
CTGACAAATAACGGCACAGACCGCATCAGCACGAATAGCGGCGTCCCCCTCACTGCCGCGTCTACCACACTGACAGTAACGATCACCGGAGCAGTAACTAATCTGCATGTCCAGGATGTAACCGGGCGTACTGATCAGATTGTAGGCGAGTATGTATCCTCCACTGAGGGTACAGCTATCTACAGCCGTGGCAATGGGGGCTCTGTAAACGCCTCGGGGATATATACTCCGGGCCTTGGTGCGCTACTGTCTCCACAGCCTGAGTTAGTGCATGTGCCGGGGAGTACTAATAAATGTACGAACTTTAATCTCAATCCTACTGATCTAACTAATGTAACTAAGTCAGGTGATGTTGCCTCTGTAATGACGCTCATAGATGACTCAGTAGATTTATTCACAGATGTCCCAAAGCTGGCGGCTAAAGCTAACGGGGATGTCATAAGGCTTAATAACAGTGCTGGAGTAGCCGCCTCAAACATTGATTTTGGCGGGTCAGCAGATAACACCAACAACCACTCAGCGGTAGCGTACATAAAGGCTGATGGATCTTTCAGGTTAAGAACAACCGGTTCTGACATAGGCACGCTTATCAATGGCACTGGCGGTGTTTACATTGAAGTTTCGGAGCTGTTCACCTCTGTAACAGGTGTTGCTTTGTTACGTGTCCAGGCTAATCCTGGGGTCACACTAACTGTTATAGCCAACCAGATGAATGAAGGCGGTCAGACTCCAATAATCGAAGTAGCAGGCAGCTCTGCATCCCGTGGCGATGTAGAACTCCAAGCCCCACAGGCTGGTAACTTCGATGCTACTCAGGGTACTGTGATGATGGACATGATCATGCAGGATGCTAGTCAGGCTGAAGCGGGGAATATAGGGATAGTATCTACAAGAGGCAGTAGTAATTCAGTGGTGTCCATGTCTGGCACTTCTGGGAGATTCCAGAGTACAGATGGGGCTAACTTCCCTGTGGCCGATACCTCATGGAACGCATCAGATCGAATCAGGGTTGTAGTCTGTTTTAGTGCGTTAACTTCAGTAATGCAGGTGCATGTTTACAATGTAACACAGGATTCATGGGTACATGGGACGCCTACCGCATTTGACGGTTCCTATGTAACAACTGGTGGATTAATAGAGTACTTCCTGTCCCAGACTCACCAGATAACCTGGGTAAACCATGAGATACTAGCCAACGCACTAGGTAGCAATCAGGCAGTGGAGAACCGCTATGGATAACACGCTAATTTGTAAAAGAGGTACTCATGGCTAGCGACAACATACCAATGAACAAAATCACTTACACCCAGATCGATGATGGGACGGCGCCATGGGCGCAGAACATCGGAGGAGAGGAGGTGAGGGTCATCTTTAATGCCGCGCAACCCGCGAAGGGCGACCTAGGCTACGCCAGAGTCATGGGGGGGAAGGCCATACCCCGTCTTGGAGCGATAGACATAATGTGGGGCCTACAGGCGGGAGCGCTCGGGGTGGATGACGGGGCGATGTCAGTGTTTCCCTAGTGTGTAAGGAGACCTGGCCCCCAGACTTCCAGGGAGAGGAAGCCCGGCGGATGCTGGTATCTAAAGTAATATCGTCAACATCCAGCCCCAGGGAAACGGCGGCTGGATTGTATCAGAATAACCCCCTCCGATTCATCCAAGACTGTTCAGTAACAAATGACCCCAGGAATGTAGCGAGGGGTCTTCCTGCCAACATGCCATTTATTTTATTTAATAAGCAGGTAGATACGGTGGATTGGCTTCAGGCTAGGATAGGTGGAGCTGATGACGGTCTAATTGAAAAATCCCGCGATATGGGAGCAACTTGGGTTTGCTGTGCCTTCTCTATTTGGCTGTGGGTTTATAGTGAAGGTAGCTCGGTGGGGTGGGGGAGCCGTAAGAAGCTGTATGTTGATAGCATCGGGAATATGGATAGTATTTTTGAGAAACTAAGGACTTTAGTGCGCGCTCTCCCTTGGTATGTATTGCCTACAGGATTTAACGAGAAGAAGCATTCACATGAAATGCGCATGATCAACCCAGAAAATGGTGCTTCAATAACGGGTGAGACGGGAGATGATATCGGGCGTGGTGGGCGAAAATTGATGTATTTCAAGGATGAGGCGTTGACACTAACGTCGCAGGTTCTTACCATAGGCGGGTGGAAGTCTATGGGAGAATTAACTATGAATGATAGCGTTGTAGGAATCGACGGAGAGGCGCAATCAATAACCAATATCAATGATTGCGGAAAATTTGAAACATACCAAATAGGGTTTAGTGATGGCACGTTTGTTTACTGTAGCCCGAATCACTTATGGACGCTTAACGAGGTAATAGGCAAGCGGAAGCAAGTCACGATAAGAGTGGAAGAGATGTATAGCAGGTTTAAATACATATCGCCAAATGGAGTGATTCAATACCGCTTTAGGCTTCCTTTGATCAAGCCAGTCAACTTTAAGAAAATAAAGTTGCCATTGCATCCATACGTTGTTGGCGCGTTGATTGGCGACGGGGGGGTATCGCAAGTACCTAATCATTCGCCGAAGCTAACCAGCGTAGATCATGAAATAGTATCTTATTTTAAGAAATGTCTTCCTGATTACGTCACTATGAAGGCAGAAAAAAAGGGTATTACATACAGCCTCGGTGATATCCGTGGTCGCATGGGGTGGAAGTATAAAAGCCGCATCAGAACATTGATTGTTGATATAGGACTTGCCGGGAAAAGGTCATGGGAAAAAAGCATACCGGATGATTATAAATTTGCTTCAGTGGGCGATAGGATAGAGTTGCTACAGGGCCTAATGGATACAGACGGTAGCGCTGGAAAGTCAGGAGGCACGGCGTCATATTACACGTCATCTAGACAACTTGCTGATGATGTTCGATTTATTGCTGAATCGCTCGGCGGCTATGCAACGATGAAGATAAAGAAGGATAAGCGTGGATTTAGAGATCAATACGTTCTATTTGTCGTTCTTCCAGAGTCAATTAAACCGTTCAGATTAAAAAGAAAGTTAGATATATTTGGAAAACGAAAAAATACGATAGAGAGGTCTGTGGTCTCTGTCAAAAAGACAGGCAAGAAAGAGCCTGTTAGATGTATTACGGTTTCATCAGAAGAAGGGCTATATTTAACTGCGGGGTGCGTACCAACGCATAATTCGGCACATTACGAGCATGCAGAGATGATAGAGGCTTCCCTTGGTGATAATACAGACATCCAGATAGATATCTCCAGCGTTAACGGACTGGGTAACGTGTTCTACCGCCGGCGGCATGCACTGCCGGAGGATCGTGTCTTAATTCTTGACTGGAGAGACCACCCAGGAAAGACGCAGGAATGGTACGATCGCAAGAAGGCCGAGAAGGAGGGAATGGGGTTATCTCACATTTTTGCCCAAGAGGTGGACCGGGATTATGGGGCCTCTGTTGAAGGTATCTTTATCCCTGCCGCATGGGTCAAGGCTGCAATCGATGCCCATATCAAGCTCGGTATTGAGCCGGTAGGAGTGCGGCAGGTTGGATATGATCCGTCAGATGAGGGCGGTGACCTGGACGCAGTTGTCTATCGTCATGGCATTATAGCGTCAGACGCAGACACATGGTCCGAAGGTGACTCGGTAGAGGGTGCTAAAAAGGCCAGCCTGTGGGCTATTGAGAGAAACACCGATAAGCTGGTATACGATAACGTTGGCATTGGCGCAGGCACCAAAGGTAAGCTGCGGGAGATGCGGGAGGAAGGGCATACCCGGCCAGAATCATACGGGTGGAATGCTGGCGGCGAAATAAAGAACAAAGATCAGGAGTATGAGAACACAGGCCGCACAAATGCAGATATGTTCGCCAACCCGAAGGCCCAGGAGTGGTGGGGCATTATGCAGCGGTTCCATAAGACCTGGCGGGCGGTCACCAAAGGCATCGAGTATCCCCATGACCAGCTGATCAGCTTAGATTCCAACATGGCCAGACTTAACGAGCTGGTGACTGAGCTATCACAGCCAAAACGCCAGCAGGACAAGGTTGGTAGGGTAAAAGTAGAGGGTAAAGATGACATGAAAAAGCGCAATCTGAAATCCCCAAATGTTGCGGAGGCCTTTGTTTTAGCGTATATAGAACCATCAGAGCCCCAACGTGCGGGCGCCATTGTGTGGTGATTTGTCATGCCGGTAGAAACATGCAGTAGAAACGGGATTCCGGGCCATAGGGCGGGGAATAAAGGGTTTTGTTTTACCGGGAAAGGTTCAGAGAAAAAAGCTGCTGATTCTGGAAAAGCAATTGCCGCGCATAATAAGAAAGGTGAAGCTGGCAAGGATACCGGGGCAGGCGCTAGAAAAGCCATAGAGGCCGCAGTAAAAAGAGGGTGCACACTAGAGCAGATTGGAAAGGCCTCTAACAGAAGCGTTAGCACAATAGGTGAGATAAGGGCTGGGCGTATTAAAAACCCACCAAAGGAGCTTGCGGGGGCTATCATGAAAGCTTGTGCGGGGCTTAAATAAGCCAACAAAGTAAGATATTTTATAATTAAGGCGGGCGGTTTTCAAATGCAATTCCCCTGGACCAAGTCTAAGTCATACCAGTTTAACGAAGAGCTAGAGGGCATTAAGTCCCTACTGTTAAACAATCTACAGCACACCATCAGCCGCCGAGGCTCGCAGGGGCAATTCGGCATATCCCCAGACGGAAAGCGCAACTATAACGAGCTGTTTGGGTATGGGCAAGACCTCCAGTTTGAAGATTATTACGGCATGTGGCGCCGATCAGGCATCGCCAATGTAGTGGTAAGCAAGGTTGCCAAGTCCTGCTGGCGCGATACCCCCAAGCTCATGGTTGGCGATGATGAGGTTCTCGCCAATGAATTACAGCAGCTAATCGATGTCGGTCTATTCTCTGCCTTGGAAAAGGCCGACATCCTAAACCGTATTGGTAGATTTTCCGCCCTATTTGTTGGCATCCCTGATAATTTAAAGGCCGATGAGCCATTGGGTGCAGCCAGAGACCTAAGCGCCGTCACATTCAACGCATACACAGAGCAAGGCATAACCTTCACAGAGTACGACAACGAGGCCTCCAGTCCACGCTTTGGCCTTCCCGTCCTATACCAAGTAATGGTGCGTGATTTTGGCGATAAGAGCAAAACCGTTAACCTTGCCGCCCGAGTCGTTAACTGGGAACGGATTGTACATTTTGCCGAGGGTTCGCTTGATTCCCCCATAGAGGGTATTAGCGCACTAGGGCCGGTATGGAACGCAATCACGGACACGGTTAAGGTTCGTGGTGGAGCCGCAGAGGCTTATTTCAGGAACGCTCGGCGCCTGCTAAACATGATGGCCAGGAAAGAGGCGTCGATTGACGAGACGCCAGAGGGCCTGTCAGCGCTGCGCACAGAAGTTGAATCCTTTGTAAATTCCATGCAGGACGTAATTCGCACGGAGGGCTTTGATGTTGAGGCCATTGCCACCGACACGCCAACCCCAAGAGAGGCATTTGATGTAGCAGTGGAAGAGGTTTCAGCACAAACGGGAATCCCTATCCGTGTGCTGACGGGTAAAGGCGGCGGGCAGCTTACAGGTTCTGAGGACCGGGCGGCTTGGAATGCGTTGGTTTCAGACCGGCAAATGCAGTTCTGCACCGATCAATTACGAAGGGCTTTGGAAATGCTCGAGCAGGCTGGCATGCTTAAAATACCCGACAATATGGTTGTTGAATGGCCGCCACAGAAGGCCCTCAACGAGACAGAAGAGGCAGAAAATACGGCTAAAAGGTCCACTGGGCTGATGCAAGTGCTGAATGGTGCGAGTTCGATGGCCGGTGATCAGGTCAAATTACGGTCTGCGCTTGACGCCGTAGGGTTCCAGGATGTGGAGCTCGAGGACGATCTAGAGGGGGAAGAATAATGCTGGTAGTCCGAAGAGGCCAGCACGGCGAACTGGGTAAGGGCCTGGTAGACTTCGCTGGGCGGCAAGCCATGACCTCTCTATTTGGTGAGCTGGTAACCGGCGCCCACGTTGACGACGTGTCTTTACAGTTTCAGTACAACAATTCTCCGAAAGACGTGATAGTTACCACCACCGGACAAGGGTCGAACTCCAACGCACTTAGTATGGGGAAGGTTGCGGTTGATGCTGGTGGTATAGGTCTATCCCAAATGCGATCGCTTCAGTCATTACGATACCGGCCAGGCCATGAAGCATTCTGCCAGATGACTACCCGCATGGTTGGCGGTGAAGCTGGTGTTACTCAGTTTTTTGGCATAGGGAATGGTGCAGACCGGGTAGGGTTCGGTACAGATCAAGGTATTTTCGGCGCGTGGTTCTGGGAGGGTGGCAATAAGACCTTCGTTCCGCAGGAAGATTTTAACGTTGATAAGCTGAGCGAAGAATGGGGCAGGCACGACACCAATGGGATACCACTAAATGCCAGTGGCTTTACTCTCGACCCTACCAAACTGAACTTATACATGGTGTCTTTCGGTTGGCTTGGAATAGCACCCCTGATGGTTTCCGTCTACGGTGGGTGGGAGCGCGGCTGGATACTGGCCCACGTATTCGACTTTGCAAACATGATAGAAGAGCCACACCTACAAAACCCGTCCCTTCCCATACTCGCAGAGACCGAACGCCTCGCCGGTGATGGGGAAGTATTTATTCAGACATCATCTTGGCGCCTTGGGGTAGTTGCAGGAAGGGAGGAGCAGAATGCCTCCAATCGTCGCTTTGGTGCTCGGCGGCTGAATGTTTCAGCTAATACCGGAACAGCAGGCACTGGAATCCACTTGCTCAGCCTTAAATCTGTTGAAACATTCCAGGGAAAAGAGAATCACGTGAGGGCAGCAATTGATTTCATTATCAGTACCAACGAGGTCAATAAAACGGTTGAGTTCCTTGCTTTTGCTACCGCACAGATTGAATCCGTAAATCCTGGGTTCACAGCAGGGTTAACATACGCAGATGTCGATTCAGACAGCTCTATAATGCAGGTAGCAACGGACTCAATTGATGATCTAAGCTTAGCTGGTCTGACCGCTCTAGATGTTGGCATAGTAGGCCCATCTACCCAGCGGGCCAATCCTGACGTTAAAGGATTCGATTTGTACGCCGGTACAGAGATAACTTTCTTGATCCCAAGAGAGGTAGGGGCCGGTGATGTAAGTATCCAGATGGACTGGGATGAATTCTTCTAATGGCCCTTGATCCTAACCCAACACGTACCAAGCGGATAGAGAAGGCATGGTTTAGGGAGATTAATCGCCGCTGGCGCCTGTTTGCTAAGGAGACCACGGAGGAACTTGCCAGGATGGCGGACCCGCCCACTGCCCTGACGTTTAACGTTTTTGAGCAAAATCCCGCGCAGCTTACTGCTTACATTGAGTTCTACAAGCAAAAGATCGATGAGATATTGCTGGGTACCACGGAGCCGCCAAACTGGCAGGCCCGGTATCAGCTTGAATCGTATCAGCGAGGATTGGCCCGCACGCGCGCCAGCCTCAAATCACAAGGGGTAGTTCTGGGTGTCACTCCTCAGGGGGTGGCCCCGGTGGCAATTTCTGCCCAAGGGCTGGGAGCTATACCCTCCCTGTCTTTCGAGGTGTCGGTAATACAGGCTTTCCCAGTGCACCAATCTGCCGTGGAGTTCCTGACAACCCGATCCTATGAGTCACTGAAGGGATGGACGGACGCCCAGGCCAGAGAGGCCAGGCAGATATTAACCGACGGCCTACGCCAGGGTGAAGGTATTCGAGAGATTACCCGCAAGCTAAGGGCGAGGGCTGGAGTATCAAAGGCCAGTGCCCAGAGAATCGCTCGCACCGAAACAATCCAGGCTTTTCAGCGTTCAGCGATCGAGGAGACGCAAAGGGTAAGCGAGCAGACAGGGGAAGAGCTCCTACAGCGATGGGTCACAGCCAGAGATAGCAGGGTCCGCCACTTACACGCGGGGTGGCATGGCGACGTTATCACTCCGGATGAGGGCTTTGACCGTATTGGCCTGAGCCCCTGGAATTGCCGGTGCGCGCTTCTCCCTGTAGTACCAGAGCTGATAACCGAGGCCAAAACAGAGAAATTTACTAAGGAGCGGGAGCAACTACTTAATCTTGAAAAGTCCGGGTAGTTGCATTTATCGGCCTATCATCCTACTATCAACTTAATTTTATAGAGGGCGCACGATGCCAGGCTTAAAGATTGCTATAAATAGCCACACCTCCGGCAAGTTCACGCGGGAGACGATCAATGGCCGCTCTCATATTGTGACAAAGATGGTGCCTATTGTTGGCGACATCGCAATGAATAATATCTTCTACCCTGAGAAACAGGTATCAGCATCCTATCTGCAGCTTGACATGATGCCCGCACCAGCAGGCCACCCAATTGTTAACGGCCAGCCCGTACCCGCGTTCCACCCACTAGCCATCAATTCCCATAATATGGGGGGGTTTGTGCGAAGCCCGCGACGTGACGGAAAGTCTGTCACATGTGACTTTTGCCTTGACGAAGAGGTTGCCAATAACTCAGACGACGGCAAAGAGACGATACGCCGGATTGAGGCAGGTGAAAGTATCGGGGTTTCTACGGGGCTGACAATCTCAAATCTGGTTGCGCGTAACGGAAAAGATTCGTTTGGAGAAAAGTTTGCGCATGAAGGTCAAGGCTTCAAATTTGACCACGTGGCCATCCTGCTAAACGAAAACGCGGCAGGGGCGCATGCCGGAACGGAGCTAATTACTAACTCCGAAGGCGAGCCGGAAACGATTATTTTTGCAAATTTGATAAACAATGAGCTGTCAGTACGCGAACTACGCGACCAGCTGGATTCATTAATTAGTGCAGAGGTAACAGGCCAAGAGGCCTTTACATGGGTTCGGGAAATATTCCCAGACTCTCGCACCCTCATTTACTCGGTTGAGATACGGGGTTCATCTGAGCGGCTGCTAAAGCGCTCTTACTCTATCGATCAAGCGGATAAAGCCACACTCCTACCAGACGCCACCCCTGTAGTACGGGAGGTTAAGTTTGTCCCGGAGACACCCCCAAACCCACAACACCCAGAGGTAAACGACATGGACATGGACAAAGAGAAAGTCGTCCTATCACTACTCGCAAACAGCGCTTTTGCGTTTACAGCGCAGGACAAGGACCGACTCATGTCTATGTCCGAAGTTGACCTTGTGAATGCGATTGCAAGCCCAATTACTGAAGCACAAGCCCGTGAATTCCTGACCACTAACGCGAGTTTTGACTTTGCAGCTTATGATGCGTTCACCGCTAACGCGGCTGATTTCGCAGAGTTCCAGAAGGCTAAGGGTGAGCGCATTGAAGAGGTCAAGGCCTCGATCATCGCCAATTCAGACCTTACGGCAGAGCTACTTGCCGGCAAGGGTGAGGCGGAGCTGGTTGCGCTCAATGCGGCTATCGTTCCAGCGGGGAAGGTAGACAATTTGCCCCCCGGTGCCACCATCCATCAGAATAGCTCTACCAGCGGCGCCGTTGCTGCTCTAGACTTCACTTAATAGGGGTGCGACGAAGATGTCACAAAGTGCACAAGTAATTGAACTGCTCGCGGATACCGCTGGGCAGTCTATCCATGACGAGGCTATCACTGCTGCCGCGTCTGCCATTAAACCCGGCATGCTGGTTGAAGAATTGGCCGATGGCACTGTCCAGGAGCATAGTTCCTCAGGTGGCAAAGCTCAGCCTTTGTTTGCCTTAACCGACCTCCCTGTTGCCGCCGACATCGATACCGCCTACGCGGTTGGAACGCTGGCAAGATACGGGTCTTTTAGCCCTGGTCAAGGGGTCAATGCCTTCGTTCCAGCTGCCGCCGTTGCCATCGTAAAGAGTGACAAACTGGTCTCCAATGGTGACGGGGCGTTGCGCAAAGCGCTTGATGCTGTTGCCGCTACGATCACAGTTGCTGGCGGTGACGCGAACGGCGATCTACTCTTTACTGCAGTAACTGCGGGGGCTGACGGCAATGCCATTCAGATTGTTATCGAAACGCCTACCGCCTCACCGTCTGTTGTGGTGGCTGGATCAACGATCACAATTATACCGGACAGCACAACGCCAACAGCCACCGAGGTTGTTGCGCAGATTGTGGCTTCTGTCCCGGCCACTAACCTCGTTACCGCGAGCGCGCCAGGCACGGGGGCAACTGCTCCGGGCACTAACGCTGGCGTAAATCTCACCGGTGGAGCGGACGCGGAGGGCAATGTTGTCGCCCGTGCCCAGGAAGCGGTCGACAATAGCGGCGGTGGTTCAATCGCTCGCATTAAAGCGCGCGTAGCGTAAGGGAGTAAGGACTTTGAACAATGCACTTGTATCAATCGGTGGTGGCCGCGCTTCACACGCGGCCATGATCGTAGCAAACGCCCATAACTGGGGAATGTATGCCACCACTCATGATGAGGCATTCAGAAACGCAGGCCTGAGTAAGTACCAGGCGGTTAATGCTGAAGGCGCAGTTCTAGCGACCAACTCAGATAGCCAGGCCCTTCTCAAGCAGTTGAATGCGCTTAACGCGACTTCACTTCGACATGAGGATTTCCTTGCCATCCAGGACATGATTACCACGGTTCGGCGTCGGTCTCTGAATGGGATCGCAGACCTGCAGGCCGGGGGCTTGACCTTCACAGCCAATATCAGCGACCAGTTGGTGGGATTCGAGAATATTAACGAATTCCAGGAAGCTGAACAGGATATGAATCCTAATAAGTTTCAGAGTAATGATACAAAGTTCACGGAAGACTTTGTCCCGAACCCTATCACCCATCAGTCGTTCAGTGTGCCATGGCGACAGCAGGGCTTTAACTATAAGCAAAGCCTGGGTACCGGTGAGTCTGTTCGTCAGGTAGCTGAGAAGCTGGAGGACATGCTATTCAACGGTAACGCGGCTATCTCTGTCACCTTCAATGGTACAGCGTTCCCGATCTACGGATACACCACCCACCCAACTCGTGGTACTGGTACTATCTCCGATTGGACCGTGGCGGCTAACAATGATCTTATCGTCACTGAGCTGATCGCACAGATTGGCGAGATGTGGACGAACCAGGGCGGTGTTAGCAATGACTCTGTGATGGTGTATGTTGCCAATGATATCTGGACTCTCCTGCAGAAGGATTACAAGGCGGGTTTCCCTTCCAAGACCATCCTGGATCGGATTAAGGATATTTCTCAGATAAAGGATGTTAAGGCCGCCGAGAAATTGGCCAGTACTCAGGTTGTATTGGTAGAGATGGAGGCTCGTACCGTTCAGTTGGCGGTTGCGTCTGATATCATCATGGTGCCACACACCAAGACCAACCCTTTCGAGTCTCAGGTAATTACCACCTACGCCGCTATGGTTCCTCAGATTAAGAGTGATTCCAATAACAAGACCGGCGTTCGCCACCTGACCGTATCGTAAACCGAACCACAACCGGTACGGCGGGGCTTAATTGCCCCGCCGTTCTAGGGGAAAAAAATGGCAGCTCCAAAGAAAGCAAAAACTGAAAAGTATGTGGTCACTCGTGGTAACACCCAGATCAAGGGTAAAGACTGCAAGATTGGCCAAGTTATCGACCTCAACGAGAAACAAGCATCGGCCTTGGTGAATAAGGTGCGTCTGAAGTCTGAAATGGAAGAGAGTGCCGGTGGCATGAAACCAAATGATGCCGCCAAGGCTCTGGACGCCGCAGGCAAGCGCATTGATGAGCTAGAAAATCAGCTTGGAGATGTGAAAAAGGAGAACGATACCCTGAAAGCTGAGATTGAATCACTCCTGGCTAAATAATGGGTAACCGGGTCACAGATGCGGATGTCCAGGCGATCAAGTCAACGTCGCTTGATACTACGCCTTTCATCACTGCAGCAAATGCGATAGTAAGTCAGGTCAATGATAAGTGCGGCACGTCTTTTGATGAGGACGCACTGACCCAGATCGAACTTTTCCTATCTGCACATTTTGTCTGTGCTGCTGACCCGGAGCTTACCTCTGAGAAGTTTGAGAACGCTTCTAAGACATTCCAGAGAGGGACAAGCATGTCTGGCTTGCTCTCTACGAATTATGGCCAGATAGCTAACTCGCTTGCGGATGGCTGCCTGGTCAACTTTGATCAGAAGGCTGCCGTGGTGCAGTTCGCATGACCGCCACCAGCCTGCCCGAGATAATGACCTACTGGAGGCCCGTCTCTAATGATGGGTTCGGTGGTAAGTCATGGTCTCCCGGTGTTGAAGCTCCAGCAAGGCATGCCAATCGAGTGGAAGAAATGCGCACGGCAGAGGGTAAGGTTTTCACCTCATCTAAGGTATTTTACTCAGAGACGGTTTTGGGGCTTGGCGACTATGTGGCTTTGGGCCAGTTCGCCGATACACCATCACCTGATCAAGTTGAAGCCCGAGAGGTTATGGTGGTGACCCATACCCCAAGCATGTCCACCCTAGCCCGTATGGTGGTGTGATATGGCGACCAAGATGAGGGGCGCCAATGACATAATGCGCAACCTAACGCGAGAGATAGGAAAAATAGAAGGTGATATTTCTGTCGGACTCAAGTTGGCTGTAAAGCACGTTCAAGCCGAATCTCAAGAGGCTACCCCGGTTGAATTTGGCGTATTGAATAACAGCGCATTTAGTGACGTTCAGAGAGTCGGGCGCAAGATCATAGGCCGGGTGGGCTATACTGCAAAATATGCCCCATTCGTCCATGAGATGCCAAGCAGTAACAATTTTACAAAGCAGGGCACTGGACCTAAGTTCCTGGAAAATGCAGTTCTACGCAATACCAAGGTAATACTGGATCTGATCAGAAAGAAGGCTAAACGATGAGCCAGAACGCGCCAAGCTTTGATCTGGTCAAGCTGCTGAGTGATAACGACCTCGGTATCTCTGGTGATGATCTGGCGGGAATGGAATGGATGCCGGGCATTGATGAGCAGACGCTTGTACTTGACACAAACGGTGTACCTGCTGATCTGAAAGAGCAGTATGAGCAGCCTACTTTTCAGATACTTGTCAGGGGGGGGAAAGGTAAGGCCGGGATTGACACATACAACAAAGCGCGACTGGTTTATGAACTCCTCATATCTCAAGGGGATGTAGAAATTAACGGGACGTGTTATAAAGAATTCGAGCCACTATCAAGCCTTGCTGGTATAGGCAGGGATGAGAACGACAGGCACGTATACACCATGAATTTTTCAACATACCGGAACCCGGTATAACTAAGAGGCCGCAACGATGACTTGCACGTCAAATGTTACCAAGGGCGAGCAGCTCGTAATGCTGGCCCGAAATGACGGCGATACCGCCTGGGAGATTATCGGAGGCGTGAAAACCCGAGGTTTCACCTTTGATAACCCGGTTGAAGATACCACCAGCTCGAGTACTACTGGTGACTACACCGATTCTGAATACACCGGCTTTTCACAGGCTACAATTAATATCTCCGGTAATGCAGATAAGCGGACGGGCATCACTGACCCAACCACCGGGCTAAATATCGTCGGCTCTACCCGTCTCCTCGAATTGGCAACCACTGGTGACCGTTGCGGTAGGTTCCAAATGCTAAACACGGACACCAACGGCACCATTGAGGGTTTCTTTAATATCACATCATATGGTAAGACTGGCGAAACCCCAGGGCTACTATCTTTTGACGCGACCCTTCAGTCAAAGAGTGATGTCGTCGTAACCGGAGCAGTTTAATCATGGCTACTTTAACACCCCAACAGATAAGCAAGGCCGGCATTCTTGATCTTAACGGCGCCCTTGCGGCGGCTGATGTCGCGGGCGATGCCGTACGTGCAGCCGGAGGCCTCCTT
>JQIA01001230.1_pt1 | contig 13807 bp, 10 predicted proteins | sample 811431 | NCBI WGS metagenome assembly JQIA01 (sample SAMN02998118, study PRJNA258478) | marine sediment metagenome | biome: marine; feature: seafloor; material: sediment; isolation source: oil-polluted sediment collected from 3 locations (0.5 km, 0.7 km and 0.9 km)... | place: USA: Gulf of Mexico ... | reverse complement strand
ATTGTTGGGTCAGCAGGTTCTTCAGTAATATTATCAGCCTTTAATGAAAAACCAATAACTTCAACAACATCTGATTTATTTAAACCGGCTTTTTTCAGACCTTCTTCAGATAAAATTGCTATTGAAGATGCTCCATCTGAAACTTTAGAACAATCAAAAACATTTAAACATGGAGTAAAACTTTTTGGATTTGGCTCCATCATACCTACTTCAATTAAATCTGGCATTTTATTAGTATGCTCTTGTGCAGTAGGACATAAACGTGCATTATCAATCGCATTTTTAAACCAAGTCGCATGTGCTTTTCTTGCTTTATCTTTTCCAATTTTATCAAAATATGCTCCTGCGCGATTACTAAACTGGCCAGGGAAGAAATAGGCATGTCCTTCTTTTCTCCTTTGAAACCAACCTGCACCAGCCAAGATATCAGCTCCATAAATTGCTTTTACTGAGTTCTGAACTTCTACGCCAAGGCTTAATACTACATCAGCAGAATCTGATAATATAGATTTAATACCAGTAATTAAAGACAATCCACCAGATGCACATGCACCTTCAACTCTAAGCGATGGCTTATATCTTAAGCCTTCATCAATTATTGGTAAAAATGCTCCTAAGTGAGCTTGCTTAACAAAACGACTTGCCATGAAGTTACCAATTACGCCTTCATCAACATTTTTAGCTCCATTAACCATTTTTAATGTCCCTTGTCCTGCTTCTTTAATATAATGTTCAATTCCAGGTCGTGGCTTTTTGGGATGAAACTCTTTTCTACCTGTTCCTAGTGATACCGTATTGTATCCTGCTGCCATATATACTTTTTTTCTTAATATCATGTCTTCGATTTTAAAATTAATATTTAAAAAATAGTTCTTAGTCTTTAGTTTTTAATGTTGAGTTTAAGTTATTCTGCGTTGTTTTTACAATAGATGTTAATATTTTTATTAATTCATTAACTTTAATCAGTAAATTATCTAAAGGATAATCTATTAAATTACTTTTCTGAATTAATCTTAACCAGTACGCAGTCTCTCGTGCTTCTTTTGAAGATATTGACATTTTAGATGAAAAATCTTTTTTACTATATCCAGCAAGAGCTTCTTCAATGTTTGCTCCAATACTTGTTCCGCAACGTAGTAATTGTCTAGCAATGATGTGTTCATTGGATGCACAAAGCTTCTTATAGAGATTTATAATGTCTAATGCAAACTCAAAACTTTTATCTTTTACTATACTACTTTTCATCCTTTTAATAACTTAAAACTAAACACTCAAAATTCAAAATTTAATTATTTTAGTTAAAATAATTATTAATTGGACCATATGCATGGAAGAATCCCATAAGCATAACTGTATTTACATGATCTTCTTTTTCAGTAACTCCATCAGCAACTAATTTTAAACCAATATTTTTAGAGTTAATTACATAATCTTCAGCAAGCTTAGATCCTAAAGTATCCATGCCTTTTAGTTCATTAAAATAATTATTTAGTACTTGATCTTTACTTTTATTTCCAACAACAGCTTTCCATGGTTTATGTAGTGAAGGTAGAGCACCAAGCATATTATCCACTTTATCTTTAAAATCTGTAATTTTCACATATGCTTTCTTTTTTGGATCGTAAATTGCTGTTGCTTGTCCTTTTTCGTAGAACAATATTCCAGCTTTCTGTGATCCATCAGAATTTTGTCCACCTTTCACGTCTTGTGAATTTAGTTCATCAATGAGATCGCTATGTAAACTGTCTTCGTTTAATCTTGGTCTCATGACAATCATAATCTTCTGACAAACATCCTGTCCAACGTAATCCATTAGTTGGAAAATTCCCATTGGGCGAATCATAAAGTCTTGGCTAATTCTATTCACAGCATAAATTGCTTCTGCAAACGACATTTTATCACATAAGCTTTCTGCTTGTTTAAGTCCAAACAAGATATCACGCATAAAATGACCATTACCTATAAACCCTGCTTTATCGTTTGAAGGTACTAATGTCTTCCTTAGTTTCTTAGCATAAACTTCTGCAAACTCAATTAAATCTTTATTAGTCTTTTCCCAAGCAATAATTTCAACTAATCTTTGCACTGCAGGCGGATTATAGAAATGAAATCCTAAGATCTTACCATTTATATTTGCTTTTGTATCCAATTCATTAATTGGAACTGATGAAGTGTTTGTGAAGAACCAAGGATCGTTATTATTATTCTCAAGAATTTGAGTTATAAGTTTAACCTTAAGATCTGAATTTTCGATGATTGCTTCAAATATTAATCCTGAATTATAAGTCGATTCAATACTTGTACTTGTGTGTACAATTTTTAAAACATCATCAATATATTGATCAATTATTTCTCCATTCTCGATTAAATCTGCTCGATCTTTATATACTTCCCGCAAGGCAACAACTTTCTTTTCAGCTATTTTACGAACTTGCGCTTTTAAATATAAAAATAGTCCGGACAATGCAGCAGTCGAAACATCAATTGCATTTAAGGCGAATGTATTTGATTTGTTTTCTGGTTTTAACTGAAGATCAGCCATCTCAATAGCTGTTAGTAATAAAATACCTGATCCCATTTTACCGGCAGCACCAAGTACCGATACATTTTGTAGTTTGTCTTCGTAATTCATAAAGTTTGTATATTTAAATTTATTATTTCCAGTTTGGTTTTCTCTTTTCAAGAAATGCTTTTTTTCCTTCAATACCATCGCTTTCAAATAGGGTAGAGAATTCTTCACTCTCAAGATCATATGCATCATTAAGATTCATCTGATAACCATTTCTAACTGTCCTTTTTAAAGCAACAATTGCATTAGGTCCTTGTTTAGAAATTTTCTTGGCAATGTTTAATGCTTCATTAAGTAATTCTTTAGCTTCTACTACTTTTTGAACAATACCCATTCTTAATGCTTCTTCTGCATCTATCATTTGTCCAGTAAGTTGAAGAAATAAGGTGTTTCCTAATCCGGCTAATCGCGATAATCTTTGTGTTCCTCCATATCCAGGTACTAATCCTAAACTAACTTCAGGTAAACCAAATTTTCCAAAATTGTTTGAAATTCTAAAATCACATGCTAATGCTAATTCGCATCCACCTCCTAAGGCATAACCATTAACTGCTGCAATAACAGGCATGTTAAGTTTTTCAAGTCTGGAAAAAGTATCCTGACCAGTTTTTGAAAAAGCATATGCTTCTTTTTTGCCCATGTTTTGCATTTCAGCAATATCTGCTCCAGCAATAAATGCTTTACCATCTCCAGTAATTATAAGAACTTTAACATCAATATTTCCTGATAATGAATCAAGAAATGTATTTAACTCTTTAAAAAAAAGACTGTTTAAAGCATTCATAGCTTCTGGTCTTGATACTGTTAGAATTGCAATATTATCTTCAATTTTTGTTTTGAAAGTTGAATAGCTCATATTAAAAATATATTAAAATTTAATGATTGAAAGTCTAAGAAAGTATTTAGTTTGTTTTTCATTTTACAAAATAGAAATCCGTTTGATGAAGCTTCCAATATAAGAAATGTTTTTGATTTTTATAGTAAGCCATACTATAAAATAATCATACCTCATTATGTTTTATTCATTCTCTTAATAGTATTGGTCATTTCAAATGACTTGTTTAAAAACATATTTGAACGATACTTTTGAACCAGATTTTAAAATTATAAATCAAATGAAAAGAATAATTTTTTTAGTAGTACTTGTAGTATTGAGATTCAATTTATCTGCACAAGAAAATGTATTAGATGACTACATAAAACAAGGGTTAGAGGAAAATCTTGTTATTAAACAAAACCAATTAGCAATAGAAAACGCTAAATATGCTTTAAAAGTAGCTAAGGGAATGTTTTTACCTAAACTTACGTCCCAATCACGATATACTTTAGCTCAAGGTGGTCGTACTATTGATTTTCCTATTGGTGATTTGCTAAATCCTGTTTATAGTACATTAAATGATATGATTGTTGCACAGGGTGGTAATCCGCAATTTCCAATGGTACAAAATGAAAGTATTAATTTTTTACGTGAACAGGAATACGAAGCTAAATTATCAATAACTCAAGCAATTTATTATCCATCAATTTCTATTAATAAAAGAATTGAGGAGCAAAAATTAATTATTTCAAATACAGATCAAGAAAAATACAGACGAGAGTTAAGCTTTAGTATTAAAGAAGCTTACTATAATTATATGAAAGCATTACAGTATTTTGACTTGGTTCAGGAGACTAAAGAAATGGTGAATGAAAATTATAGAGTAAGCGAAAAACTTATGAAAAATGATTTAATAACAATAGATGCAGTTCTTCGTGCGAAATCTGAAATTAGTAAAGTTGAATTGTATGAGTCTGAAGCAAATAAAAACGTAGAAATGGCTAAAAGTTATTTTAATTTCTTATTAAATAAAGATTTAAATGATGAAATTATTATATGCTCGCAAACGCAATTGTTTGTAAATCCCGAAATAAATCAACTTACGGAAAATGCAATAAATAAAAGGCAAGAATTACAAATGCTTAATCATCAGATAAAAATCATGGATAATGTAGCCAAATTGAGTAAAACTGATATGTTACCTAAACTTATTATTGCTATCGATTATGGTATTCAAGGAGATGAGTTTAAAATCAATAGTAATTCCGATTTTATAATGGGTTCTTTCGTATTAACCTGGGATTTATTTAATGGAAACACAAACAGGAATAAAAGAAAACAGGCAATAGTTCAAAAGCGAAGTGTTGTTTACAAAAAAGAAGAAGTTGGAAATCAAATAAAGCTTGAAGTAAAACAAGACATTTTTGAAGTTGATCAACAAATCAAAAATTTAAAACTTGCTGAAACAAGGAGTAGTGAGGCAAAAGAGGCATATCGAATAATTGAAAAAAGATTTAGATTGGGCGAATCAGCATTAATTGAACTTCTTGATGCTAGAACCAATATGACGGAAGCTCTGGCGCAAGTTATAATAACTAGGTACGATTATTTAGTAAGTATAGCTCGATTAGAGAAAAGTTCTCATTCAACTTTGGAAATCTAAAGTTGTATTCAATACATTATTTTTCACGCTCACTCTAAACTAGTTCACATAATAGAAGTTGAATATTGAAATTTGCAAAAGGAATTAAAAATTTAAAACAATGAAAAATACCAATAAAACAATCCATTTAACTGTATTAAGCTTTTTACTTTTGATTACAGTTGTTACAGTTGAAAGTTGCAGTAATTCTGAAGCTAACAATATTATCGAAGAAAAGGGTATTCCAGTAAATGTTGTAGAAATTGAAAAGGAAGAAATTTCATTTCCAATACATGTTTCGGGTAATATTAGTTCAAATAAAGAAAGCCGATTAAGCTTTAAAACTGGTGGTATTATTGAATCGATTTTCGTTGATGAAGGCGATAAAGTTAAAAAGGGACAAGTTTTAGCTAAGCTAGATTTAAAAGAAATTCAAGAGCATGTAAACCAAGCTTCGATTGGTTTAGAAAAAAATCAGCGCGATTATAATCGTGTTAATGCTCTTTATAAAGATACAGTTGCGACTCTAGAGCAGTTACAAAATGCGAAATCAGCTCTTGATGTTGCAGATGCTAATTTAAATATTGCTAAGTATAATTTACAATTTTCAACAATTGTAGCCCCTGCTGATGGAATAATTCTTAAAAAGTTTTTTGAAGAAAACGAGATTGTTGGAACTGGGAATCCTATTTTTTATTATGCATCAGCGGAGGAATCATGGAGATTACTAGTCGGAGTATCCGATAAGGATATTGTTAAACTTAAAATAGGGGATAAGGCCAATATTTTGACTGACGCTTGGTTAGATGAAAAACTAAATTGTTTTGTGTCTAAAATTGCAAATGCGCCAGGACAATACACTGGATTATACGAAATAGAACTTGTAATTATTAATCCAAATGTTGAATTAAAACATGGATTTTTTGCCAAAGGTGAGATTTTTCCTTCAGATTTAAATGATTGTTACAGTTTACCAATTGATGCCGTACAAGAAGGAATCGGAAATCGTATAATGTTTTATTCTGTGAGTGATGACAAACAATTTGCAATTAAACAGGAATCAAATATTGTAGCAATGACTAGTGATAAAGTGTATATAAGTTCAGAACTAATTAATGATAATATGCTGATTATTGTTAAAAATCAGAAAGAATTAAAACATTTAGACCAGATTGAGATTATTGATTCAAATTGGTTAGCAGAGAAATAACAAAAATGTCTTTTCAGAATGAGGTTTCCTCATTGATTTTAGAGCCGGACTTTGAATAGGTTTAGTTCGGCTCTTTCTATTAAGATGTCATTCCAGACCTAACGAAGTGAAGATCCGGAAACTAACAATAAAGAGTGAAATAGTAAGAAATGGATTCCTGCATTACTCGCTTCGCTCGTGAGAAAAGTTCGCAGGAATGACAAAACAGAATTATATGAAAATTCCAAAAATTGCAATACAAAACTATCAGTTTACCATTGTAATGTTTATAATGGTAACACTATTTGGCATCATCTCATATTTTACAATGCCAAAAACAGAAGATCCCGTTACAGAGTGGAATGTTACCACCGTACTTGTTATCAATCCAGGATCATCGCCAGAAGATATGGAAACATTAATAGCTGATCCTTTAGAGGAAGCATTTAACGAAATTGAAGGAATTGAAAAAATGACTTCTGAAATTTCCGATGGACTATTCTTTTCGTTTGTAGAATATGAATATGGACAAGATTACGATAAAAAGCATCAAGAAGTACTTCAGAAAATTAATGAGAAACGAATCGAATTACCTGAGACAATAATTCGACTGGATGCTTTTCAGCCTTCCGTATTAGATGTTTGCATATATCAAATAGGAATAACTTCAGAGGGAGCAACATCAGCTGAACTTAAGAAAGAAGCAGATAAATTAAAAAAAATTATAGAGAAAACACATGGTGTACGTGCAGTTAATATTGATGCAGAACAGGAATTAGAGGTTCGAATAACTTGCGATATGGAACGTTTGGCTGCTTATAATATATCATTAGGTAGAATTATTTCAATTGTTCAAAGCGAGAATTTGAGCATTCCCGGAGGGAGTATAAATTTAGGGAATAAAGAATTTAATGTTTTAACGAGTGGCTTGTATAGAGATTTAGATGACATAAAAAATACCGTAATTAATACAGGTCCATCCGGTATTTTAAGATTAAAAGATGTGGCACATGTTGATTTTGATTATGCGAAACCTGAAGTTTTTGCAAGGCTAAATGGGAAAGAAACGGTTTGGATATCAGTTGAACAAAAAAGTGGAATGAATATTTATAAGATTTCAGATGAGATTGATGAAAAAATAAAAAATTTCAAAGAAACACTATCAGATAATATAAAAATTGAAACTGTACTAAAACAGGCCAATGGTGTAAAAGATCGTGTGAATGGTTTTTTTATAAATTTCCTACAAGGTATATTATTGGTAGGCATTATAATATTTGTAGCTCTTGGTTTTAGATCATCATTAATTGTTTTAATTGCAATACCTGTTTCGGTATTTGTTGGAATTGGATTAATTGATATTTCAGGATATGGAATACAACAAATGTCGATAGCAGGATTAATTATTGCATTAGGCATGTTAGTTGATTCAAGTATTGCTATGGTAGAAAATATTTACAGATATATAAAAAAAGGATTAAAACCTGTTGATGCTGCTATAAAGGGGGCATCTGAAATTGGAATGGCACTTGTAAGTTCAACCATAACAACCATTTTGGCATTTGCTCCAATGCTTATGATGGGTAATGATGTAGGCGATTTTATTCGTAGTATGATATTAATTGTTATTTATGCCTTAAGTATTTCATTGATTGTTGCGCTTAGCTTAACACCATTTATTAGCAGTCGATTGTTAAAAAAGAAAATCGAGAGCAATAGGAAATCTTTAATGGAACGATTCGTTAATAATTATTACACCAAATGGTTGAAGTCCGCGCTGAATAGACCTAAATTAATTTTACTATTGGGATTCTTGATTTTTATTGGATCTGTTTCATTACTTCCACTAATAGGTGTTAGCTTTTTCCCAAAAGCAGAAAAAACACAATTAATGATAACGGTAAAAGGACTGGAAGGTACTAATCTAGAAAATACCAATAAGGCAGTTTCGTTTGTTGAATCCGTTATTAATGACTATCCAAAAGTTCAGAAAGTTGCAGCAACTATTGGTGAAGGAAATCCTCAGGTATATTACAATATGCTAAAACCAAATATGGCTTCGAATTTAGGGCAGGTATTTGTTGTTTTAGAAAGTTCTGTGCTAAATAATATGAATGAGATAATTGCTGATCTTCGAAACAAATTTGATTCATATCCAGGCGCAAAAATTGAGGTTAAGGAATTCGTTCAAGGACCTCCTGTTGATGCAGATGTTCAAATAAGACTTTTCACAGATAATTTGGATGATTTAAAAGCAGTATCAGCAGATGTTGAAGATATTTTTAACAATGTTCCAGGTATAATTAATATCAGTAATCCATATTCATCGGATAAAACCGATTTGAAAGTAAATATCAATCGCGAGAAAGCAGGTAAACTTGGTGTTAATATAGCAGATATTGATATTGCTGTAAGAACAGTTATAAATGGATTAGATTTAGGAAATTATCAAGATAAATTTGGAGAGAAGTATGATATTGTTATAAAAGTTCCTGAAAAAAATATTGCTGATTTACACTGGATTGACAAAACCTATGTTACCAATTATGCTGGCGCGCAAATTAAACTTTCGCAGCTAGTAAATATTGAATTCGATAAGAATATAAAAAGAATTGACCATTTTGATCTAGATAGATATGTTTCTATTATGGGAGATGTTGATGAATCAGTTCAATCTATTGATAAAGCGACAAAGCAAGTTATCAATCAACTTGAGCAATATAAATTCCCAATAGGAACATCATATATGGTTGGAGGAGAGCACGAAAGTAGAAATGATAGTTTTGGTGGAGTAGGACAATCTCTATTAATTGCACTACTTGGAATATTTGCAGTTCTGGTTTTACAATTCAAATCCTTTAAGCAACCACTAATAATTTTTACTGCAATACCATTATCAATTACAGGAGCATTCCTAACACTCATGTTACTTGGTTATTCTTTCTCGTTTATGGCATTTGTTGGTTTAACAAGTTTAATGGGAATAGTTATAAATAGTAGTATTATTTTGGTTGATTATGCTAATCAATTAAAACGCGAAGGGATGAGTACTTTAGAGGCTGTAATTGAATCCTCGAAAACACGTTTTAATCCTATTTTGTTAACAACAATTACAACTGTAGCAGGATTATTACCTTTAACCGTTTTAGGAGGTAATATGTGGGCCCCAATGGGTTGGGCAATTATTGGTGGATTAATATTCTCAACACTATTAACTTTAATATTGGTTCCCGTTCTATATTTACTATTCTCTAATGGAGATAAAAAATTAGCTGTTAACTAATATGAATTATTAGTTCATGAATATTTTTTGTTATTTTGATGATGAATAATTATGGAATTATGAAATTAACTTGGCGTACATTTAAATGGCTTGCAATTGCAGGATCTTTACCTCCTATCTTTTTTCATTTAAGAACATTTTTTCATGAAGAAGCTGCAACTACAACTATAAATGATTTTGCATTTATGATGTTGGTTTCTATTGCAACTACTATAGTTTTGGCTTTAGTTGTTTTTAAAGAAATATCATGGCTGCAGAAGATATTGCCATGGAAAAAATATGTTGCAACGAGAGTAGTAGCGGAGTTTCTGTTAACTTCTACTTCGGTATTATTGGGAATGTTTATTCTTTCTCAATTTACTTTTGAATTACATTGTAAAATGTTTCTTGGAGAATTAAATTATTCAGCTCACCTTTTTGAAGAGTTCTCAATAGGAATTGTACTTTGGGCAATTTTATTAAGTGTAACTGAAGGTGTATATTTCTTTAATCAATGGAGAGATGAGTTAGTCTTATCAGAAACCTTGAAAAAAGAAAAGTTAGAATCCCAACTTGAGGCTTTACGTAATCAGGCAAACCCACATTTTTTATTTAATAGTTTAAATGTATTATCATCATTGGTTCATACCGATGCAGATAAAGCAGAGGAATTTATAAATCAGTTTGCATCTGTATATAGATATGTATTAAATATACAGGATAAAAATGTTGTAACACTAAAAGAGGAGCTAGATTTTTTAGATTCGTATTTGTTTTTACAAAAGATTAGATTTAATGAAGGTCTTGAAATTAATATAGATATCGATCCAGAGTGTCATGAACATTTTGTGCTACCATTTTCACTTCAGTTTATGGTAGAAAATGCAATTAAGCATAATATTGTAAGTAAAGAATACCCTTTAAGCGTAAAAGTTGAAATAATCGAAGATAACATTTGCGTACGAAATAATATCCAACTTCGTGATTCCGAAGATGAATCAACAGGAATGGGATTGAAAAATCTACAACAACGATATTTTTTATTGGCCAATGTAATGCCAGAGTACAAGCAAAGTAATGGTGAGTTTATAGTATGTATTCCTTTACTAAAACCTGAGAAAAAAGAAGAAACTAATGATAATGAATGTTGTCATCATAGAAGACGAAAGTCACGCAGCTGAAAAATTAGAAAGGCAACTAATTGCTCTTGATTCAAATATCCAGGTAATAGCAAAAATTGAATCAGTAAAAAATGCTGTTACGTGGTTAAAGGAAAATTCGGCTAATTTAATTTTCTTGGATATTCATTTATCCGATGGATTGTGTTTTCGTATATTCGATGAAGTAGAAATTAAAACTCCAATTATATTTACAACCGCTTATGATCAATATGCTATTCAAGCTTTTAAAGTAAATAGCGTTGATTATCTTTTAAAACCGATTAATAAGTTTGATTTAGCAGCTAGCTACGAAAAGTTTAGTGTATATCACACAAAAGAAAATTCTTTCGATTATAATAAAATTAAAGATGTAATTGGTGATATGCGAGAGAAAAAATACCAAAAACGTTTCTTAGTTGTTGAAGGCGATTCAATAAAAACGGTATTAGTAGAGAATATCGCTTATTTTTTCGCGGATGGTAAATATGCTTTTTTAGTAGAAAAGAGCGGCGAAAGATTTTTAATTGATACTACTTTAGAGCATTTAACTAAAGTTCTTAATCCCGATGATTTTTTTAGAATTAATCGTCAAGTAATTGTTCATCTCGATAGTATTAAAAAAATGAATACATGGTTTAGCCGTAGAATAAAACTTGAATTATTTCCATCGTTCGAAAAAGAAACTATTGTAAGTACAGAAAGAGTCAAAGATTTTAAGGAATGGTTAAATCAGTGAGAAATTAATTTTTTTAGTAAAACTAATAATTTGAAATGATCCTGAGCTTATCGAAGGATCTCATGTATTTTACACTTACTATTTTCTGGAGCAATGAATTACATAAAAAAAGCGTAACAAATATGCTACGCTTTAAATAATTTATTAATCTTTATTACTTCTTTTCTTTATCATCCTTTTTTGCAGGAACTTTCATTGCTTCTTTTAATTCTTTAGGAGCAGATGTTTCTGTACCTTTCTTTGTTCCTTTTAAATAATCTGGCAATTCCATTCCAGCCATTTTAAATAGCTCTTCGAATGGAGGAATTGATCCAAGCATTCCTGATAAGAATTTAGCCGATGTAGGCTCATTGCCACCTTTTCCACCGCCCATATTATCCCAAACAGTAATCTTATCAATTTTAAGATTCTTAATTGCTTCAACCTGTGTTTTAACTAATTCAGGTAATTTATCTGCAATCATCATCATAACAGCACTCTGAGAATCATCACCGGTAGCATTAACAAGCTGTTTGAAACCTTCTGCTTGTTTACTAAGAATCTCGTAAATACCTTTACCCTCAGCTGCCATTTTCAAATAGATTGCATCAGCATCACCTTTTGCATGTCTTCTAGTTTGTTCTGCAATAGCTTCAGCAGCAATCTCAATTTTTTCTTTATCAATTTGAGCAGGAACAACAATATTTGCTGTTTGTGTTGCTTTATCTCTTAATGCTCTTACTTCTTCAGCTTTTCTTTCAGCAGAATAAGCTTCTTCTAATGCTTTCGCTTGAGTTACTTTCTCTGCAGCTACAGCCTTACGTTCAGCTTCAGCTTCCATTTCACGACGTGTAGCATCTGAGTTTGCAATCGTTATTTTTGCATTATTTTCTCCTTCAACAGCAGTAGCATCTGCAGCAGCAACATTTACACGTTGATCCTGATGAGCATTTGCTTGGCCAATTTCACCATCACGATTCTTTTCGGATACACTTTTCTTTGCATCATTAATCGCTTTTGCAGCAGCTTCCTTACCTAAAGCCTCAATATATCCTGATTCATCATTAATATCAGTAACGTTTACGTTAATCAGTTTTAAACCAATTTTCTTAAGTTCAGCTTCAACGTTTGATGATACAGCAGCAAGGAATTTGTCTCTATTGCTATTAATTTCTTCAATATCCATTGTAGCAACCACCAAACGTAATTGTCCAAAAATGATATCTTTTGCTAAATCATTAATATTTTCTTGTGTTAGGCCTAACAAACGTTCAGCAGCATTTGTCATAACTCCGGGTTCCGTAGAAATACCAACAGTAAATCGAGAAGGAACATCAACACGGATATTTTGCTTACTCAATGCACTTGTTAAGTTAATTTCAATTGAAATAGGAGTAAGGTCAAGATATGAATAATCTTGAATAATTGGCCATATAAATGCTGCTCCACCATGAATACATTTGGCTGAACGAGATTCGGCGTCAATTCCTTTACCAACTTTACCATAAATTACTAAAATCCTGTCTGAAGGACATCTTCTATATCTCCTGAAAAAGGAAACAATTAGAACGAAAATGAAAATGACTGCCGCAACAACAAGTAAAACAATGTATTGTCCCATAATCTAAATTATTTTTAATTGTTAATTAATATTAGTACTTAAATTTTTGAGTGCCAAAAGTGCCTAAATTATTGAATTGCTTTATTAAATCTTTAATAACTCTAGACACTTTTAACTTTAGTTCACTTTAAGTACTTATTTCTATTTACCACTAGGTTTAACTACTAGTATTTCATTATTTAAAATTTCAAGTACTTCAACAACAGATCCTGTTTTTATTTCTTCTTCATTATTAGTCATTGCATCTAGAGTTTGTAAGCCTTGAACTTTAATTTGGACTTTTCCAAAACCATTACGCTTTGCAGGGATTGGAAGATAAACACTTCCGACTTTTCCAATCGCATTGTTGAGATTTAATGTTCCACTTTCTGCTAATTTACCCATAAAATAGACAATGGAAGCCATTACAGACATCATAATAAAACCAGAAGCGAATGAAATTAGAACGGTTTTTCCAATTCCCAACCCGCCATCTAAACATGCTACACCAGCCCAACCAAAAATTGTAAAGAATGCAACTAAATTTTTAAGGGTTAAGAATTGAAAATCTATTCCGGTATCTCCATGCGTTGATACATCGGAATCTCCATCGGCTTCAATTTCGTCAACATCTCCGCCAAAGAAGGTTAGAATAATTTGTAAAATAAATAATACCGAAAAAGGTATTGCAATGCACCAGTATATTTTTGCAATAAGTTCTAGTGATTGCCATGATTCTGTAATTGTTAATAACATAGTGTGTAAGTTTGATTTTTGATTAAACCAAATTAAAACATTTTACTGAGATTTCAAGCTATGCTGGGTTAATAAATGTTAAAATAGTTTTAATAAC
>JQIA01001229.1_pt1 | contig 13809 bp, 11 predicted proteins | sample 811431 | NCBI WGS metagenome assembly JQIA01 (sample SAMN02998118, study PRJNA258478) | marine sediment metagenome | biome: marine; feature: seafloor; material: sediment; isolation source: oil-polluted sediment collected from 3 locations (0.5 km, 0.7 km and 0.9 km)... | place: USA: Gulf of Mexico ... | reverse complement strand
AATAGACTAGAAATCTAGTCTGCATGATGTTCGCATTGCTGGTGTATTGTGGTTACTTTCGTCCACTCATGCCTCCCTTTTCTGTAATTGCCTAATCCGAGCCCTGCGCAGTTAATGAAACTTTAAAGCGGTCAGATACTCCGACTAAGCTTGTACGACGAGAACTCGTCATCTAAACAAATGTAATTATCGTGCTCACATATCCATCTTCGTTCACTAGTGATTAGCTTAGTTTCAACAAAGGAAAAACATCAAGAATTGACAACCGTATGACTCTTGCACTTAACAACTTCTTTTCCATCACTAAAAAATGTCACAACTAATTTTTTATGGGATAAAACAACTTTATACCCTTTGTCTTTTCCATAGTAGTTCTGCTTACATTGAGCGCTAAAATCACTAATTACGGCATCGCTTACAGATTTAAGTCTTACACTTCTCGTTTCAATATCTTTGGTTTTTATTAGCATTGCGCGAGAAAGCTGAATAGCCTTTACTCGATTTATAGTCGACTCTTCAATTTTTGGTTTTTTATTCGATCGATAGCTCAAACTATCAGGTTTACTTTGCCCGCAAACAATTGCATGAGTATTACTTGTATGAACGACATGTAAGATCCCGTCGGCTTTCACATTAACAAAATAACCAGGCGTAATCATTTGCATATATTGCATACCCGCTTTAGGACAACCTAAGGCTGAGTTAGGCCAATCTCGACTTTCAACTTTTACAATTTCAAACTGATTAATGGGTGATTTATGCTGTTTTTGCACAACTACTTTAATTTGAGTTAACAGTGACTGGTTAAGTGTGATCTCATCATTATTTATATGTTTGCTATTCATAGACTGGCCTAGTTTAGAGTTTCCAGCATTAATGATTAGAGAACTAAAACTAACCAATAATAAGATTATACTCAAGATTTTACGTCGTAATCCTAGCTGAGGTTTTGCGAATGACTTTCTTACTAGTGACTGGATTGGGATGGACTGCATGACTCAACTCTATCTTTAATTTATTACATTTAGTCGATAATAGCACTTTTGAGTAAATAAAAATATTTTTCATCCTTAGCAAGTTTTAGCTCCATATCAATTTCCGCAACATCTCCCTTTTTGGGTCTTGTTTTAAAATAATAATAAACCGTCCAGTGATATCGCTTTGGTTTCCCTTTAGCTTGAAAGGATTTTTGATATCGGTTGAATTCTAATTCCGATTGCTTTGAAAATTTAAAATTATAAACTGATTTAGCAGGCTCATTGCCAAAAAACGATGAAATTGAACCTACCTTACTTTGCTCGATATATTTAAGTAAATACTGAAACTCTAATTTGGTGTCATCTTTATGTTCAAACGATAAGGCTAATCGCACATCTTTGGTTTTGAGTTCAACCGGATCAGAAACTGACAATCTAACTCGCACATCAGTAGGGCGTATAGCAGAAATATCATCCGCATCCATTGTTGCCACTTTAATCATGCTAGATAATGGAATTGAACTACATGCGGAAACAATTATTAAATAAAATACCGAGACAACTATTCTGTCCAATCGAAACTCCATAACTAATTATCGTAAGCCAAATTAGGCGACAACCATTTTTCAGTTTTTTCAATCGACCATCCTTTTCTATCTGCATAATCAACCACCTGTTCTTTGGTTATTTTACCAACACCAAAATAACGTGATTCAGGATGAGAAAAATACCAACCTGAAACCGCAGCCGTAGGATACATCGCAAAGGTTTCCGTTAACTTTAAGCCGATTTTTTCGTCTGGCTTTAACAACTCCCACAAAGTTTGTTTTTCAGTATGATCAGGGCAAGCTGGATAACCCGGCGCTGGTCTAATACCTTGATATTTTTCTGAGATCAATTCTTCATTAGATAAGGTTTCAGAACTTGCGTAACCCCATAATTCTTTGCGCACTAACTCGTGTAATTTTTCAGCAAATGCTTCAGCGAGTCTATCCGCCAATGCTTTAACCATGATGCTAGAGTAATCATCTCGTTGGCTTTCAAACTCTTCTATCAATTCATCAATACCAACACCTGTGGTTACCGCAAAAGCACCGATGTAATCATTTTTCTTACTGGCTTTAGGCGCTATAAAATCGGCGAGACAATAATTTGCTTTCCCTATTCTAGTTTGTTTTTGTTGTCGTAGGAAATATAGCTTAGTTTTTATTTTTGACTGACTATCATCTTGAAATATTTCCACATCATCCGCAATAGAATTAGCAGGATAAAAACCAAGAATAGCCTTAGCCGTCAAAGACTTTTCTTTCACGATCTTATTTAGTAATTCTTTCGCATCTGCAAACAATTTAGTTGCCTCTTCTCCCACAACTTCGTCCGTCAATATTCGCGGATATCTTCCCGCCAACTGCCAACTTTTAAAAAAGGGCGTCCAATCAATTCTTTCGACTAACTCTTCAAGAGGATAATCATCAAAAACTTTTTCACCTAAAAAACTAGGTTTTGTTGGATTAAATTTTTGCCAATTAATTTCAGCCGAACATTCTCTCGACTTCTCTAAACTTGATAAGTTAATTTGTATTTGCCGCGCTTCTCTTTTAATACGGATCGATTCATATTCTTCTTTTACATCTTTTGTGTAACTATCTTTCATTTCAGTTGATAATAAGTTTTGAGCAGCATTGATTATTCGTGATGCATCCGAAACGTAAATAACCGCCTGAGTATATTTTGGTTCAATTTTAATCGCCGTATGTAACTTTGAAGTCGTTGCTCCGCCGATCAATAACGGAATTTTCAGATCACGCCTTTGCATTTCTTGAGCGACCAAAACCATTTCATCCAATGAAGGTGTTATCAAACCTGAAAGTCCGATCATATCGCATTTTTTTTCAATTGCGGTATCAATAATTCGTTCACTATTCACCATAACACCGAGGTCGATCACCTCATAGCCATTGCATTGTAAAACAACGCCAACTATATTTTTACCAATATCATGAACGTCTCCTTTCACTGTCGCTAGTAAAATCTTCCCTTTTGATTGGTGCTCTAAACCTAATTCAATTTTTTCCTTATCCATAAATGGTTCTAAGTGAGCAACAGCGGCTTTCATGACTCTTGCAGACTTAACTACCTGAGGCAAAAACATTTTACCTGCGCCAAATAAATCACCAACGGTATTCATACCATCCATCAAAGGACCTTCGATCACATGCAAGGGCCTTTCAAAGTTCTGTCTTGCCTCTTCCGCATCGGCAACTATAAACTCGGTAATTCCCTTGACCATGGCGTAAGCAATTCTTTCGTTGACCGGCTTTTCTCGCCACTGTAGTTTCTTTTCTTTTTCCTTTGAGAGTTTGTCATCATCAAGGTTTAGATAAGATTCAGCAATACTCACTAAATTATCAGTCGCATCTTCAGATTGATTTAATACTACGGCTTCAACCGCGACTTTTAACTCATTATCAACTTCACTATAGACTTCTAGTTGTCCAGCGTTAACAATTCCCATATCCATGCCTGCTTGAATGGCGTGATATAAAAATACCGCATGAATCGCTTCTCGTACCTTGTTGTTTCCACGAAAAGAAAATGAAACATTTGATACACCACCGGAAACTAAAGCACCCGGTAAGTTTTGTTTTATCCAACGTGTAGCGTTAATAAAATCAACCGCATAATTATTATGTTCTTCTATTCCTGTAGCGATTGCAAAAATATTAGGATCGAAAATGATGTCTTCCGGTGTGAAATCTACCTTATCGACTAAAACGCGATACGCTCGTTCACAAATGTTTATTTTTCTTTCATAAGTATCCGCTTGCCCTTTTTCATCAAACGCCATCACGATCACTGCAGCGCCATAACGTTTCGCTAAAATAGCCTTTTCAATAAAAGCCTCTTCACCTTCTTTTAACGAAATAGAATTAATGATGCCCTTTCCTTGCATACATTTTAATCCAGCTTCAATCACTTCCCATTTAGATGAATCTATCATAATCGGAACGCGAGATATGTCAGGTTCAGCGGCAATCAGGTTCATAAAACGATGCATACTTTTCTTGGAATCAAGCATTCCTTCATCCATATTGATATCAATAATTTGCGCACCATTTTCAACTTGCTCTAGCGCTACTTCGATTGCTGTGGTGAAATCATCTGACTTTATTAAACGTAAAAATTTAGCTGAACCGGTGACATTAGTCCGCTCCCCCACATTGACGAATAAACTATCTTTATCTATCGCTAAAGACTCCAAACCGGATAGGTGACAGGCTTTCGCGATTGAGGGAATTTTTCTAGGGGAGTGTAAAATAGGAATTTTAGACATCGCCTCTATATGTTCAGGTCGAGTTCCACAACATCCTCCAACAATATTGAGTAAACCTTGTTCTGCCCAACTGGATAATTCATCAAACATCATTTCTGGTGTTTCATCATAACCGCCAAATTCATTGGGAAGCCCCGCGTTAGGGTGAGCAGAAACAAAACAGTCGGAAATTTGTGATAGCTCCGCAATATACGGGCGTAATTCTTTAGCACCCAACGCACAATTTAATCCGAAACTAATCGGTTTCGCATGCTTTAAAGAATTATAAAAACCAGCGGTGGTTTGCCCGGTTAAAGTTCTTCCTGAATTATCGGTTATCGTGCCAGAGATCATTATTGGTTTTATATTACCGCTATCTTCAAAATAACTTTCTACTGCAAAAATAGCAGCCTTCGCATTGAGCGTATCAAACACGGTTTCGATCAGAATAATATCAACACCACCTTTGACTAATGCTTCCGTTGATTCGTAATAAGCATCCTTCATTTCATCAAAAGTAATCGCTCTAAAACCAGGATCATTTACATCCGGCGATAGACCACAAGCTTTATTAGTGGGTCCTAAAACTCCGGCGACAAATCTTGGTTTATCTTTTGTACTGTATTTTGCGGTTGCTTGCTTAGCTAATACTGCAGCTTGATAATTAATCTCTGCGCTGATTGACTGCATATCGTAATCAGCCATTGCGACCGATGTTGAATTAAACGTGTTGGTTTCAATAATGTCTGATCCGGCTTCTAAATAAGTTTCGTAAACACCACGTATTGCATCAGGTTGAGTAATGCTCAATAAATCATTATTACCTTGTAAATCACAATGCCAGTCTGCATATTTTTCGCCACGAAAATCTTTCTCTTGAAATTTATGCGCTTGAATCATCGTGCCCATAGCACCATCCAAAAGCAAGATCCGCTGGTTTAAGATTTCAATTAATTGTTGGGTTACATTATTCATTTCTGGCTCTTTCAGTGTTTTATTGCTAGTTCTATTTTGGTAGGGTGTACACGTTTTTTGTGCCCACCGATGATTAAAATTAAGTTAGCAATGGTGGGCAGTAAAAAATTGCCCACCCTACTTTTGATTCATAGATGTAAAGTTAAATTTTATCTTTTTTCAATTCTAAATCCGTTGGCAATGGCTGACCTGTATATGCGTGTAAAAATGCTTCACATAATAATTCGCTATTGGTCGCATGTTTCAAATTCCCAATCTGTCTACGGGTTCTTTCATCGGTTAGTATTTTTAATACTTTAAAAGGAATTGATACCGTAACTTTTTTTACATTATCTTTTCTATCGCCATGCTCAACATATGGGTTGATTATTTCACCGTTCCATTTTTTCACAATTCATTGTCCTCTTATCTTTAATCCTAAAAGATTGTTCTAGGTGCTGTCCTAGAACCATTAGTTATATAAGACGCTTAGACGGCTAAACGTCTTGACTTCTACTGACGAAAGTCTAACATAAAGCCATATAGACGTCTAAACGTTTATCGATAGTTAGAGAATAGTCCCTAATTTGAAATTTAGCGAGAAAGGTCAAATCATGAGTAGTACGTCAACTGAAACATTAGCAGTACGAGCAGGCATCGAGACAGATACTCAACATGGAGCCATTACTCCTCCTCTTTACCTATCTAGCAATTACAGTTTTGCTGACTTCGATCAAAAACGTCAATATGACTATTCTCGATCAGGCAACCCAACACGCGATTTATTAGGTGACGCACTTTCGGATTTAGAAGGTGGTGCTGGAGGTGTTATTACCAGTAGTGGTATGTCTGCGATTCTCTCTGTTATTCAACTCTTGAACCCAGAAGATACCCTGATTGCACCCCACGATTGTTATGGTGGTTCGTTTCGATTATTTAAAACATATGCGGCAAAAGGATTATTTAAACTTCAATTTATTGATCAAACAGATGAGAAAAGCTTTATTAAGGCATTAGAATCTAAGCCAAAAATCGTATGGATAGAAACACCAAGTAATCCATTACTACGTGTGGTTGATATCAACCGGTTATCATCTTTGTCAAAAGAAATTGCTGGCGCTAGTACTTTAGTGGTTGTCGATAATACCTTCCTATCGCCTATTTTTCAAAAACCGTTATCATTAGGCGCCGATATTGTCGTTCACTCTACAACAAAATATATAAATGGTCACAGTGATGTTGTTGGCGGTGCGGTAATATCTAAAACAGATGCAATTCACGAAGATATTAAGTGGTGGTCTAACTGCATTGGCGCAACTGGAGCTCCTTTTGATAGTTTTTTAACGCTTCGGGGACTAAGAACTTTAGATGTAAGAGTGCAAAGACACGCTAAAAATACGGACAAAATAGTTAACTTTCTAGTTTCTCACCCTTTGGTTGAGCATGTTTACTATCCAGGCTTAGTGGGTCATCAAGGACATGAAATTGCTAAAAAACAGCAGTCAGGTTTTGGATCAATGCTTTCATTTAAATTAAAGGGTGGTGTTGAATCGGTTAAATCATTCTTAAAAGGCTTAGATATTTTTTCTTTAGCAGAATCTTTAGGCGGTGTAGAGAGCTTAATTTGTCATCCAGCAACCATGACACATGCGGCCGTTTCGCCAGAAGAACAAGAAATTGCGGGGATCACTAATAACCTATTAAGACTTTCTATTGGTATTGAAAATGTTGATGATTTACTAGAAGATTTAGAGAGTGGATTTGAAAAAATTATAACTCGTGGTAATACTTTTAGTGCAATAGCAGACCAAGAATCTAAAGTTGCCGTAAGTTGTTAACAACCGTTTGTTTTTGGCTAGGAGCCTGTCCGAGCTACCTTTGAGTTTTACAGCTTTTTTTATACCAGCGTATGATTTCTTTTTGATCGGCTGGTATTTTATGTCCTTTGTCCAGTTGTTGCTTAGCATGGTCTGCAATCATTGATTCAGCTTTACACTCTATTTTTGCAAGCGCCCCCATTAAAACGTCTTTCTCTTCACAAGTAAGAACGCTTTCTAGCTCCGTAGTTCGCTCATTGATAGAGTTCTTTAATTGGTAATATAGTGTTGTTCCTTTTTCACTCAACACTAAGTTTTTGATCTTTAAATTATTAGGTGCAGACTCCACTAAGACCAATTCTGCTTCAATGAGTTTCTTTACTGCCCTACTCACAGTATAAGAATCTAAACGACCTAGATATGCTATGTCTGCCGCTTTAATTGGCATAAAAGTACCAATATTGAGTAACACTCTAAACTCTCTTGGTTCTAAATCACTGATTTCTTTGATCGATGCGTCTTTATTAAGTTGCAACAAGTTAGTCACTACTGCCAACTGAAACGGTAAATGACCGTACAAATCAAGAGGGTTATCGATTGATTGATTGATATTAAATTGGTGTTTTTTATTAGGTGCGACTATTTTGATTTTCACAATGAGCTAATTTAATATGGAAAAAGCTATCTTAACAAGTTTGAACAGCTTTTGTTAGATGTCGGAGATGAGTTTCTTGATGACAATCATCTTCTAAGCTTCTGATTAATTTAATTAACTTTATCAAATTCCAGTTCGAACACTCTATCTAGAGCGCGTGCCTTATAAACATTAATTTTGTCATAGGTTAGCTTGCTGTAATCTAATATTTGTTGAACCTTATCAGAATCAACTAACGGGCCAATATAAATACTTTGAATTAGGTTGGCTGGATATTCGATGTACATATCCGTCGGTTTATCCCTATCGAGAATTAATCTCCATTCCTTTTGCGATTTGAATAAAGCGTTTTGACGCAAAAGAGTTGTTTCAAACTCTTTTGGTATTTCCTGAATCATTCCAGTTAACAAATCAATCGTATCCTTGATACTCACTGTCGAATTGGGCGTCTTAGAATAATCAACTGATGAGCAGTTTTCTAAAGGTCCATCTTCAGCACTTTTAAATCGGATTGCTACACCTGAGTATTTTTTCCCCTCCGTATACCATAATAAAGAGTCTTCATGGTTTTTATACAAAGGTAAAATAGCTTTTACGTTCACAAAATCTTGCCATTCGCGGTGAATTTGAGTAGCCAAGGCATAAGTTTGTTCAACCATTGCTGGCAATAGGTTCTCTAAAGACTCTCTAATTTCAGCCTCTGTCGAGAACCGTTGCTCTCCTCTCCAGCGAGAAATCGCTTTTTGTAATGGGTGATTGGGGTTGCCTCTGGGAGCCTCTTTACCAAGAATCGATGCCGTCATTGATTTAACCGAACCTTCAAATAAGTCTTGTTTACTAAAATTCATCGGTAAATCAGGGGAAGGACAAAAAGGATCTTTTAAAGATGGCAGGCGAAATAAAGGCAATCGCTTGTGTTTTAGTATCTGTAATACGCCTGCACAAGTACCAAAATAGACAAGAGATGTGGGTAAATCATTGTTTTTCAACATTACTTCCTTTGAGGGCTACTTTTAGGATCAGAGGTACAACCAAAACACTAAGTTAACGACCGTTTTTTGACTCTATTTAGTGTAGCTCAATAGTTTCAATATGTTTAAACTTTGCAAGCTTTTTCTTGTTTTTTTTAAGTGTAAAAATCACCAAATATTCTTTACTTCAACCATTATGACCTATATATTGTGTGTGTCTTGAGAGGATATCCACTAGATATAGTAATCTGTTGTTTTTAAAGGTTTTTTGAAATTTGTTTTTTTTATTCAAAACTGCTTTTATTATTCGATTTTTTATCCACCGATAGTACAGGTTTTATGCATTAGATATTCACCAACCTATTAACAATAGTTGAATAACTATAATAATAAAATAACAATATTTAATCATTAAATAAAAACAATAAAGTAACAATTCATTTTCAAAGGGAAACTGTTAATGGCAGCCAAGTTAAAACACACCGATTCAGACGTATTAAAGTCAGATGCAGCAAAATCTAGCACGTCTAATTCAAGTATAACCACACCTGAAAACTTTCAAATCGAATTTCAAGATACCTCTTTTGATATTTGGCAAACTAAATATCAGCTAAAAAGCAAGGATGGCAATGCTGTCGATAATAATATCGATCAAACCTACCAACGAGTTGCACATGCAATTGCGCTAGTTGAAGATGACGATAAACAAGAAAGCGTACACAAAGATTTTTTATGGGCGTTGAGAAATGGCGCTATCCCTGCGGGTCGTATTATGTCTAATGCCGGTGCGTTAGAGCACAAACCAGCCACTTCAACTATCAACTGCACCGTTTCTGGCAGTATTCAAGATTCTATGGATGATATTTTAGAAAAAGTCCATGAAGCAGGCTTAACCCTAAAAGCAGGTTGTGGGATTGGTTATGAGTTTTCAACCTTAAGACCTAAAGATGCTTATGTTTCTGGAGCAGGCGCTTATACCTCTGGTCCATTATCCTTTATGGATATTTACGATAAGATGTGTTTTACAGTTTCTTCGGCTGGCGGTCGTCGTGGCGCTCAAATGGCGACTTTTGATATCAGTCACCCCGATGTATTAGAATTTATTAAGGCAAAACGAGAAGATGGGCGATTAAGACAGTTCAATTTATCCTTGTTAATCACTGATGAGTTTATGCAAGCGGTTATAAACGATAAAGATTGGAATTTAGTGTTTCCAATGACTCAAAAAGAAGTTAAACAAGATAATGTTGATTTAGAAGATTCTAGTAAAGTTGTTTGGCGTGAATGGCCAATCACAGAAAGTTATGTTTCTAATGAAATCGGGCAAGTAGCCTGTAAAATCCATAAAACTATCAAAGCATCAAAGCTTTGGAATTTAATCATGTCATCGACCTATGATTTTGCAGAACCTGGTTTTATCTTGATTGATCAAGTGAATGAAAATAACAATAACTGGTTTTGTGAGAATATTAGAGCGACGAATCCTTGTGGCGAGCAACCTCTCCCACCCTATGGCTCTTGTTTGCTTGGTTCCATTAACTTAACTCGTTTTGTTAATCAACCGTTTACAGACAGTGCCACTTTTGATTGGGATAAGTTTAAAAAGGTGATTGGAATTTTCACTCGAATGCTCGATAACGTCGTTGAGATTAACGGATTACCTTTAATCGGACAACGAGATGCGATTAGTTCAAAACGTCGTCATGGAATGGGATACTTAGGTTTAGGATCTACCATTACTATGCTTTGTAAAAAATACGGCTCTCAAGAATCTATCAAATTTACAGAAGAAATTACAAAAGTTCTAGCCATTGAAGGATGGAGAGCGGGACTTGAACTCAGTAAAGAGAAAGGCGCAGCACCAATAATGAATGATGATTTTGAAGTCACCGGTGAAATGCTTTTTAAACGACCAGAGATGAAAAAAGACGGCTATAACGTTGGTGATAAAGTAAAAGGTAAAATTTTGCATGCAAGGTACAGTCGTTATATGCAAAAGATAGCTGAAGCAGAGCCAGAGTTAGTAGCAGAACTTTCCAGAATTGGCGCTCGATTTACTCACCACTCTTCAATTGCACCAACTGGTACTATTTCTCTTTCACTTGCAAACAATGCGAGTAACGGAATTGAGCCAAGCTTTGCCCATCACTATGCAAGAAATGTGATAAAAGCAGGTAAAAAGAGTAAGGAAAAAGTGGATGTTTACTCTTTTGAATTATTGGCTTACCGCGCATTAGTTAACCCTAAAGCAATGCCCTATTCCGAAAAAGAAGAAGAGCAATTGCCAGATTATTTTATTACCGCAGATAGTGTTACGCCAACTCAGCATGTTGATATTCAGGCGGCATCGCAAAAGTGGATTGATTCATCTATTTCTAAAACAGCCAATGTACCAACGGATTTTCCTTTTGAAGAATTCAAAGATATTTACACTTACGCTTATAAGTCAGGCTTAAAAGGTTGTACAACTTTTAGATTTAATCCTGAAGTATTCCAAGGTGTTTTAGTGAAAGAAGAAGATCTAAAAAACACGACATACCAATTCACGTTAGAAGATGGTAGTACGGTTGAATACTCTGGTGATACGGAAATTGAATATGATGGCGAAACTCACACAGCAGCGAACCTTTTTGATGCGCTTAAAGAAGGCTATTACGGTAAATTTTAAACGCCAAATAAAATAAATAAAAACAAATTCAACCTTGCCTACAAAAGGTTGATAGACAAAACAAGTTTTAGGAATTAGAAATGACAAACAAAATTACGCAACCAATTGTTGGTTACAAAGTAAAAAAAGACGAAGTAGAACAAACCGAAGCAGCGGTTCAAGAAGCAACAAAACCAACTGCCGAAATTATTCAAATGCACGAAAGTGTACAACGTCCAGAAATGCTATTAGGTTCTACCTATAAAATAAAGACTCCTCTTTCAGAGCATGCACTTTATATGACCATTAACGACATCATACTTAATAAAGGAACAGAGCACGAACAACGTCGTCCTTTTGAAGTATTTGTAAACTCAAAAAACATGGATCATTTCATGTGGGTTCTTGCATTAACACGCGTTATCTCTGCGGTGTTTAGAAAAGGCGGCGATTGCACATTCCTAGCAGAAGAGCTACAAGCGGTGTTCGATCCAAAAGGTGGATATTTTAAACCCGGCGGAAAATACATGCCTTCATTAGTTGCAGAAATAGGCCACGTCATTGAAAAACATTTCAAAATGATCGGCATGCTTAAAGATGACGGTTTAGATGAACACCAGCAGAAACTAGTTGACGCAAAACGTGCAGAGTACGAAGCAATGGAAACGGCTAAAGACTCTCACAGTGTTGGTGAATTTCCTGATACCGCTCAAATGTGTGGCAAATGTATGACAAAAGCGGCGATATTAATGGATGGTTGCATGACTTGTTTGAGTTGTGGGGATAGTAAGTGTGGATAGAAAACACTTAATTAGACTCGATAAAGCTCAAACGCACTGAATGATATCTACTGCTCGCCTACTTACTGCATTCAATATTTTGAAAAAAAGCCGACGGATTTCTTAGCTAATTAGAAAAAAGGACATACAAGTGAGAAACCTCATACAAAAGCATTTGATTCCTATTTTGACTGTAGTATCACTACTTTTGATGATTGGATCAATGCTATTAAAGCCAGATAACCATATAGAAAGTCCATTGTTATCAAATTTATCTAACTTTTTAATGATAATAGCAACGGCAATGCTTTCTGGCGGTATTTTTGCGGCAGTTCTCAAATCATTACAATTTAATAAGGTGTTCCAAGAAGCCTTAGAAGACATTGTTTATTCTAAGAAGTTCTTAAGTACTAATTCTGATAAAAAGAAGAAATGGGATTCTGTTAGTCACGCAATGGCAGAAAGTAATGTTGAAAAAACTTTGTGTGAAAGAATATTAAGCACTATTTTCAATAATTATTTTCCTTATGGTGCTGACTATTATTATACTAAGCTTAATCAAAATATAAAAATAACTTGGTATAACAAAAAAGAAAAGATTGTTAATATTGAAGTTTTTACGACTATGACTATTAATGGCAGTAAGAATAGCCCTATAGAGTTACAATGGTCCAATTCCAATTACTCTAATGAGACTTCGTATTCAACTGAGCTTTATGAGGTTATTAAAGAGAAAGGCGAGCAATCAAAATCAGTAAAAGTAAATTCAACCAAGGAAGATATTACTAAACAACCAGTTGCCGCTAATAGGGTACTAACGAAAGCTACTACAACCTTTGAACTAAAAGGAAAGAATGTCTATAAAGTCGAAAGGAAATCAACATTTAATCAATGTTTGTTAGTAGACAGATATTTTGGTTTTACCGCAACCAGAACTATTACCGATGGCATGACCGTTATTGTGAACTATCCAAGTGATTTGAATGTCCAATTCTTAAGTTGCGGTACTTTTGATGTGTTTAATCATCAGTTTGGAAGTGATAAAGGTAGCCTTAGCTTAACAACAGATCAAGTTATATTGCAAAAACAGGGATTTGTGCTAGTATTTGTTTAAAGTTAATATAAATCTTAGAAACTGGAGTAAGTTATGTTCTTATCATCAACTGAAGAAACATAATAATAACAACATCTGTATACTATTTCTAAAGCTCGCAACTGCGGGCTTTTTTATTGTCTATAAGTAATTAGCATAAATTAGGGATCATGAAATTAGAACAAATTAGAAATTAGGGACATGTGCATTTTACAATGCAAGCAACCCTCCATTAACATTCAACCTCCTCCCAAGTTTCAACCTTGCATTATAGTAAATATTCGCATACCATATTAGCTAAGCCTAGCTAACCTGTAAATAACTATGCAAGCCAACATGCACGAAGCAAAAACCAAACTATCAAAATTAGTCGATGCGGCTATTTCTGGTGAAAAGGTCATCATAGCAAAAGCAGGAAAACCTCTGGTTCAATTAGTACCTTGTAAACCTAATGTTGAAAGAGTCTTTGGCGCTTTAAAAGGCGAAATTAAAATATCTTCCGATTTTGATTCACTATCCACCAATGATGAAATAAGCGATTTATTCGGAATCTGATGAAAAGAATATTACTAGATACTTGCGCTTTGATTTGGTGGCTCAATG
>JQIA01001228.1_pt1 | contig 13813 bp, 13 predicted proteins | sample 811431 | NCBI WGS metagenome assembly JQIA01 (sample SAMN02998118, study PRJNA258478) | marine sediment metagenome | biome: marine; feature: seafloor; material: sediment; isolation source: oil-polluted sediment collected from 3 locations (0.5 km, 0.7 km and 0.9 km)... | place: USA: Gulf of Mexico ... | reverse complement strand
TTATACTATGAGTATGCTCTTGAAATTATAGCGAATCAAATTGTATACCAACTTAACATGCGTTTACCCTGTGTTATCTGAAAGACGTGATTGATCCCTATAAGGTCGATGATTTTGAGATCTATGCAAAAATGTGGATTCCTCTGGTTAACAAATTGGGGGGAACACACCATGGCTATTTTCTGCCCCATGAAGGGGCCAATAACATTGCCGTAGCTCTTTTCAGCTTCCCCTCGCTGGCAGAGTATGAAATATACCGGAGTAAAATGGTCACTGATAGTGAGTGTAAGCTTGCTTTTCAACATGCAGAAGAAACAAGATGTATTATCAGCTATGAAAGGTCTTTTATGAAACCTGTTTTTGAGTAGTGACAATCAGGCAGGATCAGCATATGATGATAACCTTTAATAAACCAAAATGAAGGAAAAATGAATAACAAATGAAAATTCGTCAATTAACACCAGAGAATTATTTAAAAACATCTGCTCTGCTGCAAAAAGCATATCCAAAAAGCAGTTATGAAACAGAGCTGATCGAAAATTTCCATAAAAATGACAGAGACGTTCATGAATGGGTATGCATTCAGACGAATAAGGTTATTGCTTATATCGCTTTTTCCAACGCATATAACGGCTCTGAAATATGTGGGTTGCATTTGGGTCCCCTGGCAGTAAAACAGGGATTCAGAAAGCAGGGGATTGCGACAGAACTGGTTAAATTTGCCTTAAGACAAGCGGTTGTCAAAGACCAACCTGTCTTTGTTTTAGGTAATCCGCTTTTTTTTAAGCGGTTTGGGTTTGAGCATTGTTCGCAACCTGTTTCTCCTTTTGCTAAAAACAAGTTTACATATTTTTTAAGTCTTAATAACAACATAGAGACTCAGTTTACTATTGGGTATGAACCGGAATTTAAAGCGAAGAAATAAGGCTGTTTTCAATTTAAATAAAACCTGAAGGAGCTTGATAATGAATCAGCAACAATCAGATGGTCTTCCTAAATTAAGAGGCATGGATGAAGTATTTTGTAGTGCCTGTGGTGAGGTTATTAAAAAAAGTGTTTCACACTGTCCCAGATGCGGGGAGACCCGGCGCAGGGAAAACCAGGTAAACAAAACGGCTTTAGTGGTACTCACATTTTTCTTTGGTGGTATTGGCCTTCACAAGTTTTACCTCCGCAAATACTGGCAGGGTTTTTTCAGCCTGATTTTTTTCTGGACCCTTATTCCCGGGCTGATTGCCTTTATTGAATTCTTTATTTATCTCTTTACCGGGAGTGAGACACTTCAGGAAAAATATCCTGAAGCAGGCAGTATCGGCGTCATAATCGGGGCATTCGTTGCTTTTAATATTATTATCGCATTCATCGGTATTTTAGCGGCGATTGCTATTCCGCAATTCGTCCAGTATAGAGATCGTGCATTTGAAGCTACTGTGAAGGCGGAGCTTAGGAATTTATCGATTCTTGAACAGGAATACTATGCTGAGCATGATACATTTTCAATCAGTGCAGGTGCGTTGGGTTATGAGCCATTATATCCTGAAATAACGGTTGAAATCATGAGTGCGGATAACAGGTGTTTTGAGGCTACAGGCTCCCATAGTAAACTCGGGAAAATGATTGCGATTGATTGCAATGGTTTTACTCAGGACTATTGAGAAATTCAGGGTGAATAATAGTTAAGCTACATGGTTGGTCGTGGTAGAGTCCCGATACCGGGCAGGATGTAAAGTATATGGACTGACGAATTACAAATTCGTAACATAGATATTCTTTGCGGGAAAATAGAGGGATAAGCGTTTTTTTGAACTGAATCAGGATTTTTTTATGGCAATAAGTGAATTTGAAATTAAACGAATTGAAAAAATTATTGGGCGGTTTATTGACGGCAGACGGCCTCCGGCACATATAAGAGAACGGATAGATCTGTCTTTCAGGGTCACCGGCCAGAGTTTCGAAATATTTGAAATCCGGGCACAAAGAAATGATCCGGACACTATGATAGAGGTTTCTGTCGCAAAGGGAACCTATGTAAAAAGTACAAAGGAATGGAAACTCTATTGGATGAAATCAGATATGAAATGGCATGGCTATAAGCCATTACCTATTTCAAAATCCCTTGAGGCTGTTTTAGAGATAATTGAGCAGGACGCTTATGGTTGCTTCTGGGGTTAAAAAATGAATTACGGGATATTGGCGTAGAAATGGGTATAAGAGAGGCATTTAATAAAAGTGCTAAGGATTACGATTCAGAAAGAAAGCAACTCATTCCATGTTTTGATCCATTTTATCGATCAGCATTGGAAATAATTTCATTTTACAGAGAAACACCCCCGCAGAAAATTCTTGATTTAGGTGCCGGAACAGGGCTCTTTTCCTCTCTTGTTGCAGATCTTTTTCCCGATGCTGAATTCGTGCTTGTAGATTTATCAGAAAAAATGCTGGATGAAGCACAGAATCGGTTTTTAGATAGAAATGTTAAAGTAGATTATCAGGTTCTTGATTATTCAAATGAACCGATTGAAGACGAATTTGACCTTGTTATTTCTGCACTTTCCATCCACCATTTAAGTCATGATGAAAAAGAAAAACTGTTTCAAAAAATATTTGCCTGCCTGAATGCCAATGGTTTATTTGTAAATGCTGATCAGGTTCTTGCTGAATCGCTGCCGCTGGATGCCATCTATCGATCAATGTGGGTGAAACAGGTAAAGGAAAAAGGGGTAAGCCAGCAAACACTTGAAGCTGCTTTTTTACGAATGAAAGAGGATAAAATGTCAAGGTTATCTGACCAACTGAGATGGCTCGATAATGCAGGTTTTTCTGAGGTAAACTGCTGGTTTCAGGATTTCAGTTTTGTTGTTTATTCAGGTCATAAACCCTAAAAAACCCCGTTGGCGTGAAATTATCAAGACAGCTTATTTTGTTATGACAAACGGTGAGCTATGCAAAGAGGATAAATTTATTTACAGCATTAATTTCAAAAGCAGAAAAACAAGTTATTAAAAAGGGATAAACCGCTTATTTACCAGCAGCTTTTCGAATTGTTTTATCAACCATTTTATCTATTTCCTTTCAGATCCTCTACAGATTAGAAACAAAAGCCCGGGGTGTTAATTATCCTGATAATAAGGGTTTAACGCAATTTTTGATTGAAGTGGTTATATGGCCATCCTCAATTGGCCATTCGGCAACTTTTATAATAATTATCGTAGAATCAAAAAATACCCTTCTGTCTAACATTTTGAAAAGAAAAGAGATAATAAAAAATATGGGGTTGGCATAATTACTGTATATACAATAAAGCTGATATTAATATGATTAACATGTTTTGAAAGAGGCTTTATGAATGTAAAATCAAGATATTTAGAAAAAACTGTAAACGAAAAATCATTATTTAATACTGTTCTTTCAGGGTTTATTGAAGATATTAAAGAAGATGAATGTATGGACATTCAGCCTGATAAATCTATCCAAAGCATGCCGGAAGACGTTCTAAAAAACAGACTTCGGATAATGGTAAAAAATATTGAAAATTATGCAGTAAATAAGAATTTTCAAAAGGCAGAATCTATCAGACACGCACTTTATTTAGCGGCTCCGAATGCAATTAAAGAAATCTATGAGTCCGGTAAAATTATTGAAAAAGAAAAAAACAGAATTCATTTTAACCGGTTGAAGAGGGTTCTTAACAATGACGAGTATTCTGCTTTAATAAACACGCTTACAAACGTTACATTTAAAAAAGATACAATCATCATTAAAAAAGGCATGAAAAGCGCAAATCTGTTTTTAATTAATGAAGGTAGTATCAGTATAACAGCCGGGAACGAATCCCCCGTCTCTTTGAAGCCGGGTTGTGTTTTGGGCGTCGGAAGCTTTTTTCCGGGTAAAATGGCAAAAGCCCGTATTGCTTCAGCTGCAGGTACAAATGCAGATTACCTTACAGAGAGTGATCTTAGAACACTTTTAATTTCATTCCCGGATATTAAGAAGAAACTCTATCAATTCTCCCAGGATTCTGTAAATGAGCTTAATTATATGAATCAACGGATTTCAGAACGCAGGGCACATACAAGATACAAGCTTGATGGTTTCGTTTCTGCCCGGATAATGGACAGCAGCATGAAACCCTCAGGAGACTCAATTCGGGGAACGTTTATTGATATTTCAAGTGGTGGGATTTCATTCAGATTTTCGAGTAACAGCGGAACGTTGTTAAAGGGGAAGAATGCAACTATCGTTCTTGAACCGGCAGGGATTAAAACAAAAAGGGCACTGACATGGATAGGACGATTTATTGATGTCAAAGAAACCGGAAATTTTGAATATTCGGCTCATTTTAAAGGCGAAGTATTAAAAAAATCAGTATCAGGTCTTATTGCCAGATTAAAGCAAAGACAGAATTAATGCGAAGCAGTCAGAGGAAATTATAATGGACACAAAAAACTGTGAATTATTATCACAGTGTATTTTTTTACAGGGTGAGATCGTTAAAATTCCCAAATTTGATAAAGACGTACAGGGCGAGTATTGTATCGAAAATTACAAGAATTGTGAACGTTATCAGTTTTCTAAAAGTACGGAACATCCTAAATATATAGGTGGGCTTTTAGATTAAACGACCACTCTTATTATGTATAAAAAAGAAGGTTTAATATGAACATAGTTAGAATGTTACAAATTGCTTTATGCATATTTATCTCAATATCTCTATTTGCCTGTAGCAGTGGCGAGTCTGGTGGAGCCGACGGTTCTGGCACGACACCGGGCAGTGGTCAAGCCACAGCAAATCAATTACCGATAGCTGTTGCCGGCAGTGATCAGATTGTTATGGAACAGGAAACGATTACCTTAACCGGTAGTGGTACAGATTCTGATGGTTCGGTTGTTCTTTATAACTGGGTTCAAATTGCAGGTGATGATCTGACGATAGCGTCACCGGAAAAATCTACTATTGTTTTGTCAGCACCTGAGGTTACATCAAAATCGATTTTAAAATTTAACCTGACCATCACGGATAATAAAGGTGGAACGGCAACTGATACAATAGAGGTAACGGTTCTTGACAGAGTTGAACAGGCCGTTGCAACAGGAAATCCGGCTTTTTTAAAAGAGTCTGAAGAAATGCTGGATGCTGCAATAAACAAACTGACTACGATTAAACAGGATAACGCTAAACATCTTCAATCTATTTACGGCGATACCTCTGTTGTCTATGACCCGGGACAATCATCACAGTTTATTGCGAAAAAAGATTATGATCGGTTTATTCCGTTACTATACGGGAATAACGGAAATATACTGGCTGCTGCAGGTATTGAAAAGAAAACGCGGTATGCAGCTTTTGGTTCAAATCCGGTATCCTCTTTTTATGGTGGAAACAATCCGGAATACAAAGAGCCTTTTAAACGCCTTTTAGCGTGGCTGTTATCCATGGATACAGATAACGTTGCAGACTTAAACCATAAATTGAATATAGGGATCTCTCTTTTCAACAGCAGTGAAAAATCACGTGTTACCAACTGGTTTAATACCGAAATACCTGAGTGGCAGTTAACCAACTGTGATACAGAGGAGACGCTTTCTGAATGTTATGCCTCTAAAGACCTTATTATTATTGCGTCAAATCAGACCATGGATGCTGAGATCGTAACGGATGCATTGCAAAATGCTGTTGACAAAGGCATACCGGTATTATTTTTACGACAAAGTACCTGGGGAATATTATCCATGGATAACGTGGTGCTGTCCGTGCTCAATCTGAATATCGGGTCGTATGGCGGTAACTGGTGGGCAAAGGATAAAGCAGATTGGAATAGTGTTAGTGACATGGTTGTCATGGATTCAGGGCTTAATTCTGTTGAAACTATGCTTCAGCATTTCAAAGCGAAGGATTATGATTTTGACTGGAGCCATTGTACAAGTTATGTGGGGTCGGTCTCCTGTGGTGATGTACCGGGCCTTAACGAAGAATTTCTAAATGGTGCTTCAAATGTTCGTTCGTTGATAGGCGGGTTGGATACAAGGGCTTTCAGACTGTTTGATGAGGAAGGTTACGGACTCCTCAAACACTTTATTTTATTAGGTGATGTATACAGAAAAAATATCAGTTATCCTATGGATAAAGAGACTACAGATAGTACCAACTTCTTTAAGGCTTACTATGCTGACTATTCGGTATACTATAGCCGGACAATCAATCCGGGACAACCTGATCTGGGGACTTTTAGTGATAAACTTTCCGATGATATCGATCAGGTGAACCGCAATATTATAATTGATCCAAAACCACAGGGTGGATTTACAGCAGTTGGTGTTTATGTGCTTCCAGGCATACCCTTTACCATACGTCGTACTGACAGCGGCAGTGACGCTGTTAAGATATTTATAAACTCCATGAGAACCGGGTCCAGCAGGGTATATAACAGTAATCTTTATAACAGGCCTAAGTTTTTGAGAAGTCCATCAGTTTCTCTTACCGAAAGTGGCGAAATTAAGATGACATCCCCATACGGTGGGCCGCTTTTTATTGAAACCTCGCGAAATCATGCGGTTGAGCTGGAGATAACAGGCGTTGGGCAACATGCTGTACTCACAGATATGAACGATGTGGAATCTTATGCAACAGCGCTCGTTAATACCCCTTTTACCTGGACACAGATAAAGACACCTTTTGTTGAAATTCATTCCAGAACCGACAAAATGATCGATTCAATCAACAAGGAACCCTATAACGGTGACGTTGGACATTTTATTGATGACGTCTGGAAATATCTGATAAAAGATTCCTATGAGCTCGCCGGTTTTATCGGTGAAGGCCTGACCCAGCCTGATTCAATAAAGGATTTTTGTGACAGCATGGGGTGGGATTACAGTGATATTGATATTCATAAAGCACCAAAGACACAACATATCAATGTTGATAAGTATGCCAATTGTGGCGGCGGGTGCTCTGGAAACCCTTATGATCAGACCTGGCCTGTTTCACCGAAAGGGTGGGGTGAATCACATGAAATTGGTCATAATCTTCAGAGAGGACGACTCAAAATATATGGTGGTCAATCCGGTGAAGTGTCAAACCAGATCTTTCCCCTCCATAAATATCTTACATATAATAATGATTATGGTTACGAATTTGGTGCGAAATCTCAATATGAACTAATGTTTAATATGCTGCAGGATGCTGTGACGAGTGATGATGCTTTCATCACTGCTTATGATGCCGTCTGGGTTGAAACCGGATATGCAAAACAGAATCGTCAGAGAATGACGTTTTATATGCAGATAGTTCATATGGGTGAATCCCTATCATTTTTAGATAACGGATGGGAGCTTTTGACATTGATGTATATGCAGGATCGTTTTTTTGGCAGCATTTCAGACTGGACAAATGAAAAAGATGCCCTTGGCTTTTCTGACTATGAATCCAAACCGAATATTGACGGGAATGACTTCATGCTGATTTCAATGTCATGGATTTCCGGAAAGGATCAAAGACCGTTTTTTGATATGTGGGGGGTCTCTTACTCTGCAGAAGCCGGTAATCAGGTCGAATCCTATGGATTCCCTTCAGCCGGAAAGAAATTCTATATTCCGGAAGATGCAATAGATTATAAACCTGTGGAACATACTATTTCTGTAGATGGGGCACAGGATTGGCCGGTACCCTGAGTTTGATGGTTTCTTTTTAAAAAAAGTTCAATGTCTGGATTGCGCTTAATCCCCCGGGATTCTTAACCTCCGGATTTGAACTTTTTTTTAAGAAGTCAAAGATAGAAGCTTCTATCTTTTTGTTGTAATTAAGCATTAATGAAATTATAATATTGATGGCGTCGTAAAAAGTCCCATCAACTTCGCTTTAGTGATTTGCCAGACTTTTGACGTACAACATGTACTACTTCAGGCCTGGCAAATCACTAAATCTTGCATATGGGCCCTTTTCCTTAGCCATCTAAAGACTTTTTACGTGAACATCAATACTTAGATGATAACACGTTTTATTCGGATAATGTAGTTACTTATAAAAATTACGCCTTTTCAAAAAAGAGTGATAATCTTACTATCAAGACTATTCAGGACTTAACACACTATAAGATCGTGACATGGCAAAATGCATATCGAAACCTGGGACCGGAATTTATGAAGTACTATGGACAATCCGGAGAGGCGGTTCATCACGAAGGATATAAAGAATTTTATAATCAGGAAAATCAAAATCAATTTTTTTGGAGCGGGAGAGCCGACGTTATTATAGTGGATACAACAATTTTTGAGTGGTTCCGAAAGCAATTATCAGACACGATGGACACATCACAGGATGTTATAAGCCACAATATTTTTACCTCTGGTACTCATTACCAGGTGAATTTTCGGGAAAAAAAGATAAGAGATGATTTTAATAAAGGGTTACAACACCTCAGGGAAACAGGGAAATATCAAAAAATTATTGAATCGTATATGAAGTAGTTTTTTAATATTATTTTTCCAAATATACAATAGCCTGCTTACCAATTATTCAATCCTGTTCCCTTGTAAAAAAACTAAAAAAATTCGTGTTGACATACATGACAAGAGCCCCTAATATCAACACTGTAATACAGTGTGGTGACAAATTAATCCAAGTATACAATTCGGGGAAACCAAATGGAAAAACTGTTTTTAGGCAGAGATGGTGATAGTGCTGTTGAAATGTCTGTAAATACACTACAGCGACATTTTGCATGTTTTGGTTCATCAGGCAGCGGAAAGAGTGTCGCCTGTAAGGTTCTTATTGAAGAACTTGCACGAAATGGTGTACCTGTTATCGCCTTTGATCCACAGGGTGATATTGCCAGCCTTGTTGATATTGAAGATGCAGAAGAAATCGCAAAATATAATGTGCCGTCTGAAATCAGAGAGAGTTATGCCGAAAACACTGAAGTCGTAATCTGGACACCGGGAAGCTCAAAAGGATTACCACTATCAATAAATCCGTTACAGTTCGATGGACTGGATGAACTTGATACTGAAGATCAGGTTCGGTATTTATCGTCGATTGCTAAAAACTTAGTCGGACTGATTGGGTTCGATCTTTCCGCTGATGACGGTAAATCGGCTGAATCGGTCCTTGCTGTTGTTTTTGAATATTGCATAAAAATGAATATTGGTTTGAAAGATTTTGAAGGCCTGATAAAGCTTCTGGCAGATCTTCCGGAATCTGTATCGAATCAGATACAGGCCGTCAGTTCAGAAAAACTGTTAAAAGAGATATCAAAAAAACTGAGTATTCTTACAATGGGGTCCAGGAAACTTATTTTTGAAACGGGTATTCCTGCAAGCATTGAAACACTGCTTGGGCTTGATGAACCTGATGGCAAAACGCGAATATCTGTTATCTATCTCAATACCCTTCATACTCAGGAAGAGAAGGAGTTTTTTGTCGCAAGCATTACTCAAATGCTGTATCGATGGATGCTTAAGAATCCATTGTCCGGCGGTCAGGATGGGGTTCAGTGTGCCTATTATATAGATGAGATCGCCCCTTATATTCCACCGGTTCGTAAACCCTCATGCAAGGATGTTTTAACTCTTTTATTTAAGCAGGCCAGAAAATACGGGGTTTCATGTGTTATAGCAACACAGAATCCGGGTGATATTGACTATAAGGCAATTGCCCAGTTTTCTACCTATAATCTTGGGTGCCTGAGTACACAACAGGATATTAAAAAAGTTAAAACCCGCCTCAATTCTATTGCACCGAATGAAGTCGATGATATCGTTAATAAATTGCCTTCATTAAAAAAGGGTAATTTTATGATGCTCTCACCGGATGAATATGAGTCTGCCAAAGATTTTAATGTCAGATGGCTTGTTACGAAGCATACGGTTCTCGGTGAAGACCAGTTGTCAGATTTTGTTTCGGATGAACTAAGAGAAAAATATTCAAGAAAGCCGGCTGTTGAAGAGGTACAGGCGACTCAGGAAGCAGCTGCCGAAGAATCTGTTGACTCAGAATCTGTTGACGGTGAAAAAAATATAAAACCGAATGGAGAAGAAGTCTTTTATGTTAAGACCGAAGTCTTTGAAACTGATATTCTTAAAGCTGTTAAACCGCTTCTTTCAGGGACACTTATCAAATCGGAAAAACTGTTGGAAAGCACGTTCAGGTATTTGCCGCTGATTAAGGTGAATCTGATCTTTTTTAAAAAGACGGGTGTGTTCAAGAAAAAAACAACGGAAATACCTGAAAATCTGTACCTGGATTATAAAACCCGTAAAGTCTTTTATTATGACGGAAAACAGCCGAAATTCAGTCAGGTCGTTGATGCAGACCCAAATCAGATCTGCGATATCGATGGTAATTGCACCATTGATATTATTAAAAAGTCTGAAATTGATTTTGACTTTAGAAAAACCGGGAAAAAGATTGACCGGGTAGAGATAAAAAACCTTATGGAAAGAAAATATCGCGTTGAAGTCAATGACGTAGATCTCTTACTTTACCCAACCTGGGAATGCAAACTTGGTGAGAAAAAAACGGATGCGGTTCGGACTGTTGCCATTGATGGTATTTCTGGGAGGGAAATTGTTTATTGATGATAAAACAGAAGTCCGCAAGGGGCAGGATTATTGGTTTTAGATAGATGAAACTATACGGTTTACAACAGGTTATCATATTTTATTAACCTGCAATAGGAGCAAGAAATGACAGACGAATATATTTCCATAAAAAAATCTCAGGCTCCTTATTTTCAAAAGATTCCGCTATATAACTTTTCAATAGAAGGAGAACCGCTCCTGTATAAACAAAAAGGTGCTCCTATAGACAGCGAAAAATTACAGTCGGGAAAGTACCCGGAATTATTCTTCCACAAAACAGATAAAAAAGAGGCTGTAGAAGAACTCCATCAATCCCTTAACATTTCCCTTGCCGGTGCTATCGCTTCCAATGGGATTACTGAAATTAAAACTTTTGTGTGTGAAATTATTGAAGAAGCACTGAAAGACCCTTTTGGAGGTTCACTTGATCAGTTGCCGGAAACACTGGAACTTCTATTTAAAGGCTACAGTGAAAATAAATCGTTACTTGGGGCATTGACCCTGATGTCTGGTACTTCGTCTTTTCTTATCGAGCATACGGTTAATATTCTATCTCTATCTTTGCAGTATTGTTTTTTTCATGATTTTGCCAAATCCGCCATTAAAAAAATTGGCATAAGTGCAGTTCTGCATGATATTGGGCTTACTGAGATTAACCAGGAAATTAATGCAGCAAATGAGATGAAAAAATTGTCTGATTCTCAGTTTGAAGAGTTTCAAACCCACACAGTAAAAGGTTATAAGTATATTCGAAATCGCTCAAATTTTGAAAAAGAGATTGCTCTGGTCGCCCTTGAACATCATGAAAAGCTGGACGGAAGTGGATACCCCAGAGGAAAGACAAGTATTTCAGAAGAATCTCAATTGATTGGACTTATTGACAGCTATGAATATTTGGCATATCGGAGTAAAAATTTCAGATCGGCACAAAAACCCTTCGGTTCCCTGCAGATTCTTAAAAAGGATGTTCTGGCAGGAAAATATAATAAAGAAATGTTTATTAATCTGTGCTCCTGCTTAACCCATTAAAAGATTGTTTTCGATTAAGGATCATCATCTGAAGAAATATTCGTTATTTCTCCATTGTCCTTTTCCCGACTCCAAAATTCATGATGATAAAATTAGTTTAATTGTAGGGCACATACAAGTCAACCTGGTAAAACATAGAAAAACACTGAGAGAAAATGACATACACTACCAGTCAAAACTAAAATATGAAAAATTGCGTGATTATATTTTATTATCTCAATGCTGTATAAAATTGCACCAACTGAGTAAGATATTCCGCCTGAAACAAGCCAGAACAGACCATCTGAAGATAAATTATTAATTAATGGTTTGAGAGCAAAAACAATTATCCACCCCATAAAGACATACATTATTGTTGAAACTAAATTATATTTTCCAGTAAAAAACAATTTTAAAATTATTCCGGTTATAGCTAACCCCCAGGCAACACCAAAAACCGTCCATCCTGTTTGCCCATTCAGTGTAACAAGGGTAAAAGGGGTGTATGTTCCAGCAATAAGAACATAAATAGATGCATGGTCAAAGACTCTTAATTTACTTCGCAATTCTGGATTTTTAGCACTATGATAAAAAGTTGAAGCCGCATATAAAACAATCAGACTAACTCCGAAAATGTTAAAACTCACAAGATGCAAAACATTTCCATACCGGCTTGCATGTTTAAACAAAAACACAAAAGCCACAATGCTTAAAAAAAAACCGATAGCATGGGAAATAATATTGATTCTTTCTTCCAGGGGGGAGTAATATTGAATATCTTTCATCATATTGCGTAACATACTAAGAACAATTGAGAATGTCCACACGAGAATTTATCTTTGGGAAATCCTGATGAAAAATGGGGACAGGCAATAATGTATAATAAGTATCAAGTCTCTGTATGCCCCTTACTCGTAAGCATGAGTCAAGAGTAAACTTGACCCGTTTCCTTGACGGAACCTTTAATGGGTGACCCCAGGGCATTTATGGATGGGCACTAATTAATGCTGATGGCGTCGTAAAAAGCCCTATCTATAGACTTTTTACGAGAGCATCTGCTCTTGCTTTAAATCATTTAACGGCACCAAATAGTGCATTTACACCGTATTTATAGAAACAATCAACATGATGAAAGCCTATTTGATTCAGTAGTATTAATTGATCAAACAATCTTGAAGGTCGGTTTTCGGTTTTTCCTTTGTATTTCTCTGGTATATCATTGTACTGATTTAATTCATCATTTAAGCCAAGGCGATTAAGATTTTCATTGATCCAATCTGTCCACATCTTGAATTGCCATGACTCTGTAACCTCTGTTTCAGGCAACACAAAGTCTATATTGATAAACATTCCTCCCCATACCAGGTGATCGTAAACCGCGCTATATAAATCACGGTTTTCTGAATAATTAAGATGATGAATTGCGTTAGATGAAAATATTATATCGTATAATCGGAGATTATCATGATCAGACACAAACTCAGTAAATGTAGACTCAATAAAATGAAAGCATTCACCAATAAGTAATGACCTTGCTCTTTCAATCATATCTGTTGATCCATCCATTAAAAAAAACTCATTCTCAGGGTAACAATGATGTAACATTTTAGTTAGATCGCCGCTACCACAGCATAAATCAAGAATTTTAAGATTTGTTACATTGCCAAACTTATGTCTTAAAAGATCTATAAAAATTTTTGTTGATCTTTGGCGCTCAACAATTATTTTTTTAACATTTGACGTATAGAATTCTTCTTGTTCGTTATCCATCTTGTCCAACCATGTATTATTCAATTTAGACCTTTCACCTTTCAGAAAATGTAGTAATTTTCTTGTTAGTTAGTGCCTGACCGAAAAAGGTACTTTTCACATTTTCTCAGGCACATTTAATTTATATTTCCTGGCAACCATCAGTTTGCTCCATGCCGATAATATTATTTTAAGCGGCTGTTTTAATAGTCACTTTACGGTTTTGTTGTTTTACTTTCTTTTTCTGAATAATTGTTCCCAGTATCTGAATGTTTCGAGCTAAAACTGTTAATGCTATATATCTATTGAAGCCTTTAAGTCCATGACCTCTACAACGATCAAGACCATGGTTCTCGAGCGCATTTATTCCGTGCGCCACAGCTGAATGCTTACGCATTTCTCCCTACAGAGTGCCTCTTCTGTTATGGGTTTGATTATAAAACCTTGAAAAGGTCTGCTTTATATCCTTAATAAAGTC
>JQIA01001227.1_pt1 | contig 13818 bp, 11 predicted proteins | sample 811431 | NCBI WGS metagenome assembly JQIA01 (sample SAMN02998118, study PRJNA258478) | marine sediment metagenome | biome: marine; feature: seafloor; material: sediment; isolation source: oil-polluted sediment collected from 3 locations (0.5 km, 0.7 km and 0.9 km)... | place: USA: Gulf of Mexico ... | reverse complement strand
AACAGACGAAAGAAGGTACATTTTCATATAGAAAATTAGCGAAAGTACTCTTATTGAAACTAAACCAAGATAAAGCTGGTGATATTGCTACAATTTTAGAGCCCAACGAAGACTTATCAGACATCGACAGCGTTATACACTGGTTGAAATCCAATCAGGAGAGGTTTGACAATCCACTAGGTGTCAGCCAGTGTTATGAGTATTTATGTTATGAACTTAATGAGCGAATAGATACTGTTTGATACATGGCTATTCAAAAAAATACCCTTATTGCCTTTACGATCGGTGCGCTGACGTATAGTGATCACAATTAATAAATGCGCCAATGATTGAAAACATGTGGGTAATTGATTTTGAAAGCTCGGGATTGCATCGATCCAGCTACCCTATTGAAGTTGGCATAACGAATGGGCAGCAGGAGTACCAAGCTTTAATATCCCCGATGACACACTGGAAGTACTGGAGCACTGAGGCTCAACAAATTCATGGGATCAGCCGTGGTGAACTATCACTAAATGGCAGACCTTCAGCTGACGTGGCCAATGATCTAAACAACATACTAAATGAAGAAATAGTATATTGTGACGCAATAGCTTGGGATGGGTTCTGGTCCAGGGTGCTTTTTTCAGATAACGGCATTCATCAGCGATTTAAGCTGTTTGACATTAGCGATTTAATCGTTGGTAATGAATTGCTGGCAGAAGCTTTTATAGATATTAGGAAGGAATTGGCTGAATCAGGTTATTACCAGTTACACCGGGCCTTGGATGACGCGAGACTGCTTAAAGCAGCACTGAACAAGATCATGTAAAGTAGTTTTAAACATTACTTTACTTGGCTAATAAAACTTCTGTTAACATTTTACATGCCAAAAATCCTGCAGCGAAAAACCTCAATATGCAGAGCAGCTTATATTGAATTCTAGGACAAAGAGCTGTACGTATCGTGAAATTTCAACTAGAACGAGCGATAGATATGACAGACAAAACCACGATGCAATTCTGTCATTGAAATAATTGAATCAGACAGATTAATTTCGAAAGAAGAATAAATCTAGTCGACCTTATCTCCCCCAAACAAGTCATTAAGTATTTTTTCTTTACATTTTTCTGTATCACGACTACCAAGGAGAATTCCGAGGGCAAGAGTTATGACAACAAGAAGCAATATTCCAAGCATTATGTAAAGAGTCACAAAATATCCCCCCGTTAGATATAAAGTTTAACAATAGCATACGACAGATGATCTTGTCATATTAGCCCTAAATCTAGGCAACATTACACAAGCATTTTTTAGTCAAGAAGTAAATTAAGCGGCTCGATAGACCTCTCATTTATTGAAAAATAGCCGTCAAATTGATCACTAGATGCAATTTGCGAATATTCAATTTCGGAAAAAAACTCATCACATGATTTTATTACAAAACTGCCCTTTTTACGTCGTCCGCCCACGCAAACACTGACACCAGATAATGCAACATACGGGAATTCACGCGCACCTTTCTCGAGGCAACGTTTCACATCAGAAGAAAAATCAAACGTACCAATAATCTGTTGTTGTGATTTACAGCATATAAGATGACATATGGCCTTTGATTTAAAAATTGAATCTATCATATAGAGCCCTTTTTCGTAAACATCCGACTCTACGGGGGGAGCAATTTTAGGGAATTCCAGAGAGACCAATCTACCATTAATTTTTACATCTAGATAATAATCTTTGGTAATAGATAGGTTTTTTAACACCAAACGACCGAAACGGGTAGAGGACATCGGTAATTCCAGGCACCCCAACGTAATTGAACATGCAGCATCGACAGACAACTGCACATCAGCATAACTATTGATAATAGACTTGTCATGTAACACCATTGATAGAGAGTCAGTGTTTATTTCCAACAGGATATTATTGTCTGAAATACAAATTGAAAATGCTAAGGCAGTAGATATATCAGGCAGGCGAAGTACCTTAAGGATTTCGACAGCAACTCGATCAGCAAGACCCTGAGCCTTACTTAGCACCTCTGATGGCGATAGGCCATCAACGCATAATACCACCTCGAAAATCACATGATTCATTGATCAATCCTTGTCAAATATGTGGTAAAAACAGAAATATAAATTGGATCAACCATGCATGATGCTTGAAATAAACATGAATCTATTAACCTGCATTTTTGTAACCAATGTTCCTGATATATTCCGCAGATCTAGAACGACAGATTGCTGACGTATATTTTTCCCTTTAGACAGCCTTTTATAAGGGATTTTATTGTTTTTTAGAACAATACCGAAATCTGATAACTGTCCTTCAAAATAACTATTTCGGCGAGTATGCCCTTGAATAAAGCAGCTCGCCCGATCGAAACTGACACCAACTTCTTTTAATAGGTATACAAAATTATAAAGATCATCATATGTCTTAAAGAAGTATTGGTTCGTACTATGATGATAAGCAGAACTCCATGATTTACAGCATAAAACCAACAAAACAGAGTCAACCTGAGAGAGCCTCTGTAATGCAATGTCGACATTGTTCCACTCACTTCGGTTACAAAAATCCACACATTTAGGGTGAGGTAAGTCCTTATTTAGCGAAAACCTCTCATAACCTGATTTAGCTTCCACATCAGCTGCTTGTGAAATAATCTTGGAAACAACATCCTGGTCCAACTTAAATCTGCGAGAAATAACAGAAACATCTCTACCATGAGATGAATAATTGACGAGCAAGCTGTGCATGGCTTGTAAAGAAATATTTTGAATAGACGAATCTAGAATTGAGTCCTTAATGACGATCTTTAGATTTTTATTAATTTTCACAGGCGGACTAGAATTAACTGACAATTCATTCTGCAACCAGTTTTGCAATTGCTGCGAATCATTAGAAACACCATTACGATGCCGTTTTTTCCGAATGGAACTTCTACTCCTACCCAGAAGAAAGGCTAATGAACTATCGCCTAGCACTGGTATAAATGATTGAAATGTATTCAACCTAAGCCAATTTTGAATATGAATATAAGTGTGAAGCGTCACAAACATATCAGCGTGACCAAGAAGATCGCTGACACCTCGCATAGCACTCACACCCATAGGAAATTCATTTCGCAAACACAAGTCTCCTTTTTGCAACGGAGGTAATAGGTGTTCTTCGATTATGTTGAAGTTTTCGCTCGAAAAGCAATGCTGGCTAGTTAAAATCATCAGCCGAGTAGCAAAGCCATGTCGCAAATGGTGGTAGTGTAGCCGTGTGTCTCCAGAAACTTGCTTCAGTACGGAGTTAACAATAAGGCTTACTCGATTCTCATCATATTTCTCATAACTGATAGGATCTATACAGATCAGGTTGCGTTCGGCATTATCACTCAACGATGACGAATAAGAAGATAATTCAATTTTATTCACCAAAGACTTTTCATCGGCTGACAATAGACCAATTATTGGGACGACGCGATTCCCAGATTTCGACTTGACACGCCGCCAACCATTCTCTCTGACACGCACATATAACTCACCCGCATGATCATAAATAAAATCACGCCTGAATAAATAATAGGATTCCGACCATCTCAACCCAAAACGAAAACCTAAAAATATCAACCACGCACAAAAAACATATACCCTATGTTTTTTGGACTCACGCAGTAAGAATCGGATCGCAAGTTGATACTCAGTTAGCGTAAGTAGATTGGCATCAACTTCTACTGGACGATTCTTTATATCAGCAGTCGAAAATATTTCTTCCCACTCAATTTTTGGCACTCGCCAATTACCTTCCAAGTAATAATGGAAGTCAAACAACCGATTCACCAGATTGTTCATTCCGGAAATTTCGCAGCCGTTGATTGCCTGCAAATAACAATCCTCCCACTCATCTGGATCAAAATATAGAACTAAACTATCGGAGGATTGATGGATTTTATTAAGTATAAGACAGATGTAATTTACTACAGTCTCAGCTAATATCGTATTATTGTGCCTTGTCTTATTTCCACACAGCCATATTCCCCAATGAATAACGAGCCTGCCAACCATTGGCAATTGTTCTGACCGCAATAATAATTTCATACAAGTTGATAAGTACACCCGCTTCTTAGCAGACGACAACCTAATATTTCCAAATGAATTCTGCCTTTCAATTTCAACTAAATATTTATTAATCGCACTATCCTTCATGCAATCACGGAGACTTCTTGACAAATCTCTTAGTCCCACTACCGTATTTTTAACGGATGACAACCCTATTTGAAGCTCAACGCCAGTTACTAAACTATCGGATTTATGAAAAACTGGCAGCAATGGTTTTTTATATATAATTCTCGTTAATATTTTTAGATCTAACGATGTATGAAACCGCGCATATGATTCAACTTCTCGAACAGAACCACCCACTTCAAACTTAATCAATGATCTTGCTATACCTGAAATATCGATTAATGCACTATCGAAACCATCACAATCAACTCCAAGTTTTTTTGCAACAGATAAAAACCCACCCCTCAAACCAGCTAAACTCTCACACTCGACCCCGCATATTTTTTTTGAAATAGCAACAGTGACCGGGTCAACGGGTAACACCTGGTAATCTTGACTTTTTCCTTTTGAACAAACATATAATCCAAATAGACCATTTAATTCTATTATTGTGAAATCACCAAAAATCACCTTTTCCAAAATATCCACACAAGAAATTGCTGAATACATAGCGAGCGAAAACACACGGACAGCCATAATTTCTATAGCAGAAAGAGATCTATTTTTTGCACCTAAGCCCTCTAAATATTCACCAAATAGCTTACGCACCTTAACCGACCTGGAGTAACTATAAACGTCATCACTCCTCCATAGAGACCCCTCCAACCGCTCCGGCCGAACCCATAGTAATGATTTATCAGTATCGTTCTTATTAAGATTCTGCGAAAAATATCTTGACAGTAGAACTAAAGAATACCTAACCGGAAGACCTTTGATATTCAACTGATCAATGAAATAGCCAATCCAGCCTTTACTTCCAATTTCAAAGCCCCCACTCCATTCGACGAGGTCAACTTCACCAGCCATTTTGCGAATTAAGGTTTTTGCTTGACGTCTTTTCATCAATCTATTGTTACGTCTAAAAACAGGACCTAGTTCCCTGTTTAATTGGGCATAACTAGGCAGCCCAGCATCCCGCCCAAACTGTGATCTAAACTGACTAACCACCGGCTTGCAACCTATTTCAAGCAATTTTGGGTTTATGTATCTATTGAGCATATCTCTTATTTCGACTTGGGACTGCTGGCAGTAATTTCCATTCGGAAGAACTCGTGACTCCGCATGCCCCAGCGCACAACTTATCACCCAGGATGGCGCCTTTTGATCCACTAATAGCGTGCTTACCCAACGCCGGTTGAAATTTGCTGGAACATGAGAATATGTCTCAAACATTTTCCTTACATCAATCTCACTGACGCCTTCAACCTTCTCAGACCTTATATAAAAGAATAACGGAATTTGTTGATTTCTATTACCACTAACAATTTTTAAAATATTATTACTTAATTTAGAAAAACCACGAGAATTGCAATAATCAGACACATTAGACAAGTGATTAAGGTAATTGGTAAATTGGAATTTTAAAATGTCAGGCAAATATGCAACTCTAAATCTACGAGAAAAATGTACAGCTTTATCTTCAATCAACGCAATTCCAGAGTTCTCATCTATCTGATACCTGTAACAAAAGGGATCTTTAACAGGCCTATGAGACGATCCAAAAATCATCACTGCTAAAGAGAACTCCATATATACATTGTGATATGAAGCCACATCTTTCCTATCGCAATTATTTATATTTGATTTAAGATTTGAAAAGATTATTTCTGCAGCATTAGCAGGCGGCTTCCATATAGTTCCTCCATCTACACCCATAAGCGACTCAAAACCTCACCATAACAATCTTGCAATGCTATCGTGCTTACACATGCATAATATGCATTTACAGGGGGTCTATCATGTTCACTACCAGTAAGGATCCATGTTGCCAATGAACCTAGATATGTTCTTGACAAGTTCCTCTTCATTGCGACTCGAATAGACCCTTCTGTCAGATTATATTTTCCTGTATTTCTGGCATGCTCCATGATCTCTCTACAACAGTTTTTGGACACAACTTCAGATTTAAACTTTGATGATGAAATTCCTCCCTCTTCACTTACATAGACAGACAACCAATGACTCAATTCATCAGGCAGCCCCAATTCAATTACTTTTGCTGGAGACACCCATTCTCCATCGCAAATATTTGTAGGGATATAACATGATTCCGGTTGATGGACCTTCCTCAAATATTGTCCCTTATCAGAGAACGAGCTTCCTCTGCAATCCCGTAACAATTCAGATATACCAATTGACGTTGTGTAACTTACTGCAATCAACCCGGCACAAAAAACGTATAAATCATTATCTGATTTCAGATAGCCCCTGAGCACATTACACAGCCGCTCTCGTTCTGGCCTAACAAGCAACCCGGTATTAAACTGTGATACCAGAGTCTCTTGTTCCAACCAATATGCTGATTTTCTTCTTTTCTGTAGTGGCTCAACGTCATATGCAAAGGCATGAGGATCCACCATTTTCTCAAATACTAAACTGGATTCAGGGTGCTCACCTAAACTCTCGAGATCTGTATCTGGTGGCTCAATGATTTCATACAAACCTATAGGGTCTTTTTCTATAACATCAGCTACCCCTGTAATACCCAACCTCCTCTTTATTTTTTTACTAGATAGGATAATTTTATCCATCATGATGCTATCACTGGGTTTAGAGCGACTTTTTAATCTCCTATTGTTATTTTTGATGTCTACCAAACGACTCAATGCGTCAAGATAACGTTTTTGGCCTGGGTTTATTAATTGCTTTACTGATGCAGTCTCAATAACACCATAAAATTTCTCAAAATAATCCTTATCTCCCAAGTCAGGCAATTTCCCCATAATCGATAAACGGTATTGCGAGCTCAACTCACGAGATTTTCGTATCTCATTTGAAATTTCAGCTAATGATGATTGCGAAGGGCTGGATTTTATGACTAGCTGTAGCAGTAACAGTTTCAATGAATCGAATTTATCAACCCAGTGTGATTCAGCTGGCTGTAGAATACATGCTAGAAATTCCCTAGTTCTAATTCCTCCACAAACAGGGTTTGATTGAGTGCCACGACGCACTGGGCTAACAATCTCAGGAAATTCAGATAAGAATTTTTTAGTATGTTGATGAGTTTCTTCCCATAAGTCTTTATTTCTAAAATTTAACTCTAGACCACGTACCACAAGCCTTTGGATTTCCTGCATGTAAACGCCACAATATACTGAGCATTCTGATATATTTGCTAACCTGAGCAAATCCTTGTATGAACCTAGCCGTGTAGCACCAAAACCATCTGTAGCAAGCTCCTTAGAATCATTCTGCATTTTCATCAGCCTTGTTTTTTCCTACTTTTATCCCCATTACCTTTCCAGTATGTCCATCTATTATTTCGTCATACTGTACTGCACCTCTTCTCATTTATTACTCTAAAAAAACAACCAAAAAGGTGCTATTTCTATGGTGTATTACTTTATTGGCAAGAAATGGCTCGATACTGAATCGCCCCTGGTTGATCGGAGGCTAATTTTCTTGAGAGGATTAGCTAATGAACAGGCGACCTGGATATTCCAAAGAAGTACGTGATCAGGCTGTACGCCTGATGCTGACAAGCGAACATGAACGCTCATCCTGCTGGGCCGCTACACAGTCGGTAACGGCAAAAATTGGCTGCACACCCGAAACACTAAGAACATGGATCAATAAGATTGAGGTGGATTCGGGAACGCAGCCTGGGGTTACTACTGATCAAGCTAAGCGTACAAGGTTGCCCCCAGCGCACCGCGCAGGCTGCTGCTTAGATAACTCTGCTTAACACGGGATGAGGCAGCCTAGTTGTAGACGCTGCTAATTACCGCGATGTAACTCCCCTAGGCATTGTTCATCTAGCTGATGAGGTTTGTCCGCCTGTTTATGCAGGCTAACAAAGTGCATGCTTTTATCACTTCATTTTCAATGGCGTAGAAGTTGCGGATGTCATCCAGGTAGGCAGGGGCTTAATCTTACGCTCCAAATACAATGTATATAAATGACCACAAATGCAGCACACCTCATCTTATCGAAAAGTCAGTAGTTTAATACCTTAGATTTCTCCCACCACGCTCTGAAAATGTGCTTTCAGTTGAAGGTGCCGCGATTATGCCAATTTAATTAGTTCAAAACCCTTCAATAATCTCATGTAACTCATCGCGTATTTCTGACCAATGCGCCGCTAGATTAACGGTACAAATACGCACACGATGATCATGAACGGTGTAGTCGAGGCGCACCTCCTCCTTAACAACTGGGTAGAGCAACATTCCTTCACAGAATCGATCAGGGCCATCACCTTTTTCAAGGTTTTTCAAATACGCAAAAAGCTGATAAAGGTTGGTTGAACGCACACGCTCAACATTGTAATAGCTGGTTAAAGTTTCTTTGTAGTACTTGGCATCGATAACAAGGGTTCTCTCGCTGTTGCGAAGCGAAATATCCGTTTCCATCGAGGGTAAATAAGCAAGATCTTCAATATTATCCGCCTGGGCAAACCAGGATATTTTCTCTTTCTTTACTGATAAATCAGGCCGTTCAGTTCGGTAAAAATGAAATAGAAACTCTTCATAGACACGAGCCATCTGTACTTCATCTCGAATAAAGTCTTTAAATCGATGATCTCCCGTTTCTTGGTCGATTAATAAAGAGTCAGTCACCAGCTCACAAATACTCAAGACAAATCGGTAGTAACGAGCGTTACTCTGTAGTTGAATCTTACGAAAGAGTTTTTTTACCAACGGTGGCGAATCAATGCCGTTCAACTCGCGATGTAAAGCTATCAACTGTTTACGCAAGTCACCATCGAGGCTTTTAACTTTGGCGAGGCTCCATAAGGTAGATCGAATGATTTGGTTCGCTAGCGTGTTTGTTGTGAGCTCATCGAACTCACAATGAGCCAGGCCCTGTGCGATAAGCGCCCTACGTGCCGTTGTAGCGATATCGATTCTCCCCCGTATACCAGGGATAGCTTCCGAGTGAGTTTCATAACCCTGCTCCAGGCCGCGCCGCATTAAGTGCTGAGTGCTACGAATAAGCACAAAAGCGAATAGATCTGCCTGCTCGCTTGAATCGATGCCACTGACATCCACAACCTCAGACTCTGCCAGTCGATTCCAGGAATAACTGAGCAAGTAATAGAGATTTTGGATTGGGATGGGGGAAGACATGGCTCTAAGCTAGCAAGTCATCAACAATATCCTGTGCAGTCGACGGATCATCAAACCAATATTCTCGTATCAAAGGCTCAATTTCAAAGCGAATAATTTGTTCGTACCAATCATTGTCACAGACTTCATTCTTTGGTGGCTCGCAGAAGAAACTATGGCCGATACAAAACCCAGGCCCCAAATTGACGATATCTTTAGAGATACGTTCATTTAACACAGTCATACGGCTTGTAATGATAGAGATCATCCCATCATCAGCACCATTCGCGCGCAACTGACGGGTAAAACCTTCACTCTTAAATTCAGCGCTTAAATCGACAAAGGCAAAACGCCTTCTCAGGGCATAATCCACCATCGCCAGGGAACGATCAGCCGTATTCATCAGACCGATTAAATATAGATTTTCAGGCACATAAAAGCGCTCACCGAGATCTTTGCTGTACGTAAGCGGAACCTGCCAATCAAGGCCACGTTTATCAGCCTCGATTAACAACATCAACTCACCAAAGATTTTACTGAGATTACCGCGATTAATTTCATCAATAATAAATACATAAGGGCGCTTAGGGTCGCCAGCCGCTTTACTGCAAAACTGGTGAAACAAGCCATTTTTTAATTCAAAGCCAGTACCACCAGGTCGATAACCCTGCACAAAGTCCTCATAGGCATATGACTGGTGGAATTGAATCATCTCCACCCGAGCGCTATCTTTCACTGCCATCAAAGCATAAGCCAGACGCTTAGCAATAAAGGATTTCCCAACACCTGGCGGGCCTTGTAGTACGATATTTTTTTTCTTGTGAAGCAAGGCCAATATATTCTCAACCTTCTCCTTGCTTAAGAACACATCAGACATAGCATCTTCGATGGTAATGGCTTCAAGCTCGGGTGGCTGTTGATCATCCACTACTATATAAGGCTCTGCTTCATGCTCCCTCAAATTTGTAAGCGGCTTAACCTTGCTCAGTGAAGTCTCGCCCAACAAAGAGAGATACTCATCGATCAAATCATCCAGATCGGCATCAACTTGCTCCTGGTCTAAGTCCTCAGAAAGATCATAAATAGTATGCACGTATGAATCGCCGTAACGAATGGCTGATTTGTGATGTTCGAGCTGAAAATATTGCTCCACCGTCTGTGTATCTTCACGTACCTCCCAGGTGATTGCGGGAGGACTATTAACACTTATTCCTTTGGTCAAAATCAGCAACTGATCTTCACGATAATATGAATAGACAGGGTAAATCCCTCTGGTTGGCGTTTGCTCAGGTGCCAACAAGCCAACCCAGGCCACATGAGCCTGCTTGCCCATGCCAAAGCTGACACGCATGGTCAGCCCCGCATGGGTGCCGGGATAATCTTTAGTGCGAAGATTATCTGTATTCGCCTGCTCTAAGAACTTAAGTAATGTAGGAAATATCGTTTGTTCGGTCGCATCTTTCGAATTAGTAGTATTCATCCACATAGCTTTAAGCGGCGGTACATACCAATCTATTTCTTCGGTTTGAAAAATCGCTGCCTGCTCACTACGAATTGTTGCTAACTGCTGATCCAGTTCAAATGCCGTCAGCTGCCTAATCTCGCGGTTTTCGAGCGCATTGAAGCTTTTAACAACCTTCACTCGGTCACTACTACCAAATATCCGCTCGAACGAATCGGGAAACAGTAAATAAATGAGCATGTGTCGTAGCTGACGGCTCTCGTTATCCGGTATTTTCTCGCACCACTTTGCAAAAGCCTCGCCATCACCCAGCAGGTTTTTTCGTTCGTTTTCACCCAATTCGAAAAACTGCTCAAAAAGCAAAATGCAATAAACAAGCTCCTTCCAGCGAAGATTATTGTAGGCCGTACCCCCACTGCCAATGCCACTAAGTGCGAGGTCTCCTAATACGGCATCATCGGCAGGTAACTGCTTGTTGCCCCAAGAAAGTATGGCTTCAATGTTCTCTCGTTTTTTCGGTGGCCCGATATTACTGGGACAGAGAAGCATCAACCAAAGCATTTCAGCACATAATATTTTTGCGTCACCTGAAGTTTCGCTCAGCTGGGTCTTTAGTTTTTCAAGAAAATTGCCTTCGCCATAATCAAGATTTTCAACGAAGTACTTTTTGAGCTGCTCAATATTATGGCTTGTCCAAATGTTGCCGAAACCAAAAATACTCTGACCATCGATGAGGCAGGTCTGTTTCCAACGATTAGCAGCAACAAGAACTTCTTCTCGGCTTATTGGGCCACAGTATCTACTCATTTTTTTCCTATTAGTTGAATGTTATGTAGTAATAAATTAAATGCTGTATTTTGTTATGCAGCAAGCCGTGCAGTTCGTGCACTCAAGAATCTGACTGTTGCGCTCTTGAGTTGAATATATTCTTCCACGTCTAGGGGGGCAGCATTACGCCTAAAATTATCGAAGGGAAGGAAGAACTGTACTTGGTATTGGTCGTCAACCAAATCATTGAGTAGCCAAAAACCCACATAACCTTCAAAATCTACAAACAATTCAAAGAAATCCGCATATCGCTCTAAAACATCAGTCAATGGTGATTCTTCACCAACATAATGACGACGAATAGTTTCAAGTGTTAAATCCATACGGTCTCCAATCTTTAGGAGCATGCCGCGCGCACCATTGATCGTATTCTTGCCGTCAACTCGATAAGCTGGAAAAAGAATGTATGCCCCTATCTTTGAGCCGCAACGGAACAACTCCTCAGCGTGGTCTCTAGCCAGGAGAACTATTTTCTGCATCCGGCTGTTGGTCATGTAGCTATTGCTTATGGAATCGCTACTCAACCTGAACTTTTCCCACTGAAGCTGAGTACCCTGAACGGGCTGAAGTTCGAGGTTCGCACCATTGGGCAATCGTTTCGTCCAAAGCATCTGGTGTGCGGCTTGCAGAGACTTGCTTACCGAGTCTGGATCGGCTGATCCTTTTGCATCCCAGGCGCTAAGGTCAGGATTGATGTCCGCCCAATAATCAAAATTCGTGTCGATGTTCAAAGTAGAGTCCTTACTATTTGATTCCTTCTGTAATTCAGGAGTACAGCAATAACACCTTGTTCACCTGCGTAATAAGTTGACGCGTATTTTTTCTCCGCAAAAATCTTGACAGCTTTCGGAGTCCGGTGCAGAAATTTGTTAGCCATTATTTTGTATAACTAAAACACGTAACAATTGCGGACCACCCTTCACATTTTCATTTTTTGAAGTTATGAATTTTTGGGGGGCTATAGGCTCAATATCTTCAATCCCTACTACATTAAAAGTTAACCTAGCATCATAATTTATAGGAGTGTCATGGTGCTTTAAATCCACCCCCTTGAGTATATGCCTTGTCGCATACAGCTCTTTAGAATACTGGATAGTGTTGATTTTAAGGCGATGATGAATTTTCATATCTCCGCCTCTTGATTTAGGCAAGTATGCATAAAACCATACATATCCCACCCTTTGCTCAGTTGCTACAAGTAAATCGATATTTTCTTGTTTTATTGTATTTTTCCAGCCATCAGAATGCTCACCATAAATAGCAAGCCAATCTTTATGATCGCGGATCCATTTGGGATCCCAGCTACCTAACAAAGCGTATTCCATCTAATTTCCTTTGCTTTCAAAGTGGTACAAGATCAGTGCTGAATCAGGGCATCGATGTAACGAATCTTTCCATCATCAATTGCCACAGGTAACTAATCCAGAGAAACACTGACCAAAACACAACCTTATAACTAAATTCTAAAGCTACAATAAGGCTAATTAATATATTTCTTGTGGTAAACCTCGGAAAGCGCCTGTGCTTTTTCAATTTGATTAGGCGTCATTTTCGATTCTATTAGGTCTCTATTTGTTACCGCTCTTATATCGCCCTGGCTAGCAGCAACATTTAACCAGGCGTAACCTTTAACAAAATTTTTGGGTAGGCCTTCTCCCCTGGCATACCTCAGCCCCACATTGAGCTGAGCGATGGCAAGACCCTGTTCAGCAGCTTTGGCAATCCAGTGAAACGCCTGTTTTTCGCTTTGAGGTACGCCTCGTCCCTTGGCATACATCACCCCCAAACCGTACTGAGCGGCGGCATCCCCCTGTTCAGCGGCTTTGGTGTACCAGTGAAGCGCCTGTTTCTCGTTTTGAGGTACGCCTCGTCCCACGGCATACCTCCACCCCACATTGGACTGAGCGATGGCAAGACCCTGTTCAGCGGCTTTGCTATACCAGTGAAATGCTTCTTTGAGGTTTTGAGGTACCCCTAGTCCCATGTCATACATCAGTCCCAATAGCGTCTGAACCTCGGTATCCCCCTGTTCAGCAGCTTTGGTAATCCAGTGAAGCGCCTGTTTATCGTTTTGAGGTACGCCTTGTCCATTGGCATACATCACCCCCAATTTGAACTGGGCGTCGGCAATCCCCTGTTCAGCGGCTTTGGTGCAAGCCGGCAACGCTTGCTCATATTTCTCTTTATCGTAAAGCTCAATACACTCTTCTGCCGAAGCCCA
>JQIA01001222.1_pt1 | contig 13820 bp, 10 predicted proteins | sample 811431 | NCBI WGS metagenome assembly JQIA01 (sample SAMN02998118, study PRJNA258478) | marine sediment metagenome | biome: marine; feature: seafloor; material: sediment; isolation source: oil-polluted sediment collected from 3 locations (0.5 km, 0.7 km and 0.9 km)... | place: USA: Gulf of Mexico ... | reverse complement strand
ATGAGCTCGACCCTCAAAAAGTGCAGTTGAAGTTTTTAAATGCATTGCTTACGCTTCAGGATGTCGAGAGGGGATCGATCTGGATAAAAACAGAAGCGAGTTATTTATGCGTCGAAGCTGTTGGTCCCCAAAGTAGCGATGTGAAGGGTGTTTCCATCGATCATAACCAGAAAAGTATCGTCGGCTGGGTTATTGAAAATGGTAAGATGGCGATTTCTGATCCTGAAAAAGATGAGCGACACTTCAGAGCACTCGAAAAAAACCTTCTGGTAAAAAGTAAGATGATTGTTACTTTTCCACTTCTGTTAAAAGGAAAAAAAGTATATGGCGCCGTTCAGGTGATTGATACAGGCTCAGATGAACACAGAATTAATATTGAAAAAGAATATCTGAATTACCTGCAGGATCTTGTCGATACCGGCGCTGTTGCATTAGGAAATGCAATTGCATACACGCGTCAGCGAAATGAGACACAGTTCTTAAAACGGACGCTAAGAGAGATCAGGAGTGATGGCACAATTATCGGTCAGGAATTTGTCTTTATAGAGGCAATGGAGATGGCCAGGCGTTACGCAAATTCTGATTTTCCGGTTTTAATTACAGGGGAGAGTGGTACCGGCAAGGAATTAATGGCTGAAAGAATTCATCAATTAAGCGAACGGGTTGATAAGCCATTTTTAATTCAGAATTGTAGTACAATTCCTGAAACACTTCTTGAAAGTGAACTGTTTGGTTATACCAAAGGTGCTTTTTCCGGAGCAACCCGGGACAGAATGGGGCTTTTTGAAGCAGCGGACGGCGGGACAGTCTTTCTTGATGAGATCGGTGATATGCCGGTAAATCTTCAGGCAAGTATTTTAAGGGTTGCACAGAACAGTGAAATAAAACCAATAGGGTCTACTGCGGTTAAGCATGTGGATATAAGGATTATATCAGCAACCAATATAGATATCCAGAAAGCCATTGAAAAAGAAGAATTCCGTGCGGATCTTTATTACAGGCTGTCAGTATTGCCGTTAAATCTGCCGCCTTTGAGACAACGTACAAACGATATTCCATTGCTTATGAATCATTTTTTGAAACGTGAATCGTTGAAATTAGATGTTTCAGATAAGGTAATTAGTGATGAAGCAATGCTCCTTCTGATGCAGTATGGATGGCCGGGAAATATAAGAGAGCTTGAAAACCTTATCCGATATCTGCTTGTGTCAAGCGCTGATAAGGTTATTCATCCGGTACATCTCCCTAAAAATATAGTCGATCTTTCGAATACCATAAGTGATGACTCAATTTCAACAGGCGCAAACCTGCCGCTGGCACTAAGTACTTCAGGTTTGTTTACACCAGAAAAATTTTTTGGTGAAATGAGCTGGGAGCAGGTAGAAGAACGCTATGCATTATACGTGTTAAAAAAGTGTAACTGGAATGTAACAAAAGCTGCCGAATTTTCAGGGGTTAACAGGTCAACTTTTGCCTCAAGGATAAGGAAACTCGGGATAAAGAGGGAGGCCGATATTTCAGTCGGTACATTATCACTGGAAATTTAAGAATGACCTCTTGAACAAATGATTTAAAAGTAGTAATAAAAAGTTTTATTTTGTCTATTAAAGTGTTTATTAATTATAAACGGGATCTCAATATATGACCCGGATGAAATATCCGGATTGAAAAAAATCGTCTATATTGTAAAACCGTATTTTGTAATTCTGATATATTGAAAGGTACACAATGAAAATAACAGTTGTTGGAACAGGTTATGTCGGGCTGGTGACAGGTGCGTGTTTTTCTGAAATGGGAAATCAGGTTACCTGTATTGATGTGGATAAAGAAAAACTTGATAACCTTGAGAAGGGTATTCTGCCGATCTACGAACCAGGCCTGGAGCCAATTGTCCTGAATAATTACGAAAGAGGGTTATTGACTTTTTCATCGGACCTTGGTGCTGCAATGAAAGATTCACATGTTTTTTTTATTGCCGTAGGAACACCTCCCGGTGAAGATGGATCCGCAGATTTGCAGTACGTCTTATCCGTTGCAAAAGAGATCGGACGAAACATGAATGAGTATTCTGTTATCGTTGATAAATCGACTGTTCCGGTTGGAACGGCCGATAAAGTTAAGGCAGCCATTAATGAGGAGCTTTCGCTTAGAAATGTTAACATTGAATTTGATATTGTCAGCAATCCTGAATTTTTGAAAGAGGGTGCCGCCGTCAATGACTTTATGAGACCTGACAGAATTGTTATTGGAACTGAGTCTGATAAAGCTGCAGATATTATGAAGAAACTGTATAAACCCTTTTCACGAAATCATGACAAATTAATTGTTATGGGTATCCGTGATGCCGAAATGACGAAGTATGCAGCCAATTCACTCCTTGCAACGAAGATCTCATTTATGAATGAAATTGCAAATATCTGTGAACGAATGGATGTCGATGTGGAAAATGTCCGCCGGGGAATTGGATCGGATTCACGTATCGGTTACTCATTTATTTATCCTGGTTGCGGGTATGGTGGTTCATGTTTTCCAAAAGATGTGAAAGCCCTGATCAGAACAAGTAATGCAATCGGCTTTACACCAACCCTTTTAGAGGCTGTTGAAGAGCGAAATGAAAAACAGAAATACAGACTTTTCGAAAAAATAGTCGAAAAATATGGTGCCGACCTTTCAGGGAAGACCTTCGGTATATGGGGGCTCTCATTTAAGCCGGAAACTGATGATATGAGAGAAGCGTCCTCTGTCATTGTTATTAACCAGCTTGTGGCTGCAGGAGCAACTGTGAAGGCCTATGATCCGGTTGCGATGACCGAAGCAGGGCACATTTTTAAAGAGAGTATTGCTGACGGAAATGTACTGATGTGTGATTATCAGTATGATGCTGTCAAGGATATCGATGCACTTGTTCTGGTAACAGAATGGAAAATATTCAGACAGCCTGATTTTGCAGCAATGGAAAAGATGATGAAAGAGCCGGTGATTTTTGATGGACGAAATCTTTATGAACCGGAGACTATGAAAACACTTGGCTTTTACTATGATGGTATTGGCCGGTCATAATACGTTAATATTGTGAATAAAATATATGAAGGGGAATTAGCCGGACGGCTTTTTCCCCTTTTTTATTATTAAAAATGTTACCCGCCTCCTGATTCTGATTTATTGTTTAAACACCATTAAAAACTGATTGACAATCGGAGCAGAGATGATATCTCTGTACAACCATTTATGTCGTCAAACGTAGCGATACTGCACCTGTTTCAGGTAAAAAATAGTCCGGCATAATATTTTCCATCTGTCACTATATAAAATAAAATCACTACAGTCTGTATGAATTATCGGATGACTATCCGTAATTTTTATTAGCATAACCCTGTTACCCTGTCATACGATGAAAGGAATGATGAAATGAGTGGTCAACCTGTTTTAAGGGTCTCAAATATTACAAAAACATTCGGGTGGCGAAAGAAAGTCTGCATTGTGGATAATGTCTCTTTTGATGTTGATAAAGGTGAAATTGTCGCATTTCTGGGCCCCAATGGCGCAGGGAAGACAACAACAGCTAAGATGGCTTCCGGGCTTATTATTCCGGACAAAGGCAGCATATTAATTAATGGACAGGACCCGCACAGAGAACCGGATATATTGCGAAGCGTTGGTACGGTCCTTGAGGGGAATCGAAATCTTTTCTGGCGATTAACAGCAGCAGAAAACCTAAAATATTTTGCCGTATTAAAGAAGAAGAAATTTCGTGAAATTCCTCAAAGGGTAGACGAAATTCTGGCAAAGTTTGATCTTCTTGACAAAAAAGATGTTCAGGTGAGAAAGCTCTCCAGAGGCATGCAGCAGCGACTTGCCATTGCAAAATGCTGGCTCCATAACCCCAGGCTGATTATTCTGGATGAACCGGCCCTTGGGCTGGATATTTACTCCAGAAACGAACTTCTGGAGAGGATCGTTGAATTAAAGGAGAACGGCGTCGCGATTATCATAACAACACATAATTTTGACATTGCAGAGAAAATTGCTGACCGGATAATGATTATTGATAAGGGGAAGATTGTACGGTCGGATACGACTGCTAAGCTTCTTGATGATTTTTCAAGCAAACAGTATGTTGTCGAACTTGACGGTAAATTAAATACTGATCAGGTAAAACGACTGATGGATAAATTCAATATTGTCTATGAAGAGAACCGACTGGTTCTTAGTGAAGAATTTATTCAGCTCGGCGAGATTATACCGGAAATTGAGCCTGCAACAATTCACTCATTAAAAAGAAAGAATGTTGAGCTTTCAGATATTTTTCAACAGGTGACCAGGAGATAAGGCATGATAGAACTCTTTATTGCAGAATTTACACGAACCCTTATTCTGATGATCCGGTACCCCGTTGCGCTCTTTCTGGATATGTTTATGAATTTTGCCTATTTCTTCTGCATTTTTACAGGGGCCAGATATTTTGCCGGTGACCAGACCTCTCAGTTTGGCCATAATGCAGGGGGGATGGTTTTGGGTTATTTTATCTGGATGATTATCATCACAGGCTTCGGCCATGTCACTCAGGAAATCGAACGGGAGGCACGATCCGGTACCCTTGAAAATATCTTTCTCTCCGGTCATAAAAAAGCTGTTATCTTTATGTTCAGATCTTTTGCCGGTATCACTGTCTGCTTTTTACAGCTCTCTATTGTCGTGCCGTTGATGATCCTTGTAACCGGTGTTGAAATTTCATTTCCACCAGGTATTATTGCCCCCTGTTTAGCGCTGATTGCTGCAACCAGTGGCGTCGGTCTTATGATTGGCGGTGGTGCGCTGATTTTCAAACGGTTTGGCGATGTCTTAATTCCCATTCAGTATGCAGTCCTGCTTCTCCTGATGATTCCTACCGAATCCTGGCCGGCCTGGCTTTCAAAAGTTGCCTGTGCACTGCCCGGTATACCGGTGGTTCTGATTTTAAAACAGATGATGGTTTTTGGTGGTGACTTTGATTACAGATTGATGATTGCAGCACTGCTCAATGCGGCTTTTTATCTTTTGCTCGGTGTTTGTACTTTTTATCAGATGGTTATTTATTCCAAGAAGCGTGGCCTCGTAAGCGGCTACTAAGAGCAGAACTTCCAGAAATCGCCAATTGCTGCGTTACTCGATATTCGACGTGGCGCGGGCCTCGTAGGCGGCTACTAAGGCAGAGTTTCCAGAAAGCCACGATTGCTGCGTTACTCAGCACTCGACATAGCGGGCTACTACGCTGCGAAGCAAGTGCCCTTGGGGTGCAAGTACTGAGGTGCCTTGCACTCGAGGCTTTCTGAAAGTTCTGCAGGGTGAAATCGTAGGGAGCTTGTTCTAAACTCTCTTTGGGTTTTTCAGGGCGTCGGAGATTTGGTAATGTTTTTTATGATTATTGGATCCGTAGGGCGCGACCGGCAGGTCGCCCGTATACGATGAACGGCAATCCTGCCTTGGCCTATCTTATATAATTATTTGCCTGATTCGATGGATTCAGGGAATCCATATCCCATTTTGCTGGGTTTGTTTCGATGTATTCTGCAATTCGGTTATAATCGTTATCATCCCGAATGATGTGTTCATAATAATTACGCTGCCACACGGTCTTTCCGGGTGTTTTTCGAATTATGTTGATTTTTTTTTGTGGCTGAGGATTTAAACCCAGCAATGAAAGCCCCTAAAGATGCAGGTTGCGGGCCTGCTGCCGAACGGGCGACCTGCCGGTCGCTCCCTACATTGTGTGTCGCTTTGATAAATACAATGCCATGAAGGTGGTTAGGCATAACAACGAATGGGCCCATTTCAATTTCACTTCTAATAGTCTCTGATTTTTTCCATTCATCATAAACAATTTGGGCCAGTTCATTATTTTTCATTGTGGCGTCACGTATTTCACCGAATAGGCATGCCATTTTGTGAACACAAATTGTGACAAAGTAAGCACCGCTTTGTGTGTAGTCATAACGTTTCAGTCTTATAGATTTCCGGTTCGGGTATTTAATTGAATCCATTTGTTTACTCAGAAATTTGATTGGTATTGAGAATCTGTTTAAATGTTATATTCAGACCTGACTATTAAATGCAATAAATTTATTTATAATCAGGGCGAGCGTATTCTGTTACTATATCGAGACCCGTAGGGCGCGACCGGCAGGTCGCCAGTTTTGCGACGGTGTGAATTTATTTATTTTTTTATAATTATTGCATTAATCGAAATAAAAATAAATATGGTGTTGTGATTGGTATAATATTTGATTTTTCCGTTACGGGCGACCTGCCGGTCGCGCCCTACGCATTTTGATGCAGGGGCGTGCATTGGGGTGGCCTTGAAAATATTGGCATTATTCAAGAGATTTGAAGATGATTGGCGGGTTAGGCGTTTGGGGATAATTATGTTTGAAACGTCAGGATGAATGTATTCTATAATTTTACTGATCCCGTAGGGTGCGACCGGCAGGTCGCCCGTTTTTGCAACGATGTGAATTTATTTATTTTCATGATTTTGAATTAATTGAATTAAAAATGAATATGGTGTTGTGGTTTGGTATCATATTTGATGTTGTCGTTACGGGCGACCTGCCGGTCGCGCCCTACACATTTTGATGCAGGGGCGGGCATTGGGGGGCAATAAATACATAACCCTTGAATTCCTGTAACATCTGGTATATTTGGATTAATGGTTTTGATCATCGGGAATCAATTGAAATTTTACTGTTTATCTGACGCTAATAATAACACCGGATTTGATTATGAAAAATGAAACAATTAAAGAGTTAATTTGCCCTGTGATTGTTAATGAAAAAATAAGGGATGCCTGTGGTGGTGGTTTGGATGCTGAGGTCGTTTCTGAAGCTGGTGGTGAGATTATAGACGGGTTTTTAACCTGTAAGCGGTGCGGGGTAAAATATCCGGTTATTAACGGCGTGCTGATCCTCTGGCCGGAGATTGAAACTTACATCAGGGAGAATTGTGTCAATATTATTCGGGCTGTTGGGAAAAAGAATATTCATAAGGATGTTGATGATTATTTCAGGGATCTGTTAAAGTCTGATTATCATAAGGTAATAAAGGATCTCTCAAAAAGAACCGGGAATTTTGCTGATGAAAATCAGTATTGCCTCTATTATTATGATGACCTCAGGTCGGTTAATTCATCACCGGTTTTTGATGATTTAATTGAGAAATATCTCGATCATAATGCCTATAAAATTCTTGAGGATTCAGTCAGGCAATTAGATTCAAAAGGGGAGACTGCGATCGATATTGGCTGTAATGTTGGTGGGGTCAGTCATTTTTTATCGGGTCACTTTAAATTTGTTTATGGTATTGATGCTTCCTTTAAAAATGTTCTGGATGCAAATATGATAAACAGGTGGGTTCCAGAGAAAAAAGACTGGTATAGTTTAACGGCACGTAACAGAAATGTTAAACGGCCAATCAATGTTGAGAAAGCTGACAATACGGAATTTATTGTCGCCTCCGGAAGGAGTCTTCCTTTTAAGAATAAGGGGCAATCACTCTCTGTATTAAGTAATGTTATCGATATTACAGCGAAAAACTTTTTTGTAATATCAGAGGCAATACGGATGCTAAAACCGGATGGCAGGCTGTTTTTAAGTTATGTGCCTGGCTTCAGATCTATTGAAGGGACCGATAAAAAACTGAGCATTACACCTGAAAATATTAAAAAGACATTTACCTCAGTCGATTTTTACCAGATTGATAAGGACGTCCCTTTTTTTCTAAGAATGTCACGGGATCATTTCAATCTTTACGGAAATACCTGCATGATTGGAAAAGCCTGATAAGTCAAATTAACAGCTTATATATTCCCGTATTTTAAATCCATTTTGATATGTTTTTCCAGGGTTGCATCAAGGTAATCCATCTGGCAGTCAACCTTACAGGTATTGCCATTTCTCAGATAGGAATAGTACCTGCACCCGCCAAAACACATGGGGAGGTATACGCAGTTAAGGCATTTTTCGTTTTCCCAGAAACCGACATTATAAGCCTTGCTGTAATCTGTGGGGCCGGTTTTGATGTTACCGGCAATAAATTGATCTGCGCCGATCAGGGGCGGGCACTTATAAAGATCGCCATTGTAGTTGACAACAAATATATTCGGATTCTCAATGGCACAGGCAATCGGTGCCGGCTTTGCCACTTTATAACAATGCTTTAAAAGCGTTTCCCTAATACGAAGGTCGGCATCTATAACCCAGTCTTCGGTAATGCGGATGCAGCCGTTGTTGTATCCGTTGATGCTTTTCATAACCGGGGCAAAGTTAAGGGTTTCAAGTTTATCCGGCCCCAGACCTTCATCCACCAGAAAAGGGATCAGCTCAATATATTTATCAATAGTGTGTTTCTCAAAATTACCACCGGCATTGATTTTAACAATGTCCCAGGTCTCTTTGATGTTTTGAATAATGGCGTCAAAAGAGCCTTTTCCTGAAGTAAAGGGGCGTGTTTTATTATGGTTTTCTTTAACGCCGTCAAGGGTTGTCTGGATATGAGTCAGGCCTAAACCGGCCAGTTCCTCTGCTTTTTTTCTGTTAAACAATGAACCGTTTGTAATCATTGAAAAAGAGAATGTTTTGCCACGTTTTTCAGCATAGTCTTTGATAGTTTTAGAAAATGATCTGATGAATGAATAATTCATCAACGGTTCGCCGCCATAATAGGTTAGGAATACACCATCACAGTCTGAATCAAGAAAGGTTTTAACATACTTTTCAAGATCGTTTTTTGTCTCGTTGGATAAATAGGGTCTGGCCTGTCTCAGGTCCCCTTCAAAACAATAGGTGCAGTCAAAATTACAGTCAAGGGTTGTAACAATGGTAAGATCGAGTTCCTTTTTAAGACTGTTGGCCTCTGTAATGAAGGATTTTATCTCTTCTTTTTCTTCCTCAATATTATCAACAATCAGTTCCAGGTCACGAAGAATCGATTCCTCTTCAGGGGACAATCGCCCGTTTTTAATATCATCAAGCGTCTCTTTATGTATTTCAATAATTGAAGCTTTTTTGGTTGAAAAGAGTAAGACGGTATTATCCGTGTTATTTGCCTGAAACTGTTTATGGAAGAAAGAAAGCTGCATGTATCCCGGGTGAATTAAGAAAAGAATTATAAAAAAAAGTGGGAAGAGGCTATCTTCCCACTTTGATGTTCATGAGCTGTTTATTAAGTTATCTTACTCTGCCAACCTGTCCATGGCAGCACTCATCATAAAGAGACTTTTTATCAACACCTTTTGAAATAACTTTTATGGTAGTTTTTTTGCTTTCTTTTTTCATTATGCATCCTCCGATTCAACTGGTTAGAAAGAGTATTGTAACATATCCGAAACATTTCCGGATATTAATGGTATTTTAGAATTTAATATTGGCCCCAATTTCAACCCATCTGTCAGGGTTCCTTTTATCATCGGGCTGCCAGGCTGAACGGTTAGCGTAAAAGTGTTTACCATCAAAAATATTATGGACTTTTCCGATCAGCTCTAAATGATGATTCCCCTGAAATTTGAATGTTTTAGACAGGGTAAAGTCCCAAATCATATCTGTTTTACTATAATTCCGGTTTTTATCGGGGTCGAGGTCCTGAAAGTGTCCGTTTAGCTCATATCTGAAAGTTTTCCGGTTATTATATCTGACACCGATATTGCCGGCATTTGTATTTTTTGACTCATGGGTTGACTTGTTTTTTGTATGAACATAAGCACCATTTCCGTATAACATAAACTTATAGAATGCCTTGGTAGTAATTTCAAGTTCAAATCCCTGTCTGATTACTTTTCCCAGGTTTACCGGGGTATATGCCTGTTCATCAATCTGTTTATCCAGGTCATGGTAAAAATAATTCGATTTTATTGCCATAAACCAGAATTCAGTCGACTCAAATCCTGCCTGATATGACCAGACTTCCTCCCGCTTTAAATCCGGGTTTGCTTCATAATTCCAGAATCCCTGTGAAATCCATGCGACAGGTGGTGCAGAAAAACCGCGGGCCGCAGTGAGCCGCACAACAAAATCATCACTCAGGTTTAACGAAAAGCCAAGGCTAGGACTCCAGAATTCTTTTGAAATATCATTATAATCAATTCGTATTCCTGGAAGAATCATGAAATGGTAAAAATCATATGTCTGATTTAAATAGAATGCATATTTCTCATAGTGGGGGTCTGTTTCCGTAATATAAGGATCTGAATCATCACCATATATGTCTACCCAGTCATACATGGTTACCCTGTGATTCGAGAAATCAAATCCCATAGTTGTTGTGCTGAGCCCCCACATTTTTATATGCATTTTTCCTGAAATGCCTGTTGTGGTATCATCTAAAATATCGTTATAGTTATAATCCGGGTGGACAACTGTTGTATCAAAATTATTTTTTAAGTGGAAACCAGATAGATTTAAAGTCAACTTTTCATGTGGGATGAATTCAAAATTTATATTACTTAAAAAAAGGTCCGTTTTGATTTCAGAATCTGAATTATCTAAGGTCGAAGTCGGCTCATCAGTTGTAGCTTCTGAAAAAAGCGTTGTAAAACTTGCTTTTGCATTCTCATTGTCCGCGGTATTAAATTTAAAGAAGAGGCTGTCTTTTTTAAACCCTCTTCCTCTTACGATACCGTCTGTTTTCTGGCTGTTGGCATTAAAGAGAATGCTGTATTTGTCAACAAACTTTTTTGATATGGTTGCCCGGAAGTCGGTTGTGTTTTTTTCCCCGTAGGTGGTTCCGATAACATTGGCCGGTGTATCAAGGTCCTCTCCGCCAATCCTTGTAATGATGTTAATAACCCCGCCTAATGAGGAACCCCATACGGAAGACGCCGGCCCTTTAAGGATTTCAATTTTTTCAATAATTCCGACAGGTATAAGGTTGGTTTCTGCTAATCCACTTGCAAGGTAATTAATCGGGACCCCATCAAGCAGGACAAGAACATGTCTTCTGTTAGAATTTTCAATTGAAAGTGATGCAAGCTCTCCAAGTTCACCAGTAGTTGAGTTAACAAACACCCCGCAAACTCGTTTGAGCACTTCAGAAACAGAGTGGGCATTCATTCGTTCAATACGACGTCTTGTGATAACAGTAAGGTTTTCAGACGTTTCATCAATGGGAACGGGGTATCTTTTTGTTGTCTGTTCAAACATGATGATAAACTCTTCAGGTTCATCCATATTAAACAGGTTGTATTCCCAGTCTTCCCTTTCGCCCTTTGGCATATGGTCCAGCGGTTCGACTGTTGGTGTTCTGTTTTTTTTAAACCTGTCAACGGGTTTGTCATTTTTTTTGAACAGACTGAATGAGAACGCAGATGTGGGTATGAATGAGCACAAAAACAGACTCAGACACAGGAATACAAATGTGGCTTTAATATATCTCGGCATTAAAATTTTTCCTCCCCCCTTGGAGAAATAAACGATGAAACAGCTATTAGTTCTTTAACTAAAACAACCCTTCTTTAAAAATTGTTCTGGTATTGCTTACCAAAAAGAAGCAAACATTGTCAAGGAAACCATAGTAAAGTACCTGAAAAAGTTAAATTATTTTATATTTTTCCGTAAAAGATAATGAAAGGAGGTAGGGGGTGTGTTTAGGATTTGATGATTATGGATGGGGTTAATTAACTGACTGTTCAACACGGAGTCGTTGTTGTGTGTCGGTCTTTTTCTGGGAATTGAAAATTCAGTGTTGGCTATTTATACCCTCTTTTTTAAACTTTGAGGCACACAAACATTTAAAGCACAATTATCCCCGGTTTTTTATCCTCCGGGCATTGCTCCATAAAGTACCTGTCTGTCATTCCTGCAATAAAATCACGTACGATTTCTGCGTTATTGAATTTCTGCTTATAGTCATCGGACATTTTTGAGAGAAAACGGGTAACAATTACGGAATCTTCTTTTCCCGTTTCAAGATCGTGCAGGTAGGTCTCGAAGAGAATTTTGAACAGATCCTTAATACCGGACAGGTGCTTTTTTGCAGAGGGGTTCAGGTAGATGGTTTTCAGGTTGAATTTTTTCAGATCTTTGATGGCCTGAGAGAATGTATCTGAATATGAAATCTGATTTTTTCCAAGGCTGTTTTTAATGATATCGGTGACAAGATTATAGACAATCGTGCCGTTTGTATTACCAAGAATTTCAGTGCAGCTTTCGGGAAGGTTTTTTCTATCCAGAAGGTTCAGGCGAATGGCATCTTCAATGTCCCTGCCGATATAGCTGATGGTATCTACGATTCGGACAAGACAGCCTTCAGTGGTCATGGGGGTTATTTTCGGTTTTTTGCCATTTGTGATTTGGATAATTTCATCATCAAGGGTTTTGAATGTTTTGCCTGGCTCGGGGCTGAGCGATTTATCATGGATTTCGCCATTATGACTGAGCAGGCCGTCTAAAGTCTGGAGCGTAAGGTTCCATCCGGCCCCTTTTTTTTCAACATTACTGAGGAAATGGACACTTTGAACATTGTGATGGAACTCACCTATGCCGTTCTCTTTGCAGAGTTTTGAGAGATAGGTTTCACCGTCATGGCCGAATGGTGTGTGCCCGATGTCATGGCCGATGGCGATTGCTTCAATAAGGTCTTCATTCAGACCAAGGGCTCTGCCAATGGTTCTGCCGATTTTGGAGACAAACTGGACATGAAGAACCCGGTGGGTGATATGGTCATTTCTGATAAGTGAAAAGACCTGTGTTTTATCAATATAGCGGGTATAGGCCAGCGAATTGAGGATACGGTCGGCATCTGCGGAAAAACCTGTTCTGTAGTCGTTCTCAAGATTTTTATCAGGATGGCGTCTTACGGCATCGCAGCTTTTGGCGGCATAGGGTGTAAGGACGCTTTCTTCGCGTTTGTTCAGCATCTCTTTTAATGCTGACAGGCTGAACTCAGATCTCGCCATTTTCTATCTTCTGCTCCATAAGTTTAATGTAATCGATCTTTGCGGCTTTAAACCCTTCATGACCATATTTGAAATTACCTTCCAGAACATAGTATTGATTTTCTTTTAGAATGATATCAATACCGACATCATCCCATTTGCAGGCTTGGGCTGTTTGGCGTGCCAGGTTTTTTGCTTCATCCGGGATCGGATCAAGTGAGATCGACCCACCGGCTGCAATATTGGTTTTAAAACTGTTGCTGCCTGAAATTCGCCAGTATGCGTGGGCAATTTTACCGCCGATTACAATTATCCGCATATCCCGGTCAATTTTAATGTATTCCTGAATATAGGCAATTTTTGAAATGGAAAGGTAGTCCTTTAAGTCAGCATCATTTTGAATCAGAAAAACGCCTTTTCCCATGGCAGAGCCTCGGGGGATTTTGGCGATAAATGGATATGAAAAATAATCCATGATTGTCTGTTGCTGGTTTTTTCCGTAAAAGACGCGTGTAAATGGATGGGGTATTTCAAGCAGCTTAAAAACGGCTGTCTGCTTGATTTTATCCTGAGCATAACGATAGGCATTATGCCCGGGGAATGTCTTAATGCCCATTGTATCAAAAAGCTCTGCATATAAAGATGACGGGTAGTAAATCACCGGAGCATTTAGGATCAGTTCCTTTTCTTCGGAGGAATAGTCTGTAAAATCAGCTTTAATGCCAAGTGTTCTGACGTTTTTGCAGTTTTTTAAACGCATTCCGAGTGCTATGGCTTTTTGATTCTTCTGCATGAGCTGTTGCCTTATGTCTCACCATCGCAGGTTCGAACTAAAATCGTTAAAAAGTCGGGTTTCGGGTACCGGTATCGCATTATTTCCCTTTATTGTTCATTACCCGGAATCACAATTATGGCCTTT
>JQIA01001226.1_pt1 | contig 13824 bp, 16 predicted proteins | sample 811431 | NCBI WGS metagenome assembly JQIA01 (sample SAMN02998118, study PRJNA258478) | marine sediment metagenome | biome: marine; feature: seafloor; material: sediment; isolation source: oil-polluted sediment collected from 3 locations (0.5 km, 0.7 km and 0.9 km)... | place: USA: Gulf of Mexico ... | reverse complement strand
TAAATTTTTTAAATTTTTTAAATTTTTTAAATTTTTTAAATTTTTTAAATTTTTTAAATTTTTTAAATTTTTTAGATTAAAGTTGATTAAATAACGGGAACTATTGTAACTCGTTATCTAACCAATATTTCGTTCCTTTTAAAGTCGCTTGTAAAGCCAAACCATTTTTTGTGATTTGATATATCGTGACATTATCAACAATTGCCTCCACTGCCACCGCACCGCCTTTATCATCCAATTTTGCAGCCACATCGGCTTGACCACCAAACGTCCAACCATGCTCAACAAAACGGTCAAGCGCATCGATTGATTCAAAGATAAAAATGGCTCTAAAATCTTTGACTCCTGCACCTAAACCAAAACCCACTTCCCCCATTTTCATGTAAGTGATTTTATTAGTTCTATTATTTTTCACCATGCCATAACCACCTCCAAAACTCGCTATAAGGAGATTGACATTAATATTACTAAAGACGGCATATCCAACAGCATTTTCAACTTGATTACGAGTGCTAGGCTTGAGCTCAAACAGCTCGGATAAAACCTCGCTATTCATATGCATAACTGATTGACGTTTTTCAGACACGCTATTTCCAGACATAGTCACGCATCCAGACAACAAAAGGAAAGACATCAAACACATTACAAGACCTAGCTTTTTCATTTAATTCGCTCCTAAATTAGTGATGTTGTAAATCTTATCTTAAAATGATGTAACTATACTAAATAATAAAATCTAAAAACGGGTATTTCACACAATTAGAATAATTATTATTGATTATAAATATTCTCGAGTAAAATTTTATATTAGCTCTCACTGTTTAACTGTTAGTAAATATTGATAAATTAGATTCTTTTTTTCCTTATGAATCTCAGCAACTATTTTCGATGCCTGTTTTTTCGGTAAATACTCTGAAAGTTTAACCGCTAAGATTTTAGATTTTTCACAAAGACCGTTATTCTTTTTTTCAGCTCCTCGAACCATAACAACAAATTCCCCCTTGCTTTGGTTTAAATCATTTTCTAAAACTTCAACAAGCTCTCCAACACTTGCATCTAATACCGTTTCGAACGTTTTAGTCAATTCCCTAGCAATAACCACATGCCGATCAATTCCAAAAGCTAAAGCCATATCACTTATACAAGCTTTTATACGATGTGAAGACTCGTAAAAGATACTCGTAGCTGTTTCACTACTGATAGACTCTAGCTTTATAAGCCTTGCGCCGGACTTGGAGGGTAAAAACCCCTCAAAAATAAAACGGTCACTAGGCAATCCCGCTATTGATAAAGCAGCAACAAGCGCACAGGGACCTGGTATAGCAACTATTTTCATCTTTCTTTGTCTTAACTCTGTCACTAACGGGTATCCCGGGTCGCTTATAAGAGGCGTTCCCGCATCAGAGACTAAAGCAATGGATTCTCCGGATTCTAGCAACTGAACTAACCAATCTAGCTTTTGTCTTTCATTATGGTCATGAAAGGAAAAACATGGCGTATCAACGCCAATATGCGATAATAATCGTTTAGTACGACGAGTATCCTCAGCTGCAATTTTAGATACGGTGGCTAAAGTGTGACGCATTCGAGAGCTAACGTCATCCATGTTGCCTATTGGCGTGGCTACAACATACAATGTACCAAAGCTGTTAGATCGGGCATTTGATTGAAGGTTTGAATTTTGATTAAATTTCATAGTTTTATAAGGATTGAAGAAGGTTGATATTGACGGCATTTAGCAACGAACATAACAACTTTCCAAATAGATAAAAATGCATTATAGCAAAATAAAATACAACAAAATGGTAAAACGCTCGATTAGTCTCATTACCGGAGTGCTATTGTCGTTCATATTGCTAGCCTGTGGTTCAACTCCCAAAAAACCATCGGATACAAATGAAGCTAAAACACAGAACGTTGAAGAACTTTTGCAATTGGCTAATACCGCGAGTATCGAAAAGCGTTATCCACTTTTAATACAGGCAAGTGGTTTATTAGTTCAAGAACTGAAGCTAGAGAAAGCTTTAGAAGTCTTAACTTTTATTGAAGTTAATCAATTAAAAGCAATCGATAAAGATACCTATTACCTTCATTATGGCGAGATATTACTTGCGTCAAATGATCCAGAAAGTCAAAGCTCATCTTTAACCCAATTTAATAAAATTATTAAACCATCTAATCACTCTATAGATTGGCAAATACGCTATGGACAGTCTATCTCGGATAGTTACCTTCTTAATAAGAATTATTTTGAAGCGGCTAAACAGCGGATTGACTTATATGACCTAATCAATGATTCAACTGAATTAGAATTTAATAATAATAAAATCTGGCAATCTCTCATTCAAATGGAGATGCCTATATTGAAGGCATTAAGTAGTGGCTTTAACTCTAAAAGAGTCAATGGATGGCTTGAAGTGGTTTATTTGAATAAACGCTGGGGAAGTCAACCCTCAGAGCTAATCAAACAACTGGATCAGTGGAAAAAACGTTTCCCATTACATCCCGCACAAATTATAAAACCAAAATCATTGCAATTAATTTCCTCAGGCGAACCTCTAGCACCAAAACAAATTGCTGTTTTATTACCTCTTACTGGTCGCTTTGCAGCATCAGGAAAAACGATTCAAAATGGTTTAATTGCCGCCCAATATCAATCTGGGTCATCTGAAAACATTGCCAGTTTACATTTTTATGATACTGCAAAAAGCCTTTCCGGTTTAATTAGTTATCAACAAGCTATCAAGGATGGCGCAGATTTTATTATTGGCCCACTGGACAAAAGGAGTATTAATGAAATACTATCTAGCACAACAGGCTCTAACGATACGCAACTAGTCCCTACTCTCTTTTTAAATAGAGCATCATCAAACTTCGAGTTCACCGCCGATTCAAATAACCAAATTTTCCAATTCGGTTTACCCGTTGAAGATGAAGCGCTTCAAGCCGCCCACAGAGCCTTTGAAAAAGGCTACCGCAAAGCACTTACATTTGTTAAAAATGACCCTTTGGGTTTGCGTGCAAAATCAGCATTTAAAGATTATTTTGAACAGTTAGGTGGAGAGCTCATAGACTCTCAAGAATATGATGATATTAAAAACTTAAATGCTGACATTCAAAATATGTTAAGAGTTGGCGATAGCATTAAGCGAAAAACACAACTTGAAAAAACCTTAGGTCGAAATATTGAATACACAATGCGCAGAAGAAAGGATGCAGACGTTGTTTTCTTGTTCTCTAATGCCCAAAATGCGAGAAGAATTAAGCCCTTTATTAATTTTTACTTTGCTTTGGACTTACCTGTTATAGCCACTTCAAGGATCTTTTCTGGGACGCGTAACTTAAAAAAAGAAAATGATCTCAATGGTATCGAGTTTTCTGATATCCCTCTTTATTTGAGTCAGCAGGAAGATCTTGTTGCACTTAGAAAAAAACTTTCTTCTATCGATAAAGATCTGTTAAATCGCAACAATGGTCGCCTTTTTGCCCTAGGATATGACTCTTATCAAGTATTAACACAGTTGCCAGTGTTGAAAGCTTTTCCTGATTATCATTGGTTTGGTTTGTCGGGCGAATTAAGTGTAGATGATGCTGGTGTGCTACATCGATATTTGACTTGGGCGAAATTTGAAAAAGGATTACCTAAAGTGACTAAAGAAAGAATAATACCTATTATTAATGAACAAGCTTTTAATTCTTATAATACTGAAAGTAGAAACGTAAATTAAAATAATGGCTTAAGCTTATTAATAATTATAAACCATGACTTTACTCGATAAAAGAACTGACAAAAAGTTAATCGGCGATTTTATCGAGGACAAAGCTGTTGCTTATTTATGTTCGCTTGGCCTAAAAATAGTTGCACAAAATTATCTTTGTAAAATGGGCGAAATAGATATCATTGCACGTGAAGAAAAAACGCTTATTTTTATAGAAGTAAGATATAGAAAAGATGATCGTTTTGGTGGTTCGGCTTTTAGTGTAAACAAAAGTAAACAAAAACGAGTAGTAAAAGCCGCAGCACATTATCTTCAGTCACACCGACTATCAAATAAAATCGCATGTCGATTTGACGTAATGGCTATAGAAGGTAAAATAGCTTTTGAACAAACTTTAGAATCAAGCCAACTAAATTGGATTAAAGGAGCGTTTGACGCGAACCCATGATAGAACGAATTAGAGATAATTTTACAGAGAGTATTCAAACAAAGATTGCTTCCGCAGATATGTTGCCAGAAACTATTGCCCGAGCCGGGAAAGTAATTGTTAGCACATTATTAAATGGTGGAAAAATTTTGACTTGCGGTAACGGTGGTTCTGCAGCAGATGCGCAACACTTTTCATCAGAATTAATTAATCGTTATGAAAGAGAGCGTCCATCCTTACCCTGTATTAGTTTAACCACAGACACCTCAACTTTAACTTCCATAGCCAACGATTACAGTTATAGTCAAGTTTTTGCCAAACAGATAAAAGGTTTAGGGCAAGCTGGAGATATATTATTTGCTTTTTCTACCAGCGGTAACTCAAAAAGTATTAGCGAAGCAATTAAAACCGCTTTATCAAAAGACATGTTAATCGTTACTTGTACAGGTAAAGACGGTGGAGAAATAGCCGGACTAATTGGTGAAGATGATGTTGAAATACGTGTACCGTCCAATTCAACAGCACGAATTCAAGAAGTTCATCTGGTTATCATTCACAGCTTATGTGATGTAATCGATAATCAATTATTTGGAGAAACAGAATGAGAATAATTTTTAAGATGTTAATTTCGAAGAAAGCAGTCTCTAAGGTAAACGTCTTTGCAGTAGTTATTATTCTTTCAAGCTTTATGTTAACAGGTTGTACAGGATTATTTATTGCAGGAGCCGCCGGTGGAGCCGCATCATCACAGGATCGAAGAACGTTACCTACTCAACTAGAAGATAGCAGTATCGAAATAAAAAGTATGGCAACTTTATTTAAAGATGATCGCCTTTGGAAAGGTACCAATATTGATGTCGTCAGCTATAACACTTTAGTACTATTAGTTGGTCAGGCACCTACTGCAAGTCTTAAAAGTAGAGCGGAGCGAGAAATTAAGAAAGTGCCTAAAATAAGAAAAATTTATAACCAAATTCGTATTGCTGCGCCGGTTTCTTTTTTCACAAGCAGAAATGATGAATATTTAACCACTAAAGTTAAATCGACCATGCTTTTTACAGAAAATTTTCCATCTGGAAAAATTAAAGTGGTAACCGAAAATAGCGAAGTTTTTCTCTTAGGTTTAGTGACGGCTAATGAAGCCGACAAAGCCGTTGAAATAGCTAGAAATATAAATGGTGTAAAAAAAGTAGTTAAAGTATTTGAAATGATAGATGCAGCAATAATTCAAGCTGAAGTTACCGAGCTAATCAATTAAGGTTTACAGCTTTGGTAATTATTTTCGTACCTATTTAATCACTTTCAAATGTGATGCTTTCTTTGCTTTGATGCTAACAACTCCACCTGATTTTTGCGCGATTGGTCGTTCTTCCTGATTGTCTGAATTTAAACTATCTGTATTTGTATCTGAGCTAGCTGAGTCCAAAGTAGCTTCATCTCTACTATCTATAACCTGGAATTTAGATTCATTATTCTCAACGTCTGAAATGACGCCTTGGATTTCCTCCTCTGGTGGAAAAGCCATACCCAAACCATTTTCTTGTGCATATATGGCTAGCAACGCACTCATCGGGATAAAAATATTCATCGCCTTACCACTAAACCTTGCACTAAATGAAATAGCGTCATTATCTGAAAACCAATTTTGGATAGCGCTAGGCTCTACGTTGAGGACAATTTGTCCATTTTGAATATGCTGTTGAGGTACGCAGACAGATGCTTGATTAGCATCCACTAATAAATAGGGAGTCGCATCATTATCTATAATCCACTCATAAACTGCTCGTAACATATAAGGTTTATTTGAAGAAAATGACGCTTCCATATTTTATTTCGCTATTTTTAGATTTTCTTTATTCTTTTTAAAAGATGAGTAACTAATGTCATCTAATATTTTAAATAATAGGTGAATTAATATTCACCCATATCCCTTTCAACGTCAGTTAAGCTAGCCTGAAAAGATTCACGTTCAAATAATAAATCCATATATTGAGTCACTTCTTTAGCGCCTTTTCCGGTTAATTTGATTCCCATTTCTGAAAGTCTCCATAATAGTGGCGCTAAACAACAATCAATTAAAGAAAATTCTTCATTTAAAAAATAAGGCGTTTCAGAAAAAACAGGCGCTAAAGTTAAAAGACTTTCAGTTAATTCTAATTGAGCCTTCTCACGTTCTTGCTCTTTACCCGCAAAAATTTTGTTCATTAAGCTATACCAGTCTTTTTCAACTCGACGCACCATTAATCTAGAGCGCGCTCGAGCTACTGGGTATACAGGCATTAAAGGTGGGTGAGGAAATCTTTCATCAAGATATTCCATTATGATCGGTGCTTCAAATAAAACAAGCTCTCTATCAACTAATGTAGGTACTGTATTGTAAGGATTTAGGTCGATAAGATCTTCCGGTGGCTCACGGCTATCAACCACTTCAATTGCTTCAAAGTTAACACCTTTTTCAGCCAGCACAATTCTCACTTGATGACTATAAACATCATCAGTTCCCGTATAAAGGGTCATTATTGATCGTTTTGCTACAGTTGCCATAACAGGCTTCTCCCTAAAATTATAAACGACAAAGGCGACTGAAATTCAGTCGCCATCGTTTGGTTTAAATAAATTGCTGGTTTGCGTTTCTTAATGAACGTCTTTCCAGTATTCTTTTTTCAATAAGTAAGCAACAATGGTAAAGAAAAATATAAACATTAATACATAAATTCCCATCGCTTTTCTTTCCAGTTTAATCGGCTCACCAACATAGTCTAAAAAATTCACTAAATCAGTCATTGAGCTATCAAACTCTTCTGGTGTTAATCTTCCTTGTTTAATCAAGGTAAAATAGTTTCCAGCCTGCGAAAGTGCTATTAATTCTAACTCTTTTTCATGAATTAAATGTTCAGCTTTATCAATTGCGTCATCATGTGCAGATGCTGATCCTTCATTGTCTTTTAACGCGGCTCTCGCTGTTGCAATTTCACCGTGCGCATATCCAATATCATTTTCAATCCCTTTTACTTCTTCTGTTTTGTCTTGAACACCTTGCATATTCTCTAAAGCATGTGGCATACCGACATCAGCAAAAACAGAATTATTGACTCCATAAGGTCTTGAATCATCTTGGTAAAAACCACGCAAATAGTTATATAACCAATGTGTGCTTCTTGAGCGTGCGATAAGAGACAAATCAGGTGGAGCTGTTCCAAACCACTTTTCGGAAGTCGCCACTTGCATATTATTTGCCATTGGATCACCAATTTTATCTGCAGTAAACATTAGGTTATCAATTACCATTTGCTCAGGTAATTGAAGATCTTTTGCACTTCGATTATAACGTTGAAGTTCTAACGCGTGGCAGCCCATACAGTTATTCATATAAATCTGCATGCCTTTTTGCATAGACACGATTAGTTTATCATTAGAATATTGTGGCATATCATCACTAGGTATATGAGAACCGCCACCACTAGCAAATAAGGTTGCAGAAAATCCTAGTAAAAAAATGGATGATGCTTTAATCAATTTATTACCAATTACGTTTCGATTTATTAGACTATTTAATAAGTTATTCATTAGTGAGTCACCCTATCTGGTACTGGTTTTGTCTTTCCCCATTGACTCCACCAAGGCATTAACAAGAAGAAGGCAAAGTAATAAATAGTACAAATTCTTGCAACTAAGGTTCTCATTTCAGTCGGCGCTTTCATTCCTAAGTAACCAAGAATAAAGAAGCTAATAATGAACAAAGTAAGCGCAACTGTGAAAATTGGGCTTTTATAGCGTATTGAAAGAACTGGACTTCTATCGAGCCAAGGCAAGAAGAACAAGACGACTAAAGAAGCAGCCATTGCAATAACACCTAAACCTTGATTAGGCACAGCCTTCAAGATTGAGTAATAAGGAGTGAAATACCATACCGGTGCAATATGCTCAGGCGTTTTTAACGGATCTGCCGGAGTAAAGTTCGGCGCTTCAAAAAAGTAGCCACCCATTTCTGGATTAAAAAAGATAATCCAACAAAAAATGAACAAGAAAACACCAACGCCTACAATATCTTTCACTGTGTAGTAAGGGTGAAAAGGAATGCCATCAAGTGGAATGCCATTCTCATCTTTATTCAATTTAATATCGATACCATCAGGATTATTAGAGCCAACCTTATGAAGTGCCACGATATGTAAGAAAATCATCAATAACAATGCCATAGGCAGAGCCACAACATGTAACGCAAAGAATCGATTAAGAGTCGCTCCGGAGATAATAAAATCACCACGGATCCAAATCGCTAGATCTTCACCAACCACTGGTACCGCACTAAATAAGTTAATGATAACCTGTGCACCCCAATAAGACATATTGCCCCATGGTAATAAATAGCCCATAAATCCTTCAGCCATCAGTAATACAAAAATGATCATGCCAAAGATCCAAACTAGTTCTCTTGGCTTTCTAAATGAACCGTATAACATTCCTCGGAACATGTGCAAATAAACCACAACAAAAAATCCCGATGCGCCTACTCCATGCATGTAACGAAGCAACCAGCCCCATTCAACATCTCGCATAATATATTCAACCGATGCATAAGCACCTTCGCCAGTCGGTGTATAATTCATGGTTAACCAAATACCTGTAAGGATTTGATTAACTAACATTAACATGGCTAATGAGCCAAAAAAGTACCAAAAATTAAAGTTTTTAGGGGCGTAATATTGAGCTAAATGTTCATTCCAAACTTTAGTAGCAGGAAAACGATCATCAATCCATGTCATAAAATTATTCATCATGATGCTTCTCCTTCTGAGACACCAATGATAATTCTACTGTCTGTTAGATATTTGTATTTAGGAATTTCAAGATTTGTTGATGCAGGAGAACCATTAAATACGCGACCGGCTAAATCAAATTTAGAGCCATGGCATGGGCAAAAGAATCCACCGCCCCAAGAAACTTCAGTTTCCTTTTTATGCTGAGGTACACAACCTAAGTGAGTACAAATTCCGACTATTACAGCAATTTCTGGTTTTATTGAACGGGTTATCGTACCTAAACCTTCTGGTTGTTTCGTACCAGCACTCGCAGATTCAGAATCTTTTAAATCTGGTGTGCTTTTTAGTGCTTCAATTGTTTTTGCATCACGTCTCACCACAAAAACTGGTTTACCTTGCCATTTCACTTTCACCATTTGACCGACTTCAACTTTGTCTAAGTCAAACTCTACCGGAGCACCTGCAGCTTTCGCTTTCTCGCTAGGTTTCCAAGAACCAAGAAATGGCACGGCAATAAAACCGGCTCCAACAGCACCCACTCCAGCGGTTGCCCACGTCAAGAAACGACGTTTTTCTAAATCAACACCTTCATCTACCATTCGATTAGTCTCCCCATCGACCGAGTAATCAATTATGAACTTAATTCAAACCTACCCAAAAACAGCTGTCCAAGTAACCAGTCCAAAAAGTAGAAAACCTACAGTAGAAAAGTTATTTAAACGCCATATTTATCGCACAAAGGCGATATTTGGGCAGGATCATAGTGAAATAATATATCATTTACAAGGAATTGCCAGTTTTTGTTGGTAAATTATTGAAATATATAGTAATTTAGTTTTCTACTCTTATTTTTGCACCTAAGATTTTAACTCTTTTTAACAAGATATTGGGAACAAGATCTTAGCCACAAAAATGAGATTACTTTTATTCTTCTTATGCCTACTTTAAATAATAAAATATATGATTGATATTAACTGTGATCTAGGTGAAGGCAAAACTCAGTTAGATTGTGAAAATGATGCTCAGCTTATGCCTTTTATTTCTCGGTGTAATATTGCCTGCGGTGGCCATGCTGGCAACCGATTAACCATGAAACTCACTATTAACAATGCCATTAAACATAATTTATTGGTTGGAGCTCACCCAGGATACCCTGATTCTGATAATTTTGGTCGTATTTCAATAGAAATTGCCTTTGAAGCTCTAAAAACATCACTATTGAATCAAATTAATCAACTAAGTAAAATCGCAAATGATTTTCATATAAAATTAGACCACATTAAATTTCATGGTGCGTTATATAATGACATTGAAAACGATCCCTTGCTGGCAGAAAACATTGCTGATTTAATTCTCAAGTATTTTCCAACACTGTCTGTTATCTGTTTAGCCGGTGGTCTCCTGATGGAAAAATGTATAGATAAACAAATCGCTATAATGCAAGAAGCATTTATCGATCGCAGTTACTTAAGCAGCAAAAAATTATCACCTCGGACAATGGATGGCTCAGTTATTGAAAGCCAAGAGTTGGCTATGAAACAGGCGTTATCCCTAGTTCATCAAAAGCCAATCGAATCAATTGATAAACAATCGATCACCATCAGTGCTGATACACTATGTCTACATAGCGATAACCCAAATTCACTAGAAACTGCTCGTAATCTACACAAAATGTTCATTCGAGAAGCTATTAAAGTACAACAAGAGCTACAAAATCAGTGAGTATAGAAAACTTCGAGATTAAACAAAATGGTGACTCGGCTATTACACTGATATTTAAAGATGAAATTAGCGAAACATTAACAAAAAATATTTTATTCATAAAAGGTGTCATCGCTGAGTTAATAGACTCCACTCAGCTAACTGATATCATCCCAGCTTATCAAAGTTTGACACTATATTATGCTGAACCATTTTACGATATCGAAAAAATTAAAATTCAAATCTCATATATTGTGAGAAATTCAGTTTCTGCTAATAAAAAGGCAAAGCAAAATAAGCTCCATTCTACTAACAAAATCATTAATACTAGTGCTAAAGAAACTATCAGAATCCCTGTTTGTTATGAGGAGACATATGCGCCCGATTTAAAATCCCTTGCCTCAGTGTTAAAAATAACAGCAGAAGAGTTAATTGAAAAGCATACTAATGGAAATTATTTAGTCCATATGCTCGGGTTCTTACCTGGTTTTTTATACCTAGGTGGACTAGATAAATCGTTACACTACCCAAGAAAAAAAACACCTGCCATCAATATCGCAAAAGGTTCAGTGGGTATAGGCGGTCAACAAACCGGTATTTATCCGATTAAAAGCCCTGGAGGATGGCATATTATTGGACGAACACCTTTAACTCTATTTGATGCTAATAGAAGTAACCCAATAATTGCGAAACCTCTAGACGAAATTAAGTTTTTTCCCATATCGTCAAAAGAATTTATTCAAATAGAATCTCAGGCTCAGGTTTAACTCATGTTATTTCTAAAAAGTGGCTTACAAACAAGTATTCAAGATTTTGGTCGAACTGGAACTATGCATTTAGGTGTATCACAAAGTGGCGCTATGGATAAAACCTCACTAACCTTGGCTAATTATCTAGTGGGTAATCAAAAAGATGACCCAGCTTTAGAAATCACTTTAATTGGGCCAAAAATCCAATTCCAAACATCGATGAGCATTGCTATTTGCGGTGCACAATTTGATCTCTACTTGAATAACGATCTTGTGTTTAACAATGAATCAATTGATGTAGTTCAAGGTGACATTCTTGAATTTGATAAACTAATTAACGGTGCAAGATGTTACTTGGCTTTTTCGGCTCAAGTTGATTTAGACATGCAATTAGGCAGTCTTTCAACTCATATCACAGCAAGAATTGGCGGGTATCATAACCGTCAAATGAAAAATGATGATCAGCTTCATTTTTTATCGACTTGGAACGCTCCCGCAAAATCATTAGACAATGTATTCACTCAACCATTTATGGGAAAATATTTATTACGTTGTGTAGAAAGTGTAGAGAGCCATCATTTTTCAAAAGAGAAAAAGGATCAATTTTTTAATTCAAAATATAAAATCAGTCAACAATCGAATCGAATGGGGTTAAGGTTGGACGGCAAAAAAATAGATGATAGCAAAAACTTGCAAATCACTTCATCTGGCCTTACTCAAGGCAGCATTCAGATCACTCCAAGTGGTTCTCCTATTATTTCAAGCGTCGATGGACAGACCATTGGTGGTTATCCTAGAATAGCGAATATAATCTCAGCTGATCTCCCCATTTTGGGTCAACTAAAAGCACATGATACAATTTCATTTGAATTAATAAATTGTAAACAGGCATCTATTCTATTTAGACAAAAACAAACTTGGTTGAACTCTATATTGGATGCTCCTGATTCTAAATAGTTAAGGCTAATTATTTTACCTAACAGATAAAAACTATGATCATTATCCCTGCAGAAAAAAGATTTGATAGTAAGCACCCACCAATCATTTTATTGTTACTTGTTATCGTTAATCTATTAATTTATTTTGTATACCAATCCGGTGATAACGAAAAAACTGATAATGCCTTAAAACAATATCAAGAGCTAAAGTATTTCAAAGCGGAAAAGTTTTTATACCAAAGTTATTTGGAAAAAGAAGACCAAAAAAACGAACAAGAAAGATTTAAATTGGCTCAAGAGAACAACAATCTCTATGTCGCAAGTTACTACTTAATTACAGATAACCAATTCTATTCATATTTAGATAAAAGAGCTGATGGCATTTCGTCGATTAGAGAGCTAGAAGATGATATCGATACTTGGCGATATAATAGAGAAAACATTAATCAACTGATTCAATCGACCAGCGCGTTAAGCTATGGGTTAATACCTGCTAAATCGAATTGGTATAGTTTTATTACACATCAATTTTTACATGGTGGTGTAATGCATCTTCTCGGTAATCTTTTCTTTTTAGTGGTATGCGGATTCGCCGTTGAGGCTTCATTAGGGCACCTGAAATTTCTTGGCTTCTATTTAATGTCTGGGGTTGGAGCTGGCGCTTTTCATGCTTTATTTGATTTGTCGAGTAATGTCCCTCTCGTTGGAGCTTCTGGTGCTATTTCTGGCGTAATGGCTATGTATTTGGCGATCTTTCGATTTAAAAAAATTGAATTTTTCTATTGGGTCTTTATTTTTGCTGGCTATTTTAGGGCGCCCGCATTATTGATTTTACCGATATACATCGGCAAAGAAGTCTCAAACTATTTATCCGATACAGACTCAAATGTAGCGTTTATGGCGCATGCAGGAGGTTTCATTAGTGGATTATTATTAGTCTTCATTTCTCATTGGAATCAACCCGATAGTATTAATATCGAATATGTTGAAGAAAGTGAAGAAACGCCGGAAAGACAATTGATATTAGCTAAAGTGTATAAGCACATGGAAAATTATCGGTTTTCGCAAGCAGAACAAACTCTGAAAACATTAGATATTGAAAAATATTGGGATTTTGATCTTTTTTACTTACACTACCAACTTTTACGTGCAATTAATAACAGCCGGAACAAAGAATATTATCAGTCTGCATTGGAAGTATTAAGACTAAAAAGACTCGATTTAAAACAAATAGAAAAACTAGCAAAAATTTGGCGAGACATCCCCGATATAAAGAGATACCTAAAAGAAGAAGAGTTAATTAATATCGGCTGGCAATTTGTTAGCTTATCAGACTTGAACATCGCCGAGTCGATATTTGAAGAAATCAATAAAACCACTAAAACACCGAGAGAACTATCTGGCTACGCACGCAAATTGTCCATTGCATTTAAAGCCACTCAGGATATATCTAAACATAAACACTACGAAAAATTAGCTGAACAGCTGCTTTAAACGCGAAATATCTGGAAACAAAATGGTCAAAAT
>JQIA01001224.1_pt1 | contig 13837 bp, 12 predicted proteins | sample 811431 | NCBI WGS metagenome assembly JQIA01 (sample SAMN02998118, study PRJNA258478) | marine sediment metagenome | biome: marine; feature: seafloor; material: sediment; isolation source: oil-polluted sediment collected from 3 locations (0.5 km, 0.7 km and 0.9 km)... | place: USA: Gulf of Mexico ... | reverse complement strand
AAAAAGCACAGATCCATCTGAGGTGGTGTGTAGGTGTTTGTTTTTATTGATATATTTTTGGTTGCGGGGGTCGGATTTGAACCAACGACCTTCAGGTTATGAGCCCGATGTGATACTATAACTGTCAACAACTCTCAAAATATTTTATCTTTGTTTTCAAGTAGGTTAGCACTTTCTTGGTAATGAGAGGTGTTGACAACTATTGGTAATACATGAGCTATACTGCCCCTAAAGTGCCCCTAAGGGCAATTTCTGGAAACCTTCGGGTATACGAACCCGATGTTTGTGAGGGCGCAGCATGGCGACAATTGAAAAACGGGAACGTCAGAAGGGAATAGTCTACCAAGTGGACATTCGTGTCTCAGGATACCCTCGCCAGAAGAAGACGTTCCGACGGTTAACCGACGCCAAAACCTGGGCCGCCAAGACCGAAAGTGAAATCAAGCTGGGGCAGTTTCGACCGATAAATCGAAATTCGCAACGTAAGACATTTTCAGATGTATTAGATCGATACCAGGGTGAAGTCCTGCCGCACCTTGCAGAAAGCACTCAGCGTGCCGCACAGACCTATCTGAAATACTGGAGACGCGCGCTCGGTGAGTATGGTTTGAGCTTCATCACGGCTGAACAGATTTCCAAGCTAATGAATGAGCTGGCTAAAATTCCTGACCAACGCTCCAGCGCCAAAGCAGCTAAACCAAAGAGCCGCAAAACACTCAAGCACTACCGAGACACACTGGAAGTCCTTTTCAAAAAAGCCGTGTCTTGGGGGTGGCTCGGGATAAATCCAATGGACGGCGTCGAGCCAATTACCAAAATCCGTAATGAGCGTGTTCGTTTTCTCTCTGATGATGAGCGTGAGCGACTGCTTGATGCCTGTCGAACCAGTCCCAACCCCCTGCTTTATCCAATCGTGATTTTCGCACTCGCTACAGGATCGCGCAAAGGCGAGATATTAAACCTATATCTTTCCGACATTGTTCTGGAACGGCACATGGCAATCCTACGTGACACAAAAAACGGGGAAACACGAAGTGTGCCTATTGTCGGACACCTTAATGAACTGCTGAAGGAACAAATCGGATTATCCAACGACACGTACAATCAGCTTCTGCCGAGCGTGAACCAACGATACCTCTTTCCAAGGCGTGATCTTAGAGCGCCAATCGACATTCGAAAGGCGTGGGAAAATGCTCTGGTTAAGGCAAATATTGCCGACTTTCGGTTCCATGATTTACGCCACAGCACTGCCAGCTATCTCGCAATGCAAGGCGCGACCCTCCTCGAAATTGCCGACATGCTTGGGCATAAAACGCTCCAGATGGTGAAGCGCTACTCCCATTTGTCAGCGGATCACAAAAGGGGTTTAGCAGAGCGTCTCAATAAGGAAATATTTTAAGCGACAGGAACCTCCCCGCCTAAGATTCCGACTTTTCCAGCAAAGCTAGCAATGCTTCTTCCCCAGCCGTATAGCCTTGCTTTTGCGCATATCGCCAAAAGCGATCCTTTGTCTGCGGCTTCAAGGCGATATTCAATTGAGAGGTGCGCCCTGTGCGCCTAAGGCTTCTTGCATCAAAGGTTGCCTGTACGGTTTCCTCAACTTGCCCCCTCGCCTCGCCATGCCGCGCCGTAAATCCTGCCTCATCTGCAATTTCACGCACTTTGCTCGTTGCCGGAGTTTGCTGAACTGGAACTGGTCGAATTTGATCTAGCTCTTGCAAAGGATCATCACCGACCGCTTCAAATGTTGTTGGCCTGATACGGTTCATGCTGCCACCTCTTCTTCGTTAATCTGACTTCGCGCAATCAGCGCCACTTCTCGGGCGAATGCTTCAGCATTTTCGATTGCCGCTTCAGGTTTCGATACCTCGTCTTTTGTCAGATCGTAGATTGTGCCACCTAACTGCATAATCGCACGGAATGCTGCGCGCTCTGTAAGCTCAACAGGCAATGTTGGGATCATAGCTTCCTTCAAATCGACCTGTATGTGCTTTAAATCTCTTGACCGGATCGCTACACTCGTTCGGGTGAAAAATACAGAATATGGGATATTTCGCCTGAAGGCTCGTTCTTCCCGGTAGATAAGGTCAATCACACGCTTTGTCTGATCGGCATCAAGCTGGCTTCCCTGCATTGGAATAAGCACCAAATCAGCCCGTCCAATGGCATATGTCACCGCAAGATTAGCAGACCCCTCAAGATCAACGATCACAAACGCACTTTTTGAAGACTCACTGTCGATAATCTCAGTAATTGTATCCTCGGTCACCTTAGGAATTAGGTGCAGATTTTGTGGAATCCTCTCCGGGTCGCGGCTCCACCATGCCGATAACGGCTGGTTTGGATCAGCGTCAACCAAACTCACTGTTGCGCCGCGATGCGCGAGCACCTGTGCAAGCAGGACAGCTGAGGTAGATTTCCCTACTCCACCTTTTGAATTTGCAAATACTATAACTGGCATATGTTCTTCCCCTTTTATTCATTTGAACAAAGAAGGGGTGCATCACGCAAAGGAATCACACCTTTGGCCGCCCCTACCACGGAACAATCGCCTTCGATCCGTGGCAAATATGTACATGGGTGTCACCACCTAGCACCCATCTTCTGGGTATCTAGTCACCTCTTAGTCGCGTGGTAATTTATAGTTATTCACTATATATCAGCAAGTTAGTAACTTTAAAGTTACTAGTTATTTAAAACCTAGTGGCATCCTAGTCGCCTTATGCTTGTGTGGGCACCCAAATTCGCTAAAGTCGTTTCATTAGTTATCTTTTTCTATACTTTGAATAAGGATGCTAACCATGAAGGCTAGCTATAAGGAACTGCGGACTGTCAAACAGCTTGTAAACGAAACGCCAATTCTGACGGAGCCAAAACTTCGTTGGTATATCTTCCATGCGGAGACGAACGGCATGGCATCATCTATCGTGAAAATCTCTAACAGGGTTTACATTGATAGTGTTGCCTTTGCGAGTTGGGTGGAAAGCCATCGTTTGGCCCCACTCAATATGAATGAAGCACCAAACACTCCGTAGCAGCTGAAAAGGGACAACCCTGCCGAAAGGTGGGGTTGTTTACTTACTGAGAGTAGAAACCGCCCCAAATTGGGACGGCTCTTCGATTAAAAGTCCGCTCCAGTCGCGAAACATTTGGAACGAAATAGGATTTTCATTGAAACGACTAAGTTTCGGCTCGTCGCGTAGAGCCATTGTACCTTTATGGATTTCACCGATAGAAAGTTCTGACGTGAGCGTCCGGATGATGCCGTGAAATTATAGCCCCAAGGCATAGGCCGGACGCTTACTATCCAATAATGAATAAATATTTAATCTGCTGCATGGGCCTTTCCATGCGGCGGTTTTCTTTTTTGAAAGGAATGGCTGGCGCCACGTGGTTTTCTATTTCAATACGAGTATATTGTCTTTTTCAAAACGGTGCATCAATTTCATCATATATCTGTATGTGTCTGGGTTTTCATTATGCTTTTCATCTGGGTATACCCTAAATGTTTCATACATTTTATATGCAGCACCTCCCATTACATCTCTGATGATTTTATAGTCAAGTTCATCATGCTCAATGCCGTAAGCAATATATTCATAAGAGTTTAGAATGAAAATTAGCGATTCAATGGGGGGGATACCGACGTTATCCTTTGTTGATACAAATGATGTTGTATCCTTTCTTTTTTTTAACCATTTATCGCATTCTGTTTTAGAAAGTGCTTTGCCAAATTCAATATTGGCAAACAGATTACGCCGGTGCTTTTGTATTTCAGGACTTGAACGAGTTTCCATAATGACATCAAAAGTATGTCGTTTTTGAAATTGAATGCTAGATTGATGATTTCCATGAAGCCATCCAATGGTTGCCAAAATCGCTGCGCCAAAAATGGCTGGCGCTGAATTATCAAATTTAAAGGATAAAGCTCCAAAGAGGAATATTAAAAGACAAACAAATGTCCACTGAAGATATGTAGATGCAGGAAGTGTATTTGCAATAGTATTATTGGATATACCAAATAAAATCATACTAAGGAAAAAGCAGATAGCGGGTATAGAAAATCCAAGAAAATAATATAAACTTTTTAAGTGTTCTGCGCTGTCTTTTTGATAATCAAAAATTAGCTCTGTACCAAATATTATGGTTCCGGTGAGGTAAACAACAAAAGCGATAGCCGCAACTAGTTCGAAAAAATTTTTCATATAACCCCCCTTATCGGAGGGTTATGTATAAATCATTAAAGCTTTTTGTGAAGCCCTAACCTATACCGTCTTGACCTAGTTTCATATCTTTAACTCCTTATTATTTATATAGAGCGTACCAAATCCCATCGCCTGTGTAAAGATATTTGGCACGTAAGCCGTACAACCAATATATGTATGCTGTTTGTGTTTTTAAACATAAAGAGTTAATTTTAACATAATATTGATAATCAAAACATCATTCTGGCTAAATGTATGCAGAGTAAAATCCGTGTTGTGTATGATGTATGTAGCTTATTGGAATCGCTTAATTTTATTTGATATTTATAGTGACGGATGTGCGTTTTCGGGATCCTGTGGGTTGCAAGGTGTATATTAGGCCACAAAAACCCCTCACTCTTTCGCTGCCGTTCATCATCATTCAGGTTATTTTGTGGTCCAACAATCTTGACCATTCGCCCCTGCGGGCTCTAGGTAGGGCACAAGGAGCATCCCCAAATCCAATTTTGATCAATCGTACGTTCTGACAGCATTGGCATCTTTACCTTGAGATAAAGAAATATCTCGGTTCCCATCCTTCCCTTTTCGCCTGTTTGATTGTGTGAATTTTTTCTGCACCCACAAGTCAGGTGCCCGCACTGAACCGTGTTCCTGACGTGACCGCATTCGCCCATTCCCAATATATGGATCAAACAAACGGAAAGGATGAAAACCATGACTAAAACTTATCTTCACTTCTCAAGCCTACGAGATGCAAAAACAAAACTTGGCCAGAACACCTGCGGCGTCGAGTTTGAATTTTTCAAAGCTCGTGAAGGATATTCAATTTTCCGCGTCCGCCTAGCTGGCAGTTTAACCTTTGTTGGCACTATCTACGAAGGCCCAGACTGCCTTCTATTTACTCCACACTACACCTTAGCCAAGGTCACTTGATACGTGAAATCGTTGATCGCGAAACGCCAAACATACGCGCGATCTCTGCATTGTCAGAACCTTCACGACGCATTTTTAAAACGGCACTTCTCTGATATTGAGTGAGTTTTGAGGGCCTCCCTAAATGACGCCCAGCGCGCCGGGCCCGTTCACGCCCCTCAGCAGTTCTTTCCGCAATCAAAGATCGTTCAAATTCGGCTAGGCCACCCAAAACAGTAAGAATGAGTTTGCCGGTTGGCGTGGTCGTATCCGCCCATGAATCCGTGAGCGCCTTCAACTTCGCGCCCCTGATTTCGATTGTGTGGACAATATCCAGAAGATCGCGCGTTGACCGTGCAAGCCGGTCAAGCCGCGTCACGACCAGCACATCGCCATCACTGAGGGCATCGAGGGCCTTCTTCAACTCAGGGCGATCTGATTTTATCCCGCTCACCGTCTCCTTGAATACCTGATCGCACTCTGCCGCGCCAAGCTGTTCAAGCTGAGCGTCGAGGGTCTGGCCAGAGGTAGAAACGCGTGCGTAACCAATCAAATTCATGCGCCCATTATGCACGCAATTTATGAACGCACCAAGCGATTGATTTCATTGAAACAAGAAAGGCGTGCAAAAGTCTTGATTTATGCACGAACGGCCCATTCCCGCCCTTCGCTAGTCGAGCAGGCGCTGCGAGGCAGCTTCACTAAAGCAGCCATTCGTGCTTTCCGTGGCATTTCAAAAATTTGAATGGCGGCAACACGAGATAGAGCCGCATTTTGCTTGCGCGGCTAAAACCGGTTCATGTGATCCTTAATGTTCGCTTTAGTTCCTTTGCATGCCTCTAGTTTACGTTTGTGAGCCAGTTTGACATCTTGGGCGACCATTTTTGCACCACCTAACTTTTCCATTTTGCAACAAAAAATGGCAACCACATTCATTCTTCTGATGGACCGACGGAGCCAAGGTTGGCCTTAACCACGTATCATTCGACACACCCCACCTTGGTCGCCGAGCTGGGTTCAACGACAAAGAAATCTGTTTGCCGCATCCCCCAGGGCAGAGCATACATGCCCACTTCGACACATCACCTGAGCGAACAACAACGAGGTCTCCGCGACTGACACTCCCCCCTTCTGGGAATGTCTCTTGTTCAATCATGACAAAATCCGTTTTTAGCAGCTTCAACCACCGAAGCACCTTGATCAATTTGACTTGCATGATTTTAACCCACTGCCCCTAAAAAGGGCTCCACGTCTGCGCGACCAAGTACATCGTTTTGGCCACACATCGGACAGTCAGGATTAAGCGAAGCGGAAGGGAACCTATCGTCTTGGGCATGGAATCTGCGAACCCTATGTGGGGTCATACCATGTGGGCCCTGAAACGACGTTAGCGCTGCGACAAGTTCATTTACTGCCATACAAGCCACTTCAGTGGTAAAGGTCACAACTGCAGGTGAAGGATCCTCGCCACCTAAGACATATGCTTCTTCTTTTAGTTTGTGAAAGTTGTCAGGGTCATCGCGCTCAAGCGCTTCATCTGCAGCCTTCTGAGGATCCATCACCCCATAACACATTAAACACCGATGCCCTTCAACGAAGGTTGTTACGCGACCAAACACGTCAACGTGGCCATCTTCATGGCGCTTCATTCGCAGTCCCAAATCGATCAAAGGAATGCCGTAAAAGCGTGCCAAACGGTTCAAGAAGATACGACCAGAGTGATCATCCGTCGCACCGAATACGACATCGCAGGACTTCAAAGCATCACGAGATTCTTGTGAACCGGCCCATGATTGCAGTGTAGCCACCTTTGGCCCCAAGTCAGTTTCAGTCGCCATACGTGCAATGTTGTCTACCTTGATGAGCTCTGTCTTCACATCGCAACGACGTGCACCATGAACACGATTTAGATTGCTCAGCTCTAAGATATCCTTGTCTATCACCAAGATGCGTCCAAAACCCAACCGGATCAAAAGCGTCGCTACAGCACTACCAGTTGCGCCAGCCCCAACCACACCTATGCGAAGTTGACCAATCACATCGTTGAAAGAAGATCCGAACAAACGTGCCTGACGATCAAGCACTCTGTTATCAGCAGTATCAAGTGAAAGGCCCTTCAAAAACCGAACTTTTGATCCAATAGATGTTACCCGCTCGATTTCATGACATCCGCCATCAGGCGTCCATAACCTAACTGCGATACTACGCTCCCCATCGATGACGATGCTCAGTAGACCTTTTACGCCTTTTACAAACGCCGTACGTGCGAGGTCCTTCTCATTTTTGTTGTCTTGCTTTGAAAAACGGGCGACGCCACGCGGATGGGTATGCACCAATGCTGGAATGAGACCTTCTGACTTAGCCTCAGACAAAAGCCGCATAAATCCACCAGTCGACCAAGTCACATGGCTCGCTGACGAGCTGACTTTCTCTGCTTCATCGATTGGGACAAATTTGTGGGACACAACGCGCGCGCGAGGTGCCCCAGACCAAGGATCGGTTGCTATCTCTGAGCATCCAAATAGCATATACGCAGACGCTTCAGACCCATCAGACGTGTCCAAAAGACTTTCGATCAGTTCAAAATGAGCGGCATGTAAGACTGCATCCAGTTCAAGTTTATGCATGGCCCTTCTCCAATGCACACCGCGCGCGTACCACCATTGTGTGTAAACCATCAATCCCAGGACGCCAGGCTGTGCTATGACGCGACCAGCGTTGCCAACTGCGACTGCCAAAAATATGCGGTACATTTGCACACCGCGCCTCTGCTCCGGTCTTCTTTAGTTTGAGCCATGGATCGACAAAAAACATATCTGGACGGACGTCCGGATAGCCGCGAGGCAATAGGATCAACAAATCAGCGGTATCGTGGTCATAAGCATTTTCTGGTAACGGAAAATCCTTAATGATGACCCCCGCTTGGCCACCTTGAGTTTGAAATTCATACGAAAAACCCTCTGCTTCAAGGTATTCTCGATCCTTTGGTGGGAGGGGCTCAAGCCCCTCCGTCGTTTCCGCCATCACTGTGATGAAACGCTCGACGCCGCGTTCACCCAAGTTGATAACAGCGCAGTCTTCGATCAATTCATCATGGCCCTTACCTCCAGGAACCTCCATGTAAAGATCATATCCGGCGGGCAAAGATGCCAACTTCTTAAGGACGAAGCCACTGATGAGAGATTTACCCCATTCTAAGTCACGATGATCGATTTTGAATTTAAAGCTGCGATCGGTCATAAAGTAGATGACCTTTTCTGCACCACGCCCGCGAAGATCAAATGGTTCATCGAGGCTGATGTCTTCAAAATCGCCATTACCCAATACGGCGACCAAGCCATGTTCTTCTACAGGATGAGCCCCAACAGCCTCCAAAATTTGACGGCCCAGTGGAATAGGATCATCAAGCTTGATCTTCGTGGTTTTTAGAGTTTCGTTTGCAACATCAACACGGTACTTGCGTGCTTTATGCAAAGGGCGATGACCGCGTACAGCGTCACCGATATCGTCGAACTCCATGATTGGAGCATTGTTATTTTCGTTTGCCATTTGAATGACCCTCTATTGTTACGCAGGAACTGCCTGTCCCTGCTTGCAATGGGTCAATCGAATCAGATTCTGAGAGTCGGTAAAAATTAATTAAGATTTTTCTTACGCACCGTGCCGGCGAGTAATTTACCGCAAACAAAGTAGTTTGAGCAGTTTGGGCAGCGATCATCAGGGGCGGTTTCAAACCTGCCTTGATGAAAGGCCTCACCTAAGCCGTTCAATTTGGCGATCCGGTTTTTAGCCATCTGGGTTTTGAGTTCCACTGGATAGAGGTCATTGCTTGTTAGGAACAACATCTCAGCGCCAAACGTATTTGGATCATTCTGTGACGCCAAAAACAGCATGCAGATCTCGAGATTGTCGAGGGGTTTACGTTGCATGCGACCTGTCCTAACGCGTCTCAGCGTCTTTAACATGGTTGAAATGACGTGGGCTTCGTCTGGGCGTAATGCGACGTAGCAATCGCCAAAATGATAATCCATTTTCGGCGGTTCTACGCTTTTCAAACCGGCATGATTGGCGATGAAAAACTGACACAGATCAAGGGCTATCGATTTGTAGTCGTCGCAGTACGGGTTCTCTGTTGGACCTTCTTTTATCCAAGCCTGTTCAAAGTGGCCGACTACACTAGCCCAAACCAGAACAGTCCCATGCATGGTTTTGACCACATCCACAAACTTTTGAACGGCGTTATGCATGAGCATGAATGGCGTTTCCCGACGCCGCCCACCTAACTTCATGACATGGGTATAGAAGACCTTCCTAGGGCAGGCTGTATATTGATCTGGAATCGCCGGCAGTAACTCTAGAGGTACATCAAAATTCACCCCTATTGGGGTCGCTTTGCTCGAAGCTTGGGCAGTTGTTACATCGATAAGCGGTCGTTCGATTGTGTCGCCAAGTACAGCCAAGAATGGTGAAGAAGGCCGATTTCGCCCCGAAGCCTTACCTTTCGCGATCGTTTCAGTCGCTGCATAAAGGTAGAGTTGGTTTTCAGCACGAGATATCGCTACGAAAAACAAACATTCTTGCTCCTCCGCGTGACCTTCTCGCAGGGCGTCGATCCCTGGACCAACAACACCTTCAATCATACCATCAGGTGGGTCTAACGGCTTGGTAAAACCACTAAATCCGATTGGGATCGAATCCTTTGTCAGGCTAGGAACATGGACAACAGGGAACTCTAACCCTTTGCTGCCATGCATCGTCATCAAGCGCACCGCATCTACCTCCTGCGCCGCATCAGGCAACTGACGTAAATCACGATCATCTGCCAGCAACGCGATGCGCCGAACATGATTCATCAATCGCTGGATGGGATACCCGTCTCCGTCCCTTGGAAAGGTCCGCAAAAAGTTCATGAATTGCCAAATGGCGATTGATGCATTTCTATTCGAAGCAGTGGTTCCTATAGCCAGATCTGCAAGGTGGCGGGTATCATCTAGAAGAACCTTAGACAGAAGGCCCCAAGGATCTGTCGCGGCCCCGATATCTTTGAAGATCGCTTGAAGTTGTTCAAAACCAACGCGTCCTGTGGGGGAAAGCGCCAGATTGGTTGTGTCAAACTCAGGCCACAAACCTAAACGATCAACTTTTTCCGCCCGCATCGCTGAAACGATCGCTTCGACATCATTGAGCTCCATCTCAAACGATTTCATGCAAGCTACTTTGATCAATCCCATGGGCCGTGCATCAACTGCAAGTGAAAGCAATGACATCAATTCCCGTATTTCATCGCGTTCGAACAATGGCCCCAAGAAGAGAACAGGAATTTCTCGCTCCTCCAGGCCAGCGGCGAGAGCTGCCAACCGATCGTTTCCCTTGCACAAAACTGCTTGGTCTTGGAAAGCAACACCGGTCTGATGAACAGCTTGGATAGATTTCGCCAAGACCTCGATCTCGTCATCCTTATTGCGGGCACGGATGAACTGAGGTTTTGCATCAAGTCCGCCACGGGCTGCATCGACCTTGAATGATGCCGGAGCGTTGCGCATTCCAGAGCGAGCAAAGGTCTCGAAAGTTCTGCAGATCTCATCGCTTGATCGATAGTTTGTGGTCAGTTCTGCACGTGCACCGTTGGGGAAATCCTCCTCATCAAATCGTATCAAATTATACGATGACGCGCCTCGAAACCTGTAGATTGATTGTTTCGCATCGCCCACAACCCATAAATTCTCACCATTCCCCACCACGGCTTTTAACAACCGAACACTGGCTCTGTTTACGTCCTGATACTCATCCACCAAAACGTGGTCATATTCAGACTGAATCAAGCTGCGCGCACTCGGATCGCTTTCAAACAGACCTACCGGCAATGCAACCAGATCGCCGAAATCCAATTTGTGACGCTGTTTTTTAAGACGCTCGTACACGTCATAGACCAGGGCTACTTCTTGGCAAATGAGTGCCGATTTCTGACGAACTTCATCCGCTGGATCGATCACAGCCGCCATCGCAGCTGCCAACTCAGCATACTTTTGAGCATCAACAACTTCATCTTTTGCGCGTGAAATGGCTGATAAAATAGAGCGTAGCTTGTCCGTTGGATCCCATAGATCGCGAAAATGGGTCAAATCTAGATGTGCATATTCTATTTCGAGAAGCTCAATCGCTTCTGTTTGATCCATCATCCCAGGATTATCCGGCAATCCCAACTTGTTATAGAAACGGCGGATCAAGTCCAAACCAAACGAATGAAACGTTCCGACCCACATCTTACCTGCGGCCTCGGGCCATGCCGAAGTGATGCGTTCCAACATCTCTCCCGCAGCCTTGTTTGAATACGTCAAAACGAGCAGTCGTTCGGGGTCGGCGCCTTCATCACGCAAAGACGCTATCCGGCCAACCAGTGTTTGCGTTTTTCCGGTCCCTGGGCCTGCTTCAAGCAAGAAAGGTGATCCGCGATGTTCTGCGGCCCTTTTTTGAATGTCGTTTAGAGGCTTGGGCGTTGATATTTTCGCGACAAACGGAGGTCGTTTTGGAAGTAAAATAGCATCCATGATTTGCATCGCCACGACTTCAAATGGAATGCCAAGCTCATCCGAAATATCAGACGCCGACTTAAGATCGTTGAGGTGCAACGTCCTGGCAAGTGACCTCGGCAAAAGTAACTCGCGCGCAAACAGATCCATTTGAACTTCGCGCCGTTGCCTACGTCCGTAGTCAACAACACGCTCAACGCCAACAGAAGCTACCTCTGTTGGTCGCAAAGGGTCCGGTTCGGTTTCGGAGTTAGTGTGAACTTGGCCTCCAAATTCCAAATGCCCAACCTCATGGGCTACATGAAATGCGTCAAGAAAAATGTCACCGGTATCAGCGTAGACAAGTACATCAAGATCTGTGTCGAGGTACGCGTGACATCCCTTTAAAGGATCACTACCAGGCTTGGCCTTCTGCACTTCAACATCATGGTTTCCGCAAATGCCTACCGCAGCCAATACGATACCCATTAAGTCAGATGGGTCAACGCCAGATGCAATGATATCTCTATGAAGTTCGTCGGCGCGTTGCCTGCCCCGCTCAATCGGGTCCATTGTCGTAACCGCCGTCGTAGAGCCGTGCCTTCTGGGCTTCATCAAGACCCAAACCCTCGACAAAATCCGTAAATGAACTCTTTTCCATCTCCTCGGGTTTACCAGTCGCCTTCATTGAAAGACCAGAAGGCATACTCGTTGGCATGCACAAATATGCCAACAGCTGTGCTTTGCCGATTGAAGCAGCAGAAGCGGTTCGCCGCACTAGCGACTGAGGCAGTGTTTCTGGTGCGAAACTTCTATCCCTAAATGCCGCGACAACGGCGCGTGGGAACCCTAACTCTTTTGCAATCCCTTTGGCATTTTCACCGCTCAAAGCCGCCTTCACTTGCGATGTGTCTATAGGGCTGGCTTCCATGCCTTCATCTAAATCGGATGATGGAGGCGCAAGTAACTCAAGCTCAAGCGAGAGCTCAACTAGGTCCATGGCGAACTGAGGGTATTGCACAAGGTAGGTATCAAGCGTTGTTTTGGATTGATCCTCCTCGATGGAAAAAGAACGCAGGACATCCTTTTTTGTAAGACTCTTGGACATCATTATTCCTCCCCTAACATTTTCTTAATTTTGGCACGCGCTGACTTGAGACGATTTTGAACAGTCTTTGGCGTACATTTCAGGATTGATGAAATTGACATGACGGATGGGTCAGTCGACTCAATTGGGTATTGCTTCATCTTATACAGCATAACTTCCCTTTCTTTCTCTGGGAGTTGGCTAATCGCGCGAAACGACTCATTCAGGTAAATCTTTTCTTCGTTTTCAACAAACGCATCTTTCGCAATTTTTGTAAGAGCTGATTTCACTTCGGACGTCAAACGCTCTTCATCATCACCAGTTGTCATAGAAACACGCTTAGCTGCGTGACCCATGACCGAACGCCATGCATCGATCCGGTCGAACTTTAGGGCTTGGTCAAAACTAACCTCATAATAGTCTAAATCTTCGTCATAATCAGCCTGATCGCTCGCAATCAGGGCTCCGAGGTTATCCAAGACCATGTCTTCCATTTGAAGCTGATTTGAATCATCCGTTCCATCTCGGCCCGGTATGTACCATGGGAAGGACCTTTGGATACGCTGCCACAGGACTAAAAAAAGCTTGTCAAAAAGAGCGCGGTTATTGTGCGTCTTGGTTTCCCTCATCATGAAGATAAGGGCTTCCGACACAACGTAGTCAGGAGATGATCGGTTGTTGATCTCTGCCCGCTTCAAAAGATTAGCATAGCCGTTCTTTTTCGCGCGCTGGATCTGCTCAACCGTCCGCTTGCGTCGGACTTGGACTTCACCTGTGCCAACGACTTTGCGTAATGGCGGTAACTTGTCAAATTCATTCATTGCTAGATCGTTAATACTTCAAATTGAATATATCTAATATAAGACAATCTCCTGTTGTTTTCCATCGTTTGTTTGTCAAATTTAGAAAAAACTGTTTCGGAGAAGTATTGAATGCAGGTCTGCTTTTGTCCGAAATCAAAAGCCATGTCGCACCGGCAGCGAAGGTCCGCTTTCCGCCCTTTTGAGCTGTTTTTCATGCCTGCATTTACGGGCTCTTGCCGTCGCAAGTCAGCTTTCAACCAATCTCCCTTCTGATCCGATCAGACAAATCTGCTCCTTCCATGATCGATCCATCCGCAAGCC
>JQIA01001218.1_pt1 | contig 13849 bp, 14 predicted proteins | sample 811431 | NCBI WGS metagenome assembly JQIA01 (sample SAMN02998118, study PRJNA258478) | marine sediment metagenome | biome: marine; feature: seafloor; material: sediment; isolation source: oil-polluted sediment collected from 3 locations (0.5 km, 0.7 km and 0.9 km)... | place: USA: Gulf of Mexico ... | reverse complement strand
AAAAAGCTGGCTCTAAAAACTGCCAAAATTATTGAATATTGTCCTATGAAAATAAAAAAACAAAGATCGGGAAAAAATGATGCTCAAGCTAAGCTTATAAAAAAGATGCAAGAGGCTGGCAAAAAAATTGTTGTAGATCCTAAGGGCATGGAAAAAATGTCAGAGGTAATAGAAAATTTTGCGGAACCTCTTTTAGAAGACTGTGAAAATGATAAAGATATCAAAAAGATTATAAAATTTGCAATTTTAGTATGGAATTTGACACTCATCCCTGATGATGATAAACAAAAAAATGAAATTCAAAATTTTGTTGATACTTTATCCACCTCTAATGATGCTAATGAAATTAGGCACTTTAAGCATTATACTAACTTGCTTGTTACTAGAAAAAGAAAAATGTTTTCACACATCAAAAGAGCTATTATTGATTATCAATTTTCAGGGTCTGGCTCAAATCTTCGTCTTAATATAGCGTCTACAAAAGGGTGACAGTTGTAACGCCTGACCAGATTAAGAGGGTATTTTGAATTAGACTGATTTTAAGTCCGTCCTGCCAGCAGTAAATATCCTTGAAATGAAGGTTATATTTATCATTAAAAATATTGAACTTTTTGCAATGATATGTTTGTTTATACTTAATATAGCCGTTAGGTGGATAATCCTCTGTTTAATCCCTCTTCTCCTGACGGCTATTACTGATATAAGTAAGCATGAAAATTTCGTTCTTCCTTCAGTTTCACCATGCGGCCCCCAACTTTCAAATCTGTCTAGTTTCTTCCTGAAACTGGCATAGTCCTTGAGTTGTCCCCCCTCGTTGCAATTTCAAAGTTATTTTGTTGCAAAATAGTTGCACACGCTCCAGGTTGATAGAAAATATTCATGAGCGGTCGAGTTTTCAACTGCTTGATTTACTGTTGTTTTGTACCTGTATGAATCCCCCCGACCGCCTGTTTTGGCATTTCCCAGCACCTTGCAGTAAACGAACCGTAAATACTTGTTTTATCAGGGTAATTCCCGGTATGATAAAGAAACAGGCCGCAAGTTAACATATCAATTGATCTGATTATTTTTCTAAAGTTGACCGATAATCACGGGAAAGCCTGGTCGCTTGCTTATTTGGAGAAGCATCTGGATGAAAACGGAGAGCGGTATGTTGATTTCGTCATGGACTGGAATTCTGATTCAGGTACTTATGAGTTTGAGGGTATCGTTCCTGCTGGTTATAGGCGACACAGTAAGTAGGCTGTCCCGCCTTAAGTTGGTAGCAAAAAAAAAGAAAGCATGATTGGCGGTGTCGCTAAAGGCAGTATAGTTCACCATGCGGCCCCCTGGATCTGGACACCTCTACAGATTTATAAATTCAATCTTTTAATTACTTTTTCATCCATTAACCATTCAATATCTTTATTATATTCAGTTAAGCTGATAGTTTCATATTTTATTGCATTTTCTACCTTACTTCCAAGGACTACAAAATTAATTCCATATGAAACACCATAACCTGGTATGAGAATCGATTTGTTAATATCGTCACGGTTAATCATTTTTTTACCATTATTGGCAATAATATCTAGAACCATAAGCCTTCTAGTAAGATTTTTTCGGCTAGGGCTGATCTTTAGCGTTGTAGTATTGTCTAAAATTATACGTTTTTTTACTGCATAAGAAATTCCTCTTTCCACCTCGTTAAGATGATAACCTTCAGTTAACAGAATCGATTTTACATTATCAATATCACCACTTGGAGTTCGTAATATCGCATGTTCTATTTCTAGGGGGGTGATGAATCCTATTGCTTGAAGTTCTCTTCTTAGTCTCACCCATATTGATCTAACTTGGAAAAAAGAATGAGTGTTTGCCATACGTAACATGTGGCGTAAGTCTGTTCTCAAGGCTGCAAAATATCCTGCTCCATCAAGGTATTCTACAAATTTTGCGTTTGGGTATTTGCTTATGGTGTACTGGCGAGATGAAACAGTTTGATCAATAACTTTATGAGATACACTTCCTGAATCTCCAGCATAAAATTGTGCTTGAATAAATAGCTGATGTTCCCAGTTATCTGTCATGTATGGTAAAACAAAATCATAAGCTCTGTTTTTTGATTTAACTTCCCCCTTTTCGAGTACATTTTCTTCTCCTATCACAACATCTGATGTATTAAAGTCAACCCCTGGCTCTAAGCCTAACGCCTTGAGTTTGTTTCTAAGTATTACTTCTGGTAAATGGCCAGCTGATGCAGAAACTGATCCTCTTATTTTAAAAATTGTAATTGGATTGAGGAGGCAAATAGCTGACTTTTTATCTGTTTTTTTTATGTCACAATATGATTTACAAATTATCCAAAATTGCCGTATATCATCAGGGGCACTTAATATTAATGCAATATATTTTAAAAGGAATAATTGAACATAATTTTCCAAAATAATACCCGATTCAATTGTTACTTTAACTGAAGTATCAAGATCCTTTGAACCAATATATGCTCGCGAGAGTTTTTTTGATAATTCTGAAGAAGAGATTGTATTTCCAAATTTTTTTAATTTGTATGAGATATTAATGCGACCTGTTTTTTCAGGGAAATGAGTGTCCACTCCATCCTGTTTTAACTTTATTGTAAAATGATTTTTTAAGTTGTTATCCGTAGAGCCAGTAACTAGGAATAATACGCTAAAGAATGATGTTAACATTTGGTACATTTTTATCTCTGCTTTAGCTATCGACATTGAAGAAATTTTTCCTGAAATAATAACAAGTATCCCATCTCTAATTTTTTCAATTGAACAATCACTAATATTTGAAAATGAATTTAACACTAACCCCAAATCATCAATTATTGTAGCTATGTTCTCTAACTCTGTAGAAAATTTATCGGTGTCCTTGATACTTTGGAGTTGAGGTGTAAGCCATTGATCAAACTCCTCTATTTCTTCATCAACACTTAATGTTTCATTGGGTAATTTCATTATATTTTCCTTTCAATTTAACAGCATAACAACTACTATAAACTTGCTGTACATAATGGGGAATAAGAACCTAAAATCAAGGGTATGAGTTAATGATAAATGCAGTTAAAAATGAAATTGACACTTTAGCCAACCTGCTTAATTTTAAGAGAGAGCAAGCCCGTGCATTAAGTGCAAAAAATAAAGCAATACTAACTAATTGTCAAATATTATCAAATGATTGTGACTTAATATGCGGTGATAACTTAGCAATTCTTGAAAGACTATATCATAAAAAAATAGCACCTATAGAATTTTGTTACATTGATCCCCCCTATAACACTAGGAACGCCTTTATTTATAATGACACTAGGGTTAGTAATGATTCTGGAAATTTTGGTACACACTCTTCATGGATGGGCTTTTTGCTTCCTAGGCTTGTATGGGCTCGTTCTTTACTTAGTGAGACAGGTATTATTGCCGTTAGTATTGATGACTATGAACAACCATATTTACGATTATTGCTCGATAGGGTTTTTGGTGAAAAACATTTTCTGGGAAATTTAGTTGTATGTAGAAGTAAAAATGGAAGGGGAAGCAAAAAAAAAATATCAATTAATCATGAGTACATTGTTGTTTACGGTAAATCCAAATCTTCAAAAATCCTTGGAAGTAAAGACGATCCTTCTAGGTATAATAAGAAAGATGAATATGGCAGTTATCGAATTGATGGGCTTTTTAGAAAAAAAGGTGATGCTAGTAAAAAAGAAGATAGACCAAATATGTTTTATCCATTGTACTACAACTCTAAGGGCCAAGTATTTGTAGATGATCTCAATGGAAAACTACAAAAAAAGTCTTTACCACTCGATAGTAAAGGTATTGAACGTCGCTGGCTTTGGGGCATAGATAAAGCAAGAGAAGAAAATTGGAAATTATATGCGAGTGAAAAAGGTGTTATCTATGTGAAAAATTATTCAAGCTCAACTAAACGAATTAATGTAAAAAGTTTATGGAATAGAAATGCGTATCTTACTGAACGGGGAACACAACAAACCAAACAAATCTACGGTGATAAAATATTTGAAACACCAAAGCCTGTAGAGTTACTTGAAGATTTAATTTTTTCACATGCGAATAACGATGCTACCATCCTTGATTTCTTTGCTGGTACTGGTACAACTGCCCATGCAGCTCATAATCTCAATATATTGGACAATGGAACTCGAAAAGTTATTCTAATTGAACAATATGAAAAGATTCCACCGACACATATTGCTTCAAAACTGGGATTTGATTTTATTTCTCAGATTACCGCAAAAAGATTGAAGTATATTTCTAAGATTTCACCTGAATATACATATTCAATTTTGGAATAGCGGAATACAGCCTTCTGGATAATAAATACTCTGGCAGAATCGCCAAGGCCGTATATTTCACCATGCGGCCTGTTGATCAAAGCCAACCTGTTTCAATAGAGATCGTCACCATGTCCGCTTTGACTCGGTGGCATGATACCACATTCCCCACCGAATCCAATTCTGAAAAATCCTTTTGCCATTCCTGCGGACATAAGGGGGAGACCCGTTCCGTTTCAGGCCATGCATAAACCTGAATTGTTCCCTGTGCTGCTCCAGTGGTGGCCCTGGTTCCTTCTATGGCCTGCTTAAGGGGGGGCAGCGCATTAAGAGTCACCCTTTCCCACTCCATACATTGACCAATGCTTTTATTGATTGAATGCTGATTGTTGTCGTTAAAAGTACTATATCGTACTATTTATAAAAAGCAAGATACAACAATATGTATTTTTCTTGCTTTTTGTATTCCCATAACTTACTATTCCAGCATGAAAAAAATAATAGCGTTCCTCTCGCAGAAAGGCGGGGTCGGTAAATCCACTCTAGCCCGTGCGGTTGCTTGTGAAGCCTCAAAAAGCGGCCTGTCTGTCATGCTGGCCGATATGGACACCCAACAGGGCACCGCTGCTGAATGGCACCGGCAACGGATCAGCAACGAACATAAACCGGTGGGGACTGTGGAAGTATTTGACCGTTTTACCCTGCTGCGCCAGCCGGGATGATTTGATACCAGGGCTGAAACTGGCCCATGAGTTAGAGCGAAAAGGGATTGCTCGAAATAAACTTGTTCTAGCCTTAGTCAGAGTGGCCACCAAGCCAGAAATTGCAGACGCAAGAGCATACATTGAACAATCAGGCTTTGCCATACTTGATGGTTGTCTGTATGAAAAACCATCTTACAGACAGGCACAAAATGCCGGGTTAGCCGTGACGGAGACCCGATATAAGAGCCTAAATGCAAAGGCTGATATGTTGATGGAAAGTATTTTGAAATATTTAATGGAAGAAAAGAATGGCTGATTTTGGGAAGATTAAAAAGGGAAAGAATAGATTCGGCGCTGCTCCTGACCTGGAAGAACCTTCAGGCAATTTGGACGCACCGGAAACCGCCCCCGCTGCACCTGTACGGAAAAGCAGAGGGAAAACCGGCAGAACAGAGCCATTAAATTTCAAAGTGTCGGAAAATTTCAAACAGGAATTCAAACAGACCGCTCTGGATAATAAGCTGAAATTGGTTGAACTTCTTGAAGTATGCTTTACTCAGTATCAGGAAAAGATAAAATAGTACTATATCGTGCTATTTATAAAAAGCACGATATAACGAAATAAAGATTTCTTGCTTTCTGTATTTATTTTCCCGGCAGCACAATTCACCATGCGGCTCTGATCCTGCCCACCGCTTCTACTTGCCCGTGTCTATCGTTCACCTGAACGCTCTGCATGGGTGAATCCTGAAATTACTCTTCCCTCTCATGCGTTCATAGGGGGTGATACGCTCCGTTTCAGGGTAGGGTGTACATTTGAGCGTGCATTATTAATTTATTGTTTTATTGTTTTTTATTTTGACATCACTTACACTATGGGGTACCTTTTGTATTATGAATAATACAAAACTTAAAGAGGTACGGCTGAAGCTTGGCTTAACTCAGTCTGGCCTTGCTAAGTATCTTGAAACTCCTCTTAGCACTTATATCAAATGGGAGCATGGTGAACGGAGGATTCCAGGTATTGCCAAAGTTGCTCTTGAGGCTGTCAAAATGAGAGTAAAAGAACACCCAAAGGAGGAAGGATTTTCAAGATTGAAAAATAGGTGATTTGAGATCTTAATAAAATGTTTGAAAAAAAAGAATGAGATAGAGTTTTTTGAAGAAGTGCTCGTGACAGCTACGAACTGCCACGAGCGTACATTAATCCCACTAAGCGGAGTAGGATATGAATGCAGTTGCAGATTATACAGTACCTTACCAAGCAGTACAACAGCAACCACAGCAGCAAGAGAAAGGCAGCATTGCTCTAACACCTGAGCAAGTCGGAGAATTAGAGAATTTTATTAATGATTTACATATAAATAATGGCTCTCTTGCAGGGATTGGAGAACTTTTACAGGGGTATGACGGAACGAAAAAGATCGATTTTTACTGTGTTGGTATTTTAGTAGGGCACTATACCGATATAATTGCGGATTCATTGGAAATAATCGAAGAATTTGTTTGTGCTAAGAAGGAAAAAGCACGGTGAGCGAATTAACTTGAAGCCTGTTTGATTTGGGGGAGCCGTCCAGCTTTGGATTGTTCCCCTTTTTTATTTGTGGCCTGGTGGGGAGGAAGTTACACCAAAGGTTGCACCCCTGAGAGTAGGCAGGGGAGTCTACAGGGCAAAGGCAACAGTAATGCCAACACCAAACGAGCCTTTATTACGCTGTCTGTTGTTCGGTGAATTTGGTATTTAAAAAGCTGTGAAAGGTGCTTCTGACCACCACAGATTGCACCCCGTCCTTTCGAAAAAAATCCAGCATCAACCTATCAAGGGTTTGCTCAAACTCAATCAACAGCTGTTCCTGTTCGGCTTCCGGCAGGCTGTCGAATCTCTCTTTCAACTCCTGTTTCTTTTTCTGTTGATCCGCTTCGGCTTTCTTTTGGGCCAGTTCCTGCTGCTGCCGCTTTAGTTCTTTTTGCTGCTGCTGAATGCTCCTGGCGGCCTCCTGTTCCTTTTCAAAAGAAGATTTGACCGTAACCCCACCCCTGAGCAGCTTGGCAAGATAGGCCCCGCTCTGGTTCTTCACTTGTCCGGATTCGAGCAGGCCAGCATAATAAATCAACACGTCTTTTATATCTGCTTCCTGCATCTGCTTCAGAAATCCAGCGGCCTGCTTGTCAGCTATTCCGTAATAAATCAGCTGTTCTTTTACGGTCTGCGGTGGTGGTGGCTGCCCTGGCTCTTTCTTGGATTGGTTAACGGCATCAGGAAGAACAACAGGTTTCTGGTACTGCTGCGGGATGATGATGAATTTCAACCTTGCTATCTTGCGGCCTTCCTTAATTTTCTCTAGTTCAAAAGTTAAATCGCATTGAAAAAGATCTGGTTCGGTTTTTTTCTCAAATTCCTTTTTTGCTTGATCCAGCACCCATTTTCGAAAAAATCTGAACTCAGAATATTGATCTGCTGCCAGACCTAAAATTTCTTTGAGTTCCACAAGTCCAAATTCTCTATATCCAATTGCTTTATACTGCTTTAATAACTGATAAATTCTTATCGAATACTGACTCTTAAAATGTGTAATAATGGGCAGTCCGTACTTGGTGAACTCTCTTTTGAGACATAAAAGGTATGGCTTTAAATCAGGGTCAAATTTGACGCTGACAGTCCCAATATTATGATTATATCTGCATGACGAAACCCAATGGAGCAACAACCATCCAGATTCTTCTCGGATATGAATAACTCTTTCCATGAGTCGTTTGATAATTTTGATAAGTTCTCTGTATGCATTTTTCAGATCTATATTCAAAAGTTCTGCCAACTCTCTAACACTCATTTCATATAACAAAAAATCTGCGTCATCGGGCCTAATTTTCGCTACCATTGCCAGTACCAACCTTTGTTCACCAACTGTTAATGTATAGCGAGATTCGATCAACTTGTTTGCTTGTACAACAACAGGTACAGGTGTTTTTTTGGTCACGCCATTCTCCCTTTAGTTCTTGATTGAGATTTTTAAACAGCATACCAAACCGTATGGTTAAACGCAACCCTCTCGGTTTGACCGTAAATCCCTCTCGGTTTGACCGTAAATCCCTCTCGGTTTGACCGTAAATCCCTCTCGGTTTAGGTTTGAGATGCTTTTAAAATCAGCAACTTATACACCCTTAAAATACTTAAAATATTTAAAAACAACAACACGCACGCACATGCGTTGATCTTCAGCCCGACATGAATTGAATCAGCTGTTTGTTGTTGTTATTTTTAAAGAGGAAAGGCAGGCAAGAGAAATTTATTTATTCAAACAAGGATAGAAATAGGGGTAGGAGTCACAGAAAGGGCAATTTAAGAAGTTTTTTACGTAAAAAGATACCTCGGCATGTTCATCCTTAAAGAAAGCAAAGAAAAGCCCATAGAACGCATTTTATAAATATTTAAGTAAAAACAAAATATATTAAATGGTTTAACCTTCCATAGATGCAAAATATTCACGATCAACTTTATGCTTGAAAATGCTTATCTTGTTAAAATAATGGGTTTTTTGTGAAAACCAGCTAAAGTGAAAATAGTTGACAATTCCTATGAGATTGGCTTATATGAAAAGTGTAAAAAAAAAGCGCAGGACGTTTCTATAATTATAATTTTTGAAAATCATAATTATAGCGTCCTACGCAAATACAAATTGACAAAGCATCAAGTACGTTTCCACTCGCCAAAGTTAAACGTACAATGCTAAACGCACCTTCAAATTTGGAAATTAGGCTTTTTTACCTAACCTAAATTTTAAGGTAGGGTTTATTTTTTATTACCTTAATCAGGTTAAGTTGTCAACATTTTGTTAACAACCATAAAAGCCAAAACGAAAGAGATAATATTTCATATCCCCTTGAGTTTTTATTGAAAATACGTATTTCCGATAGCTGACTCCACCTTCCGCATTGATGCTTGTTCCTCTCAATTGAGGTACAGCATGTTTCACACATCCATCCATCCAGCTGACCACTACCGGACATTTCCGGGTAGGATTTTTGCGTGCTTACTAACCCCTAATCAAGGAGTATTAAATGAATAATGAAACAAACAAGACAGACCTTTCAACACTTGCCAATTCTTGGCCCTCTGCCTTTGTCGCCCGGCATAAAGTAGGTGAGTTCACCGGGGGCATTGTTACCCCTGGTTATCTTGCCAATATGGACAACTGCACAGTTGATGGCGTGCCGGGCAGATTTCGCTGTGGAAGAAAGATCATTTATCCCGTTGCAGAGCTTATTCAATGGCTAGAAAAACGTTGTGAGGTTATCTAGGAGGAAAAAAAGAGGGAGAAAAGTCGTTAAAACACAACCGAGAGGGAAAAAAATGAAACAGATCAAAAACAGCAAGTTGACAAGGCATGAGCCTAAAAATATAAAGGCCCCCGCAGGTATCGGACACCGAACAGGAGGCTATAGGTATATAACTAATGAAGAATATGCAGAAAAATGTCGTAAATGGCCAGAATGCTGATGCTGTAAAAAATGGTGAAATCTCCTTTAGTATTGCAACAAAGGACGGCAGAAATGCGCTGTTAACAAAAAGAATAAAGCTGATAAACGGCCAGCTCATTAAGGATGCCACGCAATGCCGGATGAGCAGCGGCAAAGCGGAAACTGTCACCCTTACCCCGGAAGCATTCGGCCCCTGGTTACAAAAGCTGAAAAACAATCAAGCCCTTGTGCATGGGGTCAGCAAGTATGATAAGGCCCGGATTGTCAGTGTAAAACGGCTGAAGACCAAACCGGGAGAAACTCCACAGATAGAAAAAGACCTTCCTGTAATCTCCAGAACCAAAGATTTCTTTCATTACCCTACCGGGCCGGGCTTGTTGATGCTGGATCATGACAAGGCCCGTGATAATGCTGTTTCTCTTCATAATAAGGCATTACAAGCCTACACTCCCGCAGACCTTATAAGCATTATTACCCTTTTTTTTCCAGAGATTGCAAAAGCGGTATGGGTTGCCAGCTGCTCCACCTCATCCTGTATTTATGATTCCAATACTGGTAAAAAGCTGAGGGGGAAAAGTGCGGGCTTTCACCTCTACCTATTCCCATGCAATGCTTCTGATATTCCCAGATTTTTAAAAGTTCTTGGTCAACGTTTGGTACTGGCAGAATATGGACGTATTGAGTTCAGCCGGTCGGGTGCAGTACTTGAACGTACCCCTGTTGATTTGCTTGTGGGTTCTCCTGAACGGCTGGATTTTGTGGCCGGGGCAGTCTGCGGCCCTGGACTTGAGCAGCGATTACCTGCCCCGGAATATCAACCCGGTGAGTTGTTGGATACTGAACAGTTGCTTGACCTCAATTCGGCAGAGGAACAGGAATACCAAGCCATTTTCAGACAGCTGAAAGAACAAGCTTCCCCGGATCAACAGCAGATCAAAGGGGAGTATCTTGAACAGGAGGCTGAAAAACTCAACAAAGCATCAGGCGGCAAGGTAGACCTGGAGCAGGCCCGAGAGGTTGTCAAGGCTCGACAGCAGCATGTTCTTGTTGATGAAGATCTGCTGTCTTTTGCTCAACTTAAAAAGCCTGTAACCGTAGCCCATGCATTGGACAACGGCCCGGCATTTGATAAAAAGCCCTGTGCTGATCCTCTGGAACCGGAATATGACGGCGGCAGCAAGAGCAAGGCCCGGTTTTATTGGAATAACGGAAAGAATCCAATCATTCATAGCTTTGCCCATGGTGGTATTAAATACCGTTTTAAACGGTTCGGTGGAGAGGAACAGATTGATTATGATACAGTAATTCAAGAACTTATAGAACGAACAAAAACGGATTGCGGCGCACCCTTTGAAAAGGATGCTTTAAAGATGCTGGCCCGATTGAAGAAAGAAGACAAAAGTCGTTTTATGCGGGTACGGCAGCAAATCAAAGCCGCAAATCATGACGTGATCTTGAAAGAATTAGATAAGGATATATGCGCTTCTTCTCGTAAGGGAAATAGTTATAAATCTTCGTCTTCTTCATCAGGAAATTCGTCTTCAGGTAGTGATTATTCAGGTGATACATTTGAAGAGAGGCTTCTGCGTATTAAAGGGGCTTTGGTTAAGACAAATAAAAAGGGAGAGCCTAAAGGAATTGCGTCCCAGTCAGATGCTACGGCGTTATTGGCTGGAGTGTTGCAGGGATTATATGCATACAGCAGTAAAACATTACGCTGGTACAAATTTGATAAATGTTTGTGGCAAGAATGTATAGCTGGTGAATTTGATAAAGCTTTAACAGCTCTGTTGTTTTCGGCAACGGATGGAATCGGTTTTAGTGATTTTTATCAGAATGCGGTCGGTAATCAGTTGTGGAAGAATGATAAAAATCCTTTACCCGAACCGCCGTCCGGCATGATCCCCTTTCAGAATGGTTTGCTTGATCAAGCTTCATTGGAGTTGTTGCCCGTAACTCCAGACAATGCCAACACTTGGTTTTTACCCTTTGATTATTCGCCGGACGCTGCATGTCAAAACTTTCTTGAATGGCTTACTCTGGCCCTGGATAACGATCAGGATTCCGTCAAGCTGATTCAGGCTTGGTTTAACGCATTGCTGACAGGCCGTCCTGATTTGCAGGTCTTTCTGCATCTCATAGGGCCAGCAGGTACGGGCAAAAGTACCCTGGGCAGGTTGGCCTTTTTGTTGGTCGGTGCAGCAAGTGCCACAACCACCACTTTGAAGGAATTGGAAACTAACCGTTTTGAGACTGCTAATATTTGCGGTAAACGCCTGACAGCGATTGAAGAGGCGGGTAAATACGGCGGTTCTGTCAGTGTGCTGAAATCCATGACCGGGCAAGATCCTTTGCGGCTGGAGCGGAAAAATCAGCAACAGGGAGGGTCTTTTATTTATGAAGGCCAAACCTTGATGATGAGCAATGAACGGATGGCAACCACAGATTATACCAGCGGTATTGAACGGAGAAGAATAACTGTTGAATTCAGTAAGCGGATAGCCAAGGAAGAAAGGGCCGCATGGGAAAAAAGAGGTGGTGAGGCTGCAATATTGCATAATGAGGCAGCAGGTATCATTAATTGGGCTTTGAGGCTTTCCCGTGATGAGGTAACGGACATATTCAAAGCCATGCCTGAGCGGGTGCGCCGGGCCAATTTGGAAGCAGCTATTTTTAACAATCCTATTCTTGAATGGATGTTTGATAATTTGATTCCGGCTCCAGATGTGGCGGTTCAGGTAGGAGTAAAACAAAAATATATGCTTGAGGGGGCGGTATGTTATGTAGGGGCTGATAGTCTGTTATATCCTAACTACTTGACTTGGTGCGATGAGAATTCTAGGAAATGCGTTACTCCAAATAGGTTTAGCTCGTCTTTAATTGATGCGGCTCAAACGCAGGGCGTAAAGGTGGAGAAGAAGCGGCAAAGGGACGGTACAAAAATATTGGGGATGCGAATTCGGAAGGAAGGTGAATATTCGTGGCAAGAAGAACTTGAAGCTGAAGCCGTGAATGGTGCGCCATTGAATGCAAACACTTCTACCCAAGACAGTGAACAGGTAGAGGTTGAATTTTGAAAACAGAAGATATTCTGGAACTTGCGGAACAGTTCAGGGTGTCTTTCGGTCTTGGAATAGCTGGTAAGCTCAAGGTAAGAGGTGGACAGGAGCAGGTCAACCGGCTTGCCCCGATCATCCAAGAGCATAAGGCCCAATTGCTTGAGCATCTTCAAAATGAAGAGCAGCGCAAAGAACCGTTCCTTGACGACCAGGGCAGATTGAGGATTCCTCTTGATGCAGCCGATAAATATAAATGGTGGGCGGGGGGTCAATCAGTCTTTGAAACGCTGCTTGAGTTGGAAGCATCATCCCAAGAAATTGAGGCGCATATAGGGCCGATTGAAACCCCGGAAGAATGGATAAAGTGGCAGGCTATGAAAGCGGAAAGTCGTTATGCCGGGTTCCGTGGCGGGCTAAGTAGTTGAATGTGTTAGAGATGATTGATGCGTGAAGGGAAAGGCGGATAAATGGGTTTTTTCCAAATTACTCCTAAGAGAAAAATCTCACTATATACCACGTTGTAGTGCAGTATGCAGTGAGATTTTTTCTCTTAGGACTGAGTTTACCCCTTTATTCATACCTTCTTCACATTCAATAACTTAGCCTTCACAGAGTATGCATTTACCCTGCATTTAGCCTTCACAGGCCTTCACAGTTTTGTTTGAAAATTTACCGGGTGGTGAAAAATACTCGCTTTGGTTCCCTCATTCCACACCGTAGAATATCCTGTCTTGATTGCCCAACTGAACACCCATCCGGCATAATGGGAGTTTGATCCCCTTGGTTAAAAAATGTTAACCTGCGGAACTTCGTTCTTCCTGAATCAGACTATTTAAAAAGTTTATAAAAGTTGAATTTGCCGTACCCTTTTCAGTTTTCTCTTATCTTTCTGTTCCTGCTCCATTCTGCATTAATCTCGTTGTTTCTTCAGTTTTCTCGTTTGTGTCTATTTCAACCATATTTCCCAAGCCGCATATTTTGCCATTTCAGGGCCTGGAGGATGGTTTTAAGAAGTTTAAATGGTCTTTAAATGGATGAGTATTCCAGGGAGTGTTCAGGGGAGTAGACAGGGCATTCAACAGTTGTCAGGTTAATATTTGCTCATGAGTTGCAGGGAAAGTTTCACCTCCTGTAACCCCTTCAATCTGTAATTTGTCCCGAATGCATGATTCTCGAAGAAAGTGAATTTGGACTAAAAAACTTCGATAAAAAAATAAAGGTGACAATATGGGCGGCAGAGGATCAGGCAGGCATTTCAGATGGGACGCAAAGAGGACAACGGAAAGTTCACATAGCATAGACAT
>JQIA01001221.1_pt1 | contig 13861 bp, 10 predicted proteins | sample 811431 | NCBI WGS metagenome assembly JQIA01 (sample SAMN02998118, study PRJNA258478) | marine sediment metagenome | biome: marine; feature: seafloor; material: sediment; isolation source: oil-polluted sediment collected from 3 locations (0.5 km, 0.7 km and 0.9 km)... | place: USA: Gulf of Mexico ... | reverse complement strand
GCGCGTAAAAACCCGCATTCAATGGGTGTTTGGTCAAGCGAGTCTAAGTCTCATGTTGCGAGTATGTCTGAGGGTGATTTTTATGCCTCTGAGCAATCCACAACGATTCATTATGCAACTAATGCGAAAATTGAATTTATTGCTCAAGACGGTAGTGTTACCGTTTTAAAAGAAAATTTAGCGTTATTAACGGGTGAAATCATTGATTCATCATTGTTAAGTAAGTCAGCTTTAATTGAGTTTTATCAACAGTCGATTAAAGATGCACAAAGTGAAGGCGTTTTATTGTCGTTACACTTAAAAGCCACCATGATGAAAGTATCAGATCCCGTTATTTTTGGTTATGCGGTCAAAGTTTTCTACGCCGAAGTTTTTGAAAAACATGCTGCAATATTCGATCAACTTGGTGTTGATGCTAACAATGGTATTGGTGATGTTTACAGTAAAATTTCTCGTTTGCCAGCAGATAAACAAGCGGAAATAGAAGCAGATCTAGCCGCGGTTTTTGCTAATCGTCCTGAGCTTGCCATGGTAGATTCTGATAAAGGAATTACCAACTTACATGTACCAAGTGATATTATTGTTGATGCTTCAATGCCTGCTGCTTTACGTTCTTCTGGGCAAATGTGGGGTACTGATGGTAAGTTAAAAGACACTAAAGCAATGATCCCCGATCGTTGTTACGCGGGTGTTTATCAATCTGTATTTGATTTTTGTAAAAAACATGGCGCATTCGATCCTACTACGATGGGTACAGTACCTAATGTTGGTTTAATGGCGCAAAAAGCTGAAGAATATGGTTCACACGATAAAACGTTTGTGATGACTGATGCGGGTACGGTACGTGTAGTTGACGCTTTAGGAGCAACTTTATTAGAGCACAGTGTCGAAGAAGGTGATTTATGGCGTATGTGTCAAGCTAAAGATTTACCTATTCAAGATTGGGTGAAATTAGCGGTTACTCGTGCGCACGCATCGGGCATGCCAGCTGTTTTTTGGTTAGACGATAATCGTGCTCATGATAGAGAAATGATTAAAAAGGTAAATGCTTACCTTGCCATTCATGATACTACTGGTTTAGATCTTCAAATACTAAACCCTGTTGCGGCCTGTGAATTTACATTAGAGCGTATTATTAAAGGTGAAGATACCATTTCCGTCACAGGTAACGTATTACGTGATTACCTAACAGATTTATTTCCAATTTTAGAGCTTGGCACCAGTGCTAAAATGCTGTCAGTTGTTCCATTAATGAATGGCGGCGGTTTATTTGAAACAGGCGCAGGTGGTTCAGCGCCTAAACATGTACAACAGTTCGAAAAAGAAAATCACTTACGTTGGGATTCTTTAGGTGAATTCTTGGCACTAGCTGCTTCTTTAGAACATTTAAGCGTAACTACAGGTAATACTAAGGCTCAAATTCTTGCCGATACTTTAGATAAAGCCACCGGTGAGTTTTTAGACAGTAATAAATCTCCATCACGTAAAGTGGGAGAGCTAGACAACCGTGGTAGTCACTTTTATCTAGCTATGTACTGGGCTAAAGCACTGGCGGAGCAAACCAGTGATGGCGAGCTTAAAACTTGTTTTACAGGTGTTGCTCAAGCATTAGCTAAGCAAGAAGAAAAAATTGTTGCAGAATTAAATGCTGCGCAAGGTCCAGCAATGGATATTGATGGTTATTACTTTGCTGATATTGCTAAAGCTGAAAAAGCAATGCGTCCAAGTGAAACATTAAATACTATATTATCTGCATTACTGTAAATTGTAGGTATAACTTAAAAGTAAAAGGCTAAGTTGAAATTTTTAGCTTTTTACATTGTTAAATAATTAGTAACTATTCAGTTTTATACCTATTTTTCCAATGAGGAGAATGCCTTATGACAAGTAAAATCTCTATCCCAAACACAGGTGATAAAATCACCATAACTAACGGTAAATTGTTAGTGCCAAACAACCCTATTATTCCTTTTATCGAAGGGGATGGTATTGGTGTTGATGTAACGCCACCAATGATAAAGGTGGTTGATGCTGCGGTAAAAAAAGCCTATGGCGAAAATAAAAAAATTGCTTGGATGGAAGTCTATGCGGGCGAAAAAGCAACACAAGTATACGATTCTGAAACTTGGTTGCCTGATGAAACATTAGAAATGTTCAAAGAATACAAAGTCGGTATTAAAGGACCTTTAACAACGCCTGTAGGCGGTGGTATGCGCTCATTAAATGTTGCCTTGCGTCAGGTACTTGATTTATATGTTTGTCAGCGACCAGTACAGTGGTTTACGGGTGTACCAAGCCCAGTGAAAAAACCGTGTGAAGTTGATATGGTCATTTTCAGAGAAAATACTGAAGATATTTATGCAGGTATTGAATATCAAGCAGGCAGTGATGCGGCTAAAAAAGTTATTTCATTTTTCACAGAAGAAATGGGCGTAACTAAAATTCGTTTTACTGACAACTGTGGTATAGGTATAAAGCCAGTATCAAAACAAGGTACACAACGCCTTGTTCGTAAAGCAATTGAATATGCGATTGATCATAATAGAGACTCTGTGACCTTGGTTCACAAAGGTAACATTATGAAATTCACGGAAGGCGCTTTTAAAGATTGGGGTTACCAGTTGGCGTGTGAAGAATTTGGCGCTGAATTAATTGATGGTGGTCCTTGGTGTCGTATTAAGAGCCCAAAAACGGGTAAAGAAATCATTATTAAAGATGTAATCGCTGATGCTATGTTGCAGCAAATATTACTTCGTCCAGCTGAGTATAGTGTTATTGCCACGTTAAATTTAAATGGCGATTACTTATCAGACGCTTTAGCGGCACAAGTAGGCGGTATTGGTATTGCGCCAGGTGCTAACTTGAACGATGAAGTGGCTATATTTGAAGCAACTCACGGCACAGCACCTAAATATGCCGGTAAAAACAAGGTTAACCCAGGATCTGTGATTTTATCAGCAGAAATGATGTTAAGACACATGGGCTGGGTTGAAGCCGCTGATTTATTACTAAAAGGCATGTCAGGGGCTATTGGTGCAAAAACCGTGACCTATGATTTTGAACGTCTAATGGATGATGCGACTTTAGTCACCTGTTCACAGTTTGGTGATTGTATTATTGAACATATGTAATAGTTTATAGCAAATCCACCTCAAAATGTAGGATTTAGCTAGCATTATAATACAGCATAAAACGTTTCTAACCCTGATTTACAGGGACGTCTGAGCAAGTCATGTTATTGTTGCGTATGATATTAAAGGAATCATTAGTAATAAAATACGCCCCTTGATCATGAACCGCTCAGACATCCTAAACTCGTATATTGAAGTATTACGGGTATAAACGTGCGAATAGTGCTAATTCTATGTGGATTTAAGACAAGGTCAAATATAAAGATTAGGAAAAATCAAAATGATGAAAGGTAAAACAGCACTAATCACTGGCTCAACTAGTGGTATTGGTTTAGCAACGGCTCATGTATTAGCAGAACAAGGAATTAACCTAGTATTACATGGCTTAATGACTGAAACTGAAGGTACGGCGCTAGCAGCAGAGTTTTCAACTAAATATGGTATTAAAGCATTATTTGATGATGCTAATTTAATGGAATCAACGGCCATTGATGCACTTATGAACCGCGCCACTGATACCATGGGTAGCATTGATATTTTAGTAAATAACGCTGGGATTCAACACACTGAAGAGGTTGATACATTTCCTGAAAGTAAATGGAATGCTATTATTGCAATTAACTTAACCGCAGCTTTTCATACGATTCAAAAAGTATTACCAAGCATGAAAAAGAATAATTGGGGACGTATTATTAATATTGCCTCTGTACATGGCTTGGTTGCTTCTAAAAATAAAGCTGCTTATGTAGCAGCAAAACACGGACTTATTGGTTTAACGAAAGTAGTCGCGTTAGAAAATGCTGAGAAGAGTATAACGGCTAATGCTATTTGTCCTGGTTGGGTAGATACGCCTTTAATTAACAACCAAATAAAGGAAGTAGCTGAGCAACAAAAAGTTAGCTTTGAACAAGCAAAATATAATTTAGTTACAGCCAAGCAACCTTTACCTGAAATGATGGATCCACGCCAAATTGGTGAGTTTATTTTGTTCTTATGTAGTGATGGTGCTCGAAATATTACAGGGGCCTCTTTACCTATGGATGGCGCTTGGACTGCACAATAACACCCTTAAGACTTTAGGAGTTTATTATGACAATAAGCAAAGGCGAGGCAATTCGCCGTCAAGTAATGGGAGATGCTTTTGTTGATCGTGCTCTCAATAATGCAGATGATTTTAATCAACCTATGCAAGATTATATCAATGATCATGGCTGGGGTTCTACTTGGCAGCGTGGTGGTATTGATCGTAAAACGCGTAGTTTAGTAACTATTGCGATGTTAGCTGCGCTTAAAGCACCACAAGAGTTAAAAGGTCATATACGTGGCGCTTTAAATAACGGAGCGAGTAAAGAAGAGGTTCAAGAGGTACTTTTACATAGCGCCGTATATTGCGGTGCACCAGCGGCACAGGAAGCTTTTCGAGCAGCGAAAGAAGTGTTTGATTCAATCTGAGGGTGATTGTAACAATGGTTTTAAATCAATTCACTACACGGGTAGTTTAGTCAAAAAAGTACGGCTGTTGAATTTTGAACAGCAACAGCCGTGTCAGTATTTATAGCTTGCTTCACTTCGTTCAGATCAACAAGTTAAAGAGTTAAGTTATGTTCGAATAAATTCACCAATCATCTGATAGGTTTCTTCACATTCTTGCGGTACTAAGCTATCTAAAATCATATAAGCATGGATCATACCCTCAAAGGTATGCTGTTCTACTTTAACACCCATTTGTGATAATGCATCTGCATAGGCAATGCCTTCATCTCTAAGCGGATCGCAACCGGCGGTAAAAATAATTGTTTCTGGCATGTTAGCGTCCATTGGCATAAACAAAGGTGAGCATTGTCTTCCATTTTCATTTGCTTGAAAGTAATGATTAAAATACCAGCCAATTTTGTCTTTTTCTAAAAGAAACCCTGTCCCATTTTCATCGATAGAAGGAGATGAAAAGGTGTAATCAACACTCGGGTAAATTAAAATTTGTTTATTGATATTTACTTTGCTATTAGCAATGTTATTACTTGCTAACGTAGTGCAGATAGCACCACCAGCACTGTCACCTGCAATCATTAGTTGTTGATTAAATTTAACCTCTTTAAGCACTTCTTGATAATGCTCTAATATGTATTGACTGTCTTCTATAGCACATGGGTAAGGAAATTCTGGTGCTAACCTATATTCAATTGCAATAACAATACAGTGACCTGCTTTAGCTATTTTCCTGCTAATACTGTCATATAAGGCAATATTGCCACACATATGTCCGCCACCATGATAATGAACAACGACAGGTAATTTTTCTTCGGGAGCAGGGCTATAAATTCTAACGGGCATTTCAAAATTTGGTGTTGTGAGGATTTTTTCTTTAACATAATCAAGTTTTGGTCCTTCGCCAATAAATTGTGCTAGTTTTTCAATATTTTCTCGTACTAAGCTAGGTGATAAAATAACGCCACTTGCTTTGGCTTTATCAGCCGCGAAATTTGCTAGTTCAATAAATCCATTAAGCTTGGGGGAGAGTATGCCTCGCATGATTATTCCTTTTAATTGTTTATCTTATGTATTTGTTGAGCATGGGGTTATTATTTATTTAAACCCCAGAGGTTAATTACATGTTTAATTGTACTTATTGGAGCCGTTAATAAGTAATCAGCTACCTCACCGCCATTTTTTTCTTCAGGGTTAACGGTTATACCGTGCCCTAAGTTAGCTAGTTGCACTAGTTCTACTTGTATTTGCTGATTATCATTTTGCCATTGAGATATTTTATAGCCAGTAAAGTTTTCTATTTTTGCCGGCGTGTTTATGTTGGTTATTTTTACCCATTGCTGAGCTAAAGCGATAGCGTTTTTTGGATTAACCACATTATCCTTATTTCCTGTCCACACTGAAAGTTGTGGCCATTGCGTTTGCTGAGGATTAAGTTTTTTAGCTAATATCATCAATTCATTCGAGTTTTGAGGTGGACCACTTTTCATACAAGAAATAGCAGAGAAAAAACCATCAGCGCAAGAGTAGGGAACACCCGCTACTATAGCACCAGCGGTGAATAACTCAGGATAATTAACGAGTAAGCTACCGGTTATAGCACCACCAGCAGAAAGCCCAATAATATAAATATTTTTACTACCTAATTTTTCTTTTAAGCTGATAATCATATTTTTTAAAGATAAATTTTCGCCTTTATCTTTATTATTATCATCATCTGAATACCAGTTAAAGCAGCGTGTTATGTTATTCATTAAACCTTGCTGTGGTATAAGTAATGAGAACTTATGGTGTTTAGCTAAACTAAGTAAACCACTTTGTTTAGCCAGTTGCTTTCCGTTCTGCGTACATCCGTGTAATAAAACCACTAATGAAGATGTTTTTTTCTGGGGTGTGTAATAACTTGCTTCAAGAGAGCCAGGGTTAGCACCAAAATCCGTTAAGGGATTTAAGGTTGCATAGCTAAACTGACTAAAAATGAATAGAGTAACGAATAAAAAGAAATGCTTTATTATTTTCATGAAATGGTTATTGATTGGTTAGTATAAATATAACCTGATAATAACGGGGATTGCAGCTAAAAGGCAATGACACTTTAATGTAACTGGATATAATTATATTAAAGTGTCTTACGAATAGATTTATTTTGCGTTGAATTTACGCTAGACGCTCAATAATTAAAGCAATACCTTGACCGCCACCAATACACATAGTGATCAAACCATATCGGCCGTTAGTGCGTTCTAATTCAGCAAGTGTTTTAATAATTAATATCGAACCCGTAGCGCCAACTGGGTGACCTAATGCTACTGCGCCGCCATTAGGGTTAACTTTTGTTAAATCAAAATTCAAACTTTGACTCACGGCCATGGCTTGAGCGGCAAAAGCTTCGTTTGATTCGATAACATCTAAATCATTTACAGATAACCCTGCTTGTTCAAGTGCTACAGTGACCGCTGGAATAGGGCCTAGTCCCATCACATTAGGTGCTACACCAGCAAAGGCATAACTAATAAAGCGCGCGCGTGGTTTGAGGCCACGTTTGTTAGCTTCATCCATACTGGTTAATACCATTGCTGCTGCGCCATCGTTTAAGCCAGAAGCATTACCCGCGGTGACGATACCATCTTTTTTAAAGGCGGGTTTTAATTTAGCTAATTGCTCAACATTGGCATCGGTACGCACGTGCTCATCGGTAGAAAATATTACTTCTTTACGACCTAACTTTACTGTTACAGGTACTATTTGTTCATCAAAGTAACCTTCAGTAATAGCATTGCTAGCTTTTTTATGACTTTCAGCTGAGAAAGTATCAAGTTGTTCGCGCGTATAGCCATACTCTTTAGCAATATTTTCTGCGGTAATACCCATGTGACCACTGTCAAAAGGGTCGCTAAGAATGCCCAAGGTCAAATCAACTACTTTATTATCGCCCATTTTAAAACCTGTACGCGCTTTTGGCAGTAAGTATGCGCCTTGGCTCATACTTTCAGCACCACCAGCAAGCGCAATTGTACTGTCACCCAGCATAATCATTTGCGCAGCAGATATTACGGACTGTACTGCTGAACCGCATAAACGATTAACATTAAAAGCAGCAGACTCTTGAGTCATTCCAACGTTTAAGGCAATGTTTCTTGCTATATAAGCATCTTGTGGGCTAGTAGTAATAATATGACCGAATACAGCATGATCAATATCTTTAGCCTCAACTTTAGAACGTTTAATCGCTTCTTCAGCTGCCGCTGTACCTAGTTGTGCAGGCGATAATTTTGATAAGCTACCACCAAACGCACCGATAGCAGTGCGAGCACCATCTAAAATAACAACATCATTAATTTTCATTTTAAATACCTTTTTAGTATATTGAGTGGATTTTATTTCTTATAAAACAGCTTGTTACAGTTTTGAGTGTTGTATTTTTATCTTTATTTTAAGCAAGTTAAATCGGCTGAATTACAAAAAACATTAAAGGAAGGATAACAGTTGGTAGCTAAAAATCAAACGTTTGTTTGAATTATTTAAACGAGCGTTTGAAATTGTGCGATAAAACGAGTGTTTTAACGTTGTATGAGTAAATGCGCCTGTTATTTTAAAAAGCTTATTTTTTAGTTTAGCTAATTAAATCTGTTTTTTTTAATCAGTTGTGTAAATGCTTCAATTGCAAGTTCTGGTTGTTTTGCTTCAGTTATTGCGGTTACTACTGCGATACTGTCAACACCTGTGGCTAAAACATTTTCAGCTCTTTCTAAATTAATACCGCCAATTGCCACTACGGGAATATTAACGTTATTTTTGCTTTGATTACTTTGGCTGCTTTCTAAGTGAAGCTTCTTCCCCCTTAACGCGAGTAATTGTTTTAAATTATCAACCCCTTGAATTTGTCCTGTCATATCTTTAGTTTTAGTGGGGAAAATAGCACCTACGGCTAAATAAGACGGTTGCAGTTGTTGCGCTAGTAAAAACTCATAGCAACCATGAGTGCTGATACCTAAGCGTAAGCCTGCTTGTTGAATTAATGCTAAATCAGCATCGGCTAAATCTTCCTGACCGATATGTACACCATACGCACCGTATTTTATCGCTAATTCCCAGTGATCATTGATAAATAAACGGGTGTCATAACCTTTAGCAAGTTCAATTGCTTGGCAAATAATATGTGCTAACTCTTTTTGTGCTAAATTTTTTATTCTGAGCTGAATTATCGTTAAGTTTAATGGCAGTAAACGTTTTAGCCAACATAAGGAATCAATAACAGGATAAAGCCCTAACTTTTTTTCGCCAAGTTGTAAGGATGCAAAGGCATTTAGCGCTGATTGTCCTTGGCTTTCATTATTAACAATGTATGGAAAGTGTGCGGGGCTAGTAGGCCAACCCATCGCATTAAACGCACCGTAATAATTATGCTGCTGTACAGAGCTTTGCAATGAGCTTGCGGCTAATCCTTGATTAATAAAGGCTTTACTCATAGTGAAGGCGTCGCGAACTAAATATCCATACGCTAAAAATGCAGCGATAGCACTAGCAAAACTACAACCGCCGCCATGGCTGTAGTTGGTTGTAATGCGTGGAGAGCGTAATTGATAACTAATACCGTGGTGTTGCTTTTCTTGATTATCTTGTATTAACTGATTAAGTTGGTGATAGCAATAATCTGTACTGTTATTTTTATTCATACTCGAGTTATCACTAAGGCTAATATCAGTACTTATATCTACACTGTGCCCACCTTTGATAATGATCGAATTAATAGCAAAGTCGTGGTAGATTTTTTTCGCTAAATAACTGGCGTCATGTTCATCATGTAGCCGTGCCAATGCTTTTGCTTCAGGTATATTTGGCGTAATAATATCAATGTGTGCTAATAACGGTGATAGTTGCTCTACGGTTAGAGAAGACAGTGTCCCCCCAACACTGGCCTGTCCTACGGGGTCGAACACTGTGATTAAGGTTGATTGATTTTGTCTAAGTTGCTTTAACTGTCTTAGTGTTTTAGTAAGCCATAAAACTTGTTGTTCATTCGCTAACAAACCAATTTTAATCACAGCGGGTGGCTTATCATGAATTAACGCATCAACTTGCTGTTGTAATAATTTTGTGGGAGTAGGATTTATTGAATAAAGCTTTTGCGAATTTTGCACGGTATTAGCCGTGATCAAGTGGCAAACTTCAACACCTAAACCGTGACCCGTTTTAATGTCGGCAGCAATTCCTGCCCCCCCAGAGCAATCACTCCCTGAAATAGTCCATATTATCGGTTTACTGTTTGTTATTACTTTATTTGTCATTAAATCATTTTTCATTAGTTTGTTTATCGTGCAGGTTGACCTGCACGAAGTGAAGCGTAACAAAATTCAAAGAATAGCTACAAACTTTATTAGGGTTGATGCCAAAAAGGTGTATCTAATGTTGGTGTACTAGGGTGAGCTGTTTGCCTTTGCGCCATGATGCCTGCAACATACCCTTGTTCACCGGCTTGTAACGCTTGTGCAAAAGCTTTTGCCATTAAAACAGGGTTGTCAGCTAAAGCAACAGCAGAATTAAGTAATACTGCGTCATACCCCATTTCCATCGCTAAACAAGCATCAGAAGGCTTCCCAATTCCAGCATCTAAAATCAGTGTTGCTTGCGGTAATCGCAGGCGTATGGTTTCTAAATTATAAGGGTTCATCAATCCCTTGCCTGTACCAATGGGCGATGCCCATGGCATGATCACTTCACACCCTAAATCATATAACCGTTGGCACAATACTAAATCATCGGTGCAATAAGGTAATACTTTAAAGCCATCTTTAATGAGCTGCTCTGCTGCATTTAATAACTCAATAGGATCTGGCTGTAAATTGTAATCGTCACCAATAACTTCCAACTTTATCCAATGAGTTTTAAATATTTCACGGCTCATTTTAGCCAATGTTACTGCTTCTTTTGCTGTTTTACAGCCTGCGGTATTAGGTAATAAATGGCCATTAACTTGTTCTACAATTTGTTGTAAAAACTGCCAAATTTGTTGACCTGATTTCTCACTCGGGTTTTGTCTTTTTAATGACAGTGTTATCACTTGCGAGCCACTGGCTAAAAGTGCCTGCTTCATTATTTCAGGTGACGGATACAATGCACTGCCTATTAATAAACGGCTATCAAGGTTTTGTCCGTAAATAGTTAATGACATTGGTTAGTTTCCATTACGTGAATTAAGTGGTTGAAGTCTATCGACAGGAGTAACGGTGATAATAGCATTTTTTACCCCCCTTGAATCGGTTGAAGTACATCTAAGCTATCACCATTTTTTACTAATGTATGGGGATAATCACCTTTACCAACAAAGTCGCCATTGAGCGCTACTGCAAAAGTGCTTTGCTGTGCTTCGATAAAATATAAGCCTAATGCGGTAGCAACAGTAATGTGATTTTCGTGAGGCAGTGGATAAGCTTTGCCGTTAATATGAATGTTCATTGAATAACTTCTTCTGTTAAATTTTTTACTGTGGAATTCTTTATATTCATGGATGCTTCTTATTCAAGGGAGTAGGTAAATCCTTTACCGTTAACATGTTGTTAATAAATCGCTATAGGGTAGCGATTTTTTACCATCACTGTTAACACCGTTTTTTATATTGTTGATTACCGCTAATGTTTGCTCAAGCACTACGGGGGCAATTAAAAAACCATGACGAAATAATCCGTTGACTTGAATAAGTGAATTTTGCACCGTTATTTTTGGTTGATTATTACTGAAAGCAGGGCGACATTGGCTAATATGTTGGCGAATATTCGCTTCTGCAAAGCCAGAGTGAACGCTATAGGCAGCACTTAATAACTCCATTGCTGAGCGTACTGTCATTGGCGAGCTATCATCACTTTCAATTTCGGTAGCACCAACCACGTAAAAGCCTTTTTGCTTAGGTGCTATATAAAGCTGGTATCTTGGGTGCATTAAACGGATTGGTCTTGAAATATTAACCTCAGGAGCAAAAAGCTGAAATAACTCCCCACGTACTGCACGTAAATCGCTTAACGGTGCACATGTTTGATTACTGTGCTTAATAGTCGCACCTGTGCCTCGACAATCTATGACTAAATCGAAAGTTTGTTTATGCTGCACATTTGCTTGTTGATAACTAACACTACTGCTTTGAGCCGTTGGTATAATATCGGTTACAAGGCATTCACTTAACCAAGTAAACTGGCTTTGCGTCGTCTTTTTAGCTTCTTTTTCAAGCTGTTTACGTAGCGCAATTAATAAACGTCGATTTCCAATTTGTCCTTCTTGCGGTAAAAATAAACCTTGATGAAAACGTCGGCCTATTTCTGGCTCAAGCTTCGTTAATTCAGTGCGATTTAAATGCTGACAATCATATTGGCCATAGTTATGTTGCAAATGACGAGCAAATCTAAGGTAATCACCTTTGTCTTGCTCGTGACTAACCATAATAGCGCCCGTGTGTTGAAAGAATGTATGTTCATCTAAACTATCAAGTATTTCAGGCCACAATTTTAATGACTCAAACCCCATAGCAACAATATTATCTTCACAATGCAGGGATTCGCCTAACGGGGTAAGTAAACCCGCAGCAGCATAAGCCGCACTGTTATGTGCTAGCTTGCTGTCTTTATCGAACAGGGTAATACTTTCACCGTCACTTTGAACAGTGCTTTGCTCTGCATTTTGTTCTTTAGAGCGCATTGTTCGTAGCAAAGATAGGGCGAGTAAACGCCCCATTAACCCAGCGCCAATAATGGCAATATTCATACGCGTTATGACCTAACTTGCACTGTGATAAATTTTACTGCCGGTGGCTTTAAATTCCGCTGACTTTTCTTGCATCGCTAATTCACGCTCTTGCTCTGAGCTAATGGTAACGGTTTCATCAAGTAACTTTATTTGTATTTGCCCTTCAGCCTGTTTTCTTTCGAGGTTGGCGGCATAATCACGTACTTCTTGTGATATTTTCATTGAACAGAATTTAGGACCACACATAGAACAAAAGTGCGCTACTTTTCCTGATTCTTGTGGCAAAGTTTCATCATGATAAGCTCTGGCTGTTTCAGGATCTAAACCGATATTGAATTGATCGTACCAACGGAATTCAAAACGCGCTTTACTCATCGCATTATCGCGAATTTGCGCACCCGGATGACCTTTAGCTAAATCACCCGCGTGAGCCGCTATTTTATAAGTCATTAAACCTTCTTTTACATCGTCTTTATTAGGCAACCCTAAATGTTCTTTTGGCGTAACATAACAAAGCATCGCACAGCCGTACCAACCAATATTTGCCGCACCTATTCCCGAAGTAATATGATCGTAACCAGGGGCAATATCGGTGGTTAATGGGCCTAAGGTATAAAAAGGCGCTTCACCACAATGTTCAAGCTGTTCTTCCATGTTTTCTTTAATCATATGTAAAGGTACGTGGCCAGGCCCTTCAATAATGACTTGTACATCATGTTGCCAAGCAATTTTTGTTAACTCGCCTAAGGTATGTAATTCGGCAAATTGTGCTTCATCGTTGGCATCGGCAACTGAACCAGGACGTAAGCCATCACCTAATGAGAATGACACATCGTATTTTTTTAAAATTTCACATATATCTTCAAAATGCGTATAAAGAAAGTTTTCTTTGTGATGGGCTAAACACCATTTAGCCATAATAGAGCCACCACGAGAAACTATACCTGTGACACGTTTTGCGGTCATAGGAACATAGCGCAATAATACGCCAGCATGAATAGTAAAGTAATCAACGCCTTGCTCTGCTTGTTCAATAAGCGTATCGCGGAAAATTTCCCACGTAAGGTTCTCAGCAATACCATTTACTTTTTCTAATGCTTGATAAATAGGCACAGTACCAATAGGTACAGGTGAATTTCGTAAAATCCATTCACGGGTTTCATGAATGTTACGACCTGTTGATAAATCCATTACCGTATCTGCGCCCCATTTGGCAGACCAAACGAGTTTTTCAACTTCTTCTTCAATGCTTGAGGTAACCGCAGAATTACCAATGTTAGCGTTAACCTTAATTAAAAAGTTACGGCCAATGATCATCGGTTCACATTCAGGATGATTGATATTTACGGGAATAATAGCGCGACCACGCGCCACTTCGTCACGTACAAACTCTGGGGTTATTTGCTCTGGAATACTTGCTCCAAAGCTTTGACCTTTGTGTTGTTGTAATAAAATTTCGTCTTTAACTTCTTCACGCTTTAAGTTTTCACGAATGGCAATATATTCCATTT
>JQIA01001220.1_pt1 | contig 13866 bp, 12 predicted proteins | sample 811431 | NCBI WGS metagenome assembly JQIA01 (sample SAMN02998118, study PRJNA258478) | marine sediment metagenome | biome: marine; feature: seafloor; material: sediment; isolation source: oil-polluted sediment collected from 3 locations (0.5 km, 0.7 km and 0.9 km)... | place: USA: Gulf of Mexico ... | reverse complement strand
GTTGGCTGGTGGTGCTATTTCTGCACGCCACGCTTATTTGCAAAGTCTACCGCCAAGTGAAGTACCTGCGTGTGGTCCTTCTTTAGATTATTTGGTTGATATTTTACCCATTATGGAAGTTTTTGATGTCGTTTTAAAAGGCTCTGGGGAGTGTGCTGCGGTTAGTTGGGTTTTGTTAGGTTTTACTATGCCTATGTGGTTATTGTTCTTTTTTATAGGTGTTTTTGCGATTTTAACTTGGCGATTGTTTCGTCATTTCAAACCTAGCAATTCAATCTTCACAACTGCTTAGTTTCAGAGTAAGCCTAACTTAATGGTAATTCTATTTGCTCATCATACGAGTCATCAGAAATATCATTTTGTCGTTCAATGGGTAAGCGAATAGTGAATCGACAACCTTTATTGGGTTGCGATTCAACACTTAATAGACCGCCTAATTGTTCTGTCACGATAAAGTAGGACACCGATAAACCCAGTCCAGTTCCTGTTTTTTCATCTTTGGTCGTGAAAAAAGGTTCAAATACTCGTTTTCGGATCTCTTCAGGCATTCCTGGACCATTATCAATCACATCGACAACGGCCATTTTACCTTCTTTTCTCACAATAATTTCAATCAAAGGAGGTTGGTCATCTATTGTTCTACTCGCTAAAGCTTGGGCCGCATTGACTAATAAATTTAAAAACACTTGTTCTATTTGATTCTTTTGAGCGGTTATTTGTCCGACATTAGGGGAGTAAGTTTTGCGAATTTCTATATTTCTGAAATCAAATTGTTTTTTCTGATTATAATCTTTCGCTGATAATCGTATGGCGGCATCTAATGCATCAATGAGATCAATTTGAGTCGATTCAGTTGAGATTGGTTTCGCAAAACTTAGCATATCACCGACGATATCTGCGGCTCTTTTGCCGGAAGTTAAAATGCCATCTAAAAAACTAATGATGCGCTGTTCTTCTATATAGCGTAAAACCTTTTCTAACTCTATGTCAGACTTCTCCGCGATCACATGGTTACGCATTAAGTCATCACTTAATCGGCGCTTTATGTTTTGTGTACTTTGCATAATCGCGCCTAGTGGATTGTTTATTTCATGTGCCATTCCCGCCGCTAATCCACCCAAAGATAGCATTTTCTCGGTTTGCACTAAGGTTTCATCAATGCGTAACTTTTCAGTGACATCATCAATTCGAATCACCTTACTTTGTTCAACTTGTTGATCTGAGAAGATAGGATAGATCATAACTTCGAGTGTTTTAGTTGTAAGATCGATTTTTTGCTTAAAGCGAAAATGAACCGTTTGTTGTAATAAATCTTGTCGATGGTTTGCTTTGCTAATTTCTCTTTCTAGTTTTGGATAAGCTTCTTCCAATGTTTTACCAATGACATCGACTAGTTTTTTTCCAGTAATATTTTCTGCTTCTTTGTTCCACTGTAAGATATTTTGATTGAGATCTAATGCGATGATCACAGAAGGCATTGAGTCAATTAATTTTGCAAGGTACACCTGTATCGCATCAAACTGCTGTTCTGCTAGCTCTCGGCCATGCTTTTGTTTTCTAATTTCATTTGAGTGTTCTGCAATTCTTGCTTCGAGAAGATTTCTTTTCTTTTCAAGTTCTTCGTGAGAATCTGATAATTCTTTCTCTGCTTTTCTTCGCCTTGAGATATCAGAAATAAATTGAACATAGTGGCCGTTACCTAACCAACTTGCCAATTTAGCACGGCTTTCCACCGGCAGTTTGTTTCCATTTTTATGTCTGAAAATCGTTTCATAATAAATGGTTTCACCATTTTGTATGGCTTTTTCTAACCGAGGATCACGGTAAAGTTGACAGTCTACATCTAAATCAAGTGTAGACATTTTAAGTAACTCGTTTTTTGAATAGCCTAAAATATCACAGGTTTTTTGATTAACCTCTTTAATTTGACCATTTTTACTACTCAGAATTACCATGTCAACTGACTGCTCCATTAACAATATGAAGTCTTTGTTAGTTGCATCCCAGCGCTTATCCTGAGAAGCCTCCCACTGTAATAAATAGAATGTTGGGTATGCAATTATCGATAAAGTAACACAAGCCGCACCTAGCTCTAGGATTACTTCATTCCAGTCAATGTGATCATTAAGCCAAAAATTAATCATTATCACGCTAAAAACAGGAAGCAATGCAGCGAAAATGATTAGTGCGGCGGTAAATCCTCTTACCGACCATTGTTTGGCAAACACAATGGGAGTATTGAAAGGTCTACCTTTCGATTCTTTCATCTATTAGAAGCTCTCTTTAAAATATTCATTTGGCCAGTTGTTTTAATAAAAGGGGCTGTGGGAAATTATAAACTATTTTAGAGTAATTAGGGGCTTGTCCAGCGTAGGACTAAAACGTCCTTCTTCTGTTATGGTTTCTACTCTCGAACAGGATCTAAGTCATTTTGTTAAATATTTACTTTGATTAGAATTATTTTCTTATCGAATAATATTAATTAATGTGTTAAAAATGAGATATAGAATGATCGTCCTCATTAATTGCGGTTTTTAAGGAGTTGTCCAAGCATGCTAGATAGTCAATCCACTCAAGTTTGTAAGAATACGGCTGTTTCAAGTTGGTTAAATGAAAGAAACGAAATGTTGGTTTTGTATTGCAAGCTCTCGGGTTATAGAAATGAAACGAAATTACCTGAGAATAAACAAATTAACACTTTTTGTGATATTTTGATTGATTATGTTTCTGCTGGGCATTTTGAGGTTTATCAAGAAATCGTTAATAGCTGTGAAAATAATGGACCGAGTAGCGTTAGTCTGTTGAATGAACTTTATCCAAAAATATCTAAAACAACTGATGTCGTTGTTAATTTTAACGAAAAATATTCAAAAATGTTAGTTGGGGATAATGATTCACTGACTAGTTTTGATAGTGATTTATCATTATTAGGTGAGGCAATTGCAAGTCGTGTTGATTTAGAAGATCATTTAATTGATACCCTAAATGATAAGTATTAGGCAGAGAAAAACCAGTTGATATTGCTAAGCTAAACATAAGCATGAACTAATTTTAGGGATAGAATAATGATTAGAGTTATTATTGAGCGCGATATTAAAGAAGCTAGTTTGACTGATTACCTAACGCTAATACGAAAAGCTAGAAAACAAGCAAACTCAAATGATGGCTTTATTGCTGGCGAACTATTGCAGTCAAAGGGAAACCCGTGTCATGCAGTTATTATTTCTAGCTGGGATAGTTATGAATCTTGGGATATTTGGTCTAAGTCAGATATTAGATTGAAAGTGCTTGATGAAATGCGTCCTTTGTTAAAAAATGACGAAAAAGTCACGGTTTTGGAAAATAGTCAGTTGTTAAGCTAGGCGCAATACTGTTTTGTTAATTCCTACAATCGATTGTAGTAAAATTTATTTTAAATAAAGCTAGTTTAAATAAAGCTCCCCCATTAGCTTAGTAAAGTCTTCAAAGTCTAAAGACTGTCGTCCATCACTCAACGCACAGCTTGGATCAGGATGAAATTCAATCATAACGCCATCGGCTCCGGCAGCTTTTGCCGCTTTTGCCATTGGTGCAACGAGTTCTCTTCGACCAACCGCGTGAGATGGATCAACAAAAATAGGGAGATGAGTCATTTCTTTTAAAACTGGAACAGCACTTAAATCAAGGGTGTTTCGGGTGGCATTTTCAAACGTACGTATCCCTCTTTCGCATAGGAAAACCTGCTGATTACCTTGTTTGAGTATGTATTCCGCCGCTTGTAAAAGCTCCTCTAGCGTAGACATTAAGCCTCTTTTTAACATGATTGGGCAATTAACTTGGCCTACCGCCGTCAGCAAGGCAAAATTCTGCATATTACGAGTGCCGATTTGCAGTATGTCAGAATATTTTGCCATTTTTTTTACATCCAGAGGATTTAATACCTCGGTAATAATAGGCAATTTGTGTCGTTTCCCAGCCTGGACTAAAAGCTCTAAACCTTCATAACCTAACCCCTGAAAGCTATAAGGTGAAGTCCTCGGTTTGAAGCATCCTCCTCTCAATATCGACACACCAGACTCATGCGCATGCTTGGCACATAAGTCTATTTGTTCTGCTGATTCAACTGCACAAGGACCAGCAATGGCTGTAAATTGATCGCCACCAATAATATGGTTATTGACAACAATTTGAGTATCTTCTTTTTTATAATTTCGGCTTGCTAAGTGATAATTAGACTGAGTTTTGCTCTTTTTAGTAGTTTCTTTTAACTTGGACTGTTTGGCTGTTTGAGGCTTTGTTTCTGATTTATCAATAATGTTTTTTGCTAATCGAGTTAATTTTGCTTCCGCTAAACTTTTTGAAGATACCTGAGTTATAGCGGTATCTTGAGCGGGATAACAACCTAATAATCGATAGAAAACACAGCTCTTAGAAAGCGATTCTATGCAGTGTAAAACGTGCTGTTTTGAAATGTTCGCTTCAAAATCAACATAAAAAATTTGTTGCCAGGGCTTATTTGGTATCGGGCGAGATTCCAATTTAGTGAGTGGGATGTCTGCATTTTTAAAAAGAGTCAAGATGTCGGCCAAAGCGCCTGGTTGTTGATTAGTTGAAAGTACGATAGATACTTTGCTTTTTACTGCATTAGAAACCTCAACAGGATTTTTAGAGAGGACTAAAAACCGTGTGGTATTTTCAGATTGATCGGCGATGTCTTTTAAAATTATATTAAGTCCAAAGGCGTGAGCTGCTTCTTCACTAGCAATTGCCGCTAGTTTTTTAGATTGACTAGTTAAAACTTTTTGTATTGCGTGGGTGGTACTTTCAACTTGACTGATTTGTGCGGCCGTTTTTTTTCTTAACGTTTTACTGCACTGCAAAGCGGCTTCAGGGTGGGCTGCAATTTGCGTGATTGATTCTATATCACAACCATCAATAGAGACTAAGCAGTGTTTTATAGCTTGTTTTTGTTCTCCAATAATCGATAGTTTTGAAGATAAAAGTAAATCGTAAACCGCAGTAATTCCGCCAGAGGTGGTGTTTTCGATCGGAATCACGCCAAAGCTGGCATTTTCTTGTTCAACGTTTTCAATAATTGATTCAAAAGAATCACAGTCGATCGTATTAAAGTTAAGCTTAGGATCAGAAAGTGAATTAGAGAAAAAGCGCTTGGCAGCAACGTAAGAGTAAGAGCCAATGCCGCCTAAAATAGCAACGGTCGATGACGAACCAATATTTTGGGTTTTGTTTGCATTCTTACCAGAGGACGGATTGTTGAGGACTTGTAAAAAGTCTTTCTGCAGTTTTACCGAATCCTCAATAATAAGATTATAAATACTGGTGATGTAGTGTGAGTCGAGCCCTTTTTTGCTGGCTTTAGTCAATAACGATTCAAGTAGTTGTTTTTCTCTACTTTGATCTCTTAACTGTTTGTCCGTGTTTTTTTTATTTTCGGCGACTTGCTGGCTCAATTTCCGGCGCTCAAATAACAACCCTAAAAGTTCGCTATCAAGTTGGCTGATATTTTTTCGAATGTCAGATAGGTCAAGTGGAGTCATAGATGAAGCCGGAGAATTCTTAGATTGATCTGAATGACTCATAGTTAACTTTTCTTTTTTACGTATAGCACCAAGCTATGGTCAACAAGTTCGTAGCCCATTTCTTCGGCAATTTTATGTTGCAATTCTTCAATTTCAGCGCTAACAAACTCAATCACTTCGTTAGTATCAACACAGACCATATGATCGTGATGGCTATCACTACTTAACTCAAAAACAGCATGACCATCTTCAAAATTGTGTCGTGTAACTAATCCCGCAACTTCAAATTGAGTTAAAACTCGATAAACAGTAGCCAAACCTACATCATCGCCGGCAACAATTAGTAATTTATACACATCCTCTGCGCTTACGTGGCGGTCTTCAGAGCTTTCTAATATTTTTAATATTTTTATTCGTGGAAGAGTCACTTTTAGTCCAACGGCTTTTAATTGTTGTCCGCTCATAGAAAGCTCCTAATTTTTTTCAAATTCAATGAATTATTCAACAAATTAGATGACTAATCAGCTGACCTAGGCAATTATAATCTTTTTCTTAGCCGATTGGCATAATTTAGATTAGAATAAACAGTTACTAAGCAAAACCTACTATTTATAGATGGGTTGAGCATAAGTTTAATATAAAAGTGATGTCATTGTGACTAGACGCTTGTCCAAGAATAGAGAAAAGGTAAAAGAATGATTAAGCAGTTTTTGTTGGTAATAGCGATTTTGTTTGTAACGACATCTTGCGTGTATAAGTTAGATATTCAACAGGGGAACCTGATAGTACAAAAAGATATAGATAAATTGCGCCCTGAGCTTAGTAAGAACCAAGTGGTGTTCGTTATGGGTAATCCTGTGGTAGACGATAGTTTTTCAGATGATAAATGGGTTTATATTAACACTTATTCCAATAGAAACAGAGAGACTAAAACAAGCAAACGTTTAGAGCTCTTTTTCAAAGATGATAAACTAGTGTCTGCTCAAGGCGATTATGAAGTGCCTGAAAGTTTGAAAAAGAAAGATGAAGCAATGACGCAGGAATAATTATCAGATAGGGTGTAAGCTAGACAAAAACAGCTAGTTAGATGATTCTGTTTACAGCCTTTTAAAGGCTGAATAAATAGATTTAAACAGAGCTATCCATAAAATTATTTATTATTATGAGATTTTTTGTACTTGGCTTCAACTTGTTCAAATATTTTTCTTTTTGAATCAACGCATTCAGTATGAGTATGGTTTTCCATCTCACAGATGGTTTTTTGAGTCAGCTCCATTTGTTTTTGATAGAGGCGGCAGTATTTACACATCATCAAATGCAACTTCATTTTTAACCCGCGACTGCCTTTAACTGGAGTATCTAAATTTTCCGAAGCTAGTTGAGAAACTTCTCTACAACTGGGTAACATTAACATTCACCTGTTTCTTGAAAGTGGTTTATGACTTGTAATACTTTGTCTCGCGCTCTATGCAACAAAACTCTCACATTAGAAGGACTGACATCAAGTATGTTACAAAGTTCGTCCATAGAAAGACCGCCTGAATCTCTTAGGCGCAAAGCGGCAAGTTGATTCTCTGGTAGTTTTTCCATATTTTTTTCTATGCATTTTTTTAACTCGTCGGCAGATAACAGCTCTTCAGGAGTATCGCCATGCCATTGTGCGCTAGGATTGATCCAATGAGAATTTTCTCCAAAACGAGGATCCGTTGCCCAAGTTTCTTGCATAGATTCTAATGATACTGAACGGTTTTCTTTACGACGTCGAGTTTTTGCCTCGTTTGCAACAATTCTAATTAACCAGCTTTTTAATGATGCACGCCCTTCAAACTTAGGTAATGCTTTAATTGCCGAGAACCAAGCCTCTTGAACTACCTCGTCTGCAATCACGGGTCCTGCAATGGCATAAGCAACCGCCTGCATAGAGCCGTAATAACTATTAAATACTTTGTTGAAAACAGCTTCGTTTCCAGCTATTAACTGTTTTACGGTTTCGTCTTCGGAAAGTGATGTTGATTGATTTAATTGAATATTAGACATATGAGTAAAGCCATGTTTATTATGAAGCGACTAAAACGCTTTTATGAAGTGACTAAAGCCTATACTAATTGACACAAAATCAAATTGTATCACTTTTCTGTAACATCGTGAGAATTATCACTTGAGATAAGCAGATTAATTAATCTTAGAATTAATCCAGCGTTCTCCATATCCAGCAGAACTCTCCGTATAAATATTTTTATTATCTAGTGTAAACGCCACAGAGTAAACTATAGCCCCGCTGGGTTTCCATTGGTTTCTGGTTCTTGCTCTCCATTGATTCAACCGTTCACCGCTTTCTACACTCCAAAGGCTTATATCTTTTCCTGGAGCGCCAGTGACCAACTGCTTGTTATCATGGGAAAAGCTCGCAGACACAATGATATATTCTCTTTGTTTTAACGCCAGACTAGTTATTTTTTCGCCATTAGATAAATCCCAAATATGGGCGTTTCCTAGTGTTCCTGCGGTGAAAGCCAATGTGCCTGTTTCATTTAATTTTAACAATGTGACTCTAGTTTTATGTTCAAACAAACGTTTTGGTATACCTGTTTTGGTATTCCACAAAATGGCGCGGTAATCATTTCCACCGGTAAAAGCCCATGTGCCATTTGCGGAGAGATCAACACTAGCAATCGCTTCAGCTCTATGTCCGGTAAACTCGAGTCGTCTTCCTGTAGTCATATCGAGATGAATGGCTCTACCGTCTTCTAGACCCATCAACACATAGTGACCCAAATTTGAAATGGCTATTGCTCTAATGCGTGCAGGTGCTCGCCAATAGCCATAAGATTTTCCACTGGTTGTATTCCAAATACTAAAATTACGGTTATCGGCGGTTATAGCCCGCTTATTATCTGGTGATATACCCGTTGCAATTATACCTTGCTGGTCATTATCGCTATGGCTCCAATTAAACAGCAGTTTATTTTCTTTTAAATCCCAATAACCAACACCGTGATTAACAGAGGAGACGATTGAAAATCGTGCGTCATCGGAAATGACGGCATCTAGGCTACCAACAGCTGTATGTTGAAATTCTTCTGCAGCTTTTTCTGTTTGATCACAAGCCGTTGTCGTTAGGAAAAAAAGGACACAAAGAAAAGAAAAGTGATTAGGTCGGGAAAATTTCATAGTTACAATGTATCTGAAAATGATTTATTAGTGGATGATTTGTTTAAAAATAGGTATTAGGTCTTAAAAGCCAGTTAATAGAGCCTAAAAAGCGAGCTATTCCCTGTTATTTCTAATAATTAAAGTATAGACTGCTTGGCGGATATCAACCGATTAATGTCGCAAAATAAGCATTAATCAACAATTTATTAATTATTAAAAATGAGGTTCACGTGAACAAGAAAAGATTAAATAAAATAGCATTAGCCATTATGTTAGCCACAGCACTAGCCGGATGCCAAAAAAGTGATGATTCTAAAGCAACCGATGCGACCAATAAAACTTCAACAGAAGTGACTGATGCAGACAAGATGAGTTATGCATTAGGTGCAAAAATGGCTAATTTCATACGCGTTGATATTGAGAAATACAAAAGCCTTAAGATGAATAAAGATGCTATTTCTAGAGGTTTTTTAGACGGCTTAGCTGGAACACCTTTAATGACTGAAAAAAAGATTGCAGAACAATTCATCGAATTTCAAAAGAATATGCAAGCAGCTCAAAAGAAAGAAGCCGAAGTAGCTCAAGCACAAAACAAGGCTGATTCTGCTGGAAATAAACAAAAAGGCGAAGCCCATTTAATCGAGAACGGTAAAAAAGAAGGTGTTATTACGACTAAATCAGGATTGCAGTATGAAGTGCTAACTGCTGGAAAAGCAGATGGTGAGAAACCGAAAGCGACTGACGTAGTTGAAGTTCATTATGTTGGAACGTTAATTGATGGAACTGAGTTTGATAGTTCTGTAAAGCGTGGTACGCCAGCTAAATTTCCGCTTAATCGCGTCATTTCTGGTTGGACTGAAGGGGTGCAACTAATGACAGTTGGAAGCAAATGGCATTTTACTATCCCTTATCAGTTAGCCTATGGTGAAGGCGGTCGTCCAGGATCAATTCCACCGGCATCTGTTTTAAAGTTTGATATTGAGTTGTTAGCGATTAATCCTGGTGCAAAGACAGAAGAAAAGAAATCTGAAGAGAAGTAAGTCTGCTTCAATTTTAAATCTTATAGATTAAATGCAAAAGCCCTCACATCTGAGGGCTTTTTTATTTATAAACTAATTAACTAAGTTTTTTATGAAGAGCAACTTTCAATCAGATCAAAATGCTCAACAATAGGGCGAGGCTCATAAAAATGGTGCAATAAATCGCGCCATTTTTCAAAGGCTTCTGAATTCCTAAAACCCTCAGTATGATCTTCCAGTGTTTGCCATTTAATTTGTAAAATATATCTGTTTTTAGTTTCTTTACAACGATGTAAAGTATGTGAAATATAGCCTTTTGAACCTTCTATATATTGTTTAGCTTGAACAAAGGCATTCTCAAAATATTCTGCTTCACCATTTTTAACGTTAAGTATGACTGCTTCTAAAATCATTTTTATTCCTGCCCTTAATTTTTTAACTAGCCTTCACTTGAAATACGTTGCATGTCTTTCATAAAGCCTCTTAGTTTCTTTCCTATGACTTCAACAGGATGATTTCTGGTGGCTTCATTCACTGCAATTAGAGCAAGGTTATCAACTTGATTGGACGTTGCCAAGTCAGATGATCCTAAATCATTTTTACTCAATTGGTTAACATAGTCTTTAAGTAATGGGATAGCTTTATGGGTGAATAAATAATTACCGTATTCTGCGGTGTCAGAAATAACCACATTCATTTCATAAAGTTTATTTCTAGCAATGCAATTAGCGATTAAAGGTGTTTCGTGAAGTGATTCGTAATAGGCTGATTCTTCAATAATTCCGGCAGAAACCATGGTTTCAAAAGCGAGTTCTACCCCTGCTTTAATCATTGCTACTAAGAATATCCCTTGATCATAATAAGCTTGCTCTTCAATTGCTTTGTCACAATTCGGCGCTTTTTCAAAGCTAGTTTCTGAAGTTTCTTCGCGCCATTTAAGTAAGTTGGCATCATTATTTGACCAATCGATCATCATATTTTTTGAAAAATCACCTTCGATAATGTCATCCATATGTTTTTCAAAAAGCGGACGCAATATCGTTTTTAATTCTTCAGAAATTTCATCGGCTCGAAGTTTAGAGGGATTATTTAAACGATCCATCATATTACTAATACCGCCCTGCTTTAACCCTTCTGTTACCGTTTCCCAACCATACTGAATTAATTTACGCGCGTAAGCGGGGTCAACGCCATCTGCAACTAATTTTTCGTGGCCTAAAATCGCGCCCGTTTGCAACATACCGCAAAGGATCGTTTGCTCGCCCATTAAGTCTGATTTAACTTCTGCTACAAACGATGATTGCAGAACGCCTGCTTTGTCACCGCCGGTTGCACTGGCGTATGCTTTAGCAATGGTCATTCCGTTATTATTGGGATCATTTTCTGGATGTACGGCAATCAATGTTGGTACACCAAAACCGCGTAAATACTCTTGTCTCACTTCGGTTCCGGGGCATTTGGGAGCAACCATAATCACCGTTATGTCAGATCGGATCTGCATGCCTTCTTCGACAATATTAAAACCATGTGAGTAAGATAGGGTTGCACCCTTTTTCATCAAGGGCATCACTGAATTGATGACAGGTGTGTGTTGCTTGTCAGGGGTCAAATTAAGGACTAGATCCGCTTTAGGAATTAAGTTTTCAATGGTATCTACGGTAAAATTATTCTCACTAGCCCACTGCCACGATTGACGCTTTTCTTTTATCGCATTTTCCCGAAGAGCAAAACTAATATTTAAACCAGAATCACGCATGTTTAAACCTTGGTTTAAACCTTGAGCACCGCAACCAACAATGACAATATTCCAGCCTTTAATAAAATCGCAGCCATCAGAGAATTCTTCCGTTTGCATAAATCGGCAACGACCAAGTTGGTTTAATTTTTCCCTTAAAGGAAGTTGGTTAAAGTAATTTGCCATAATAAGTAAGTCTTTGTTGTTAGTAGAATGAAAATGATGGTTATCTTAGCCCAGTTTAGAGAGCATTAATTTTTAGGTGAAATAACTATAAGGCATAAAGGCGTTATAAAAATTCCTACTAAAAAGATTATAACTGCAAGTTATAGCAAAAAGCGGTTTTTTGTACCAAACTGATTGATAAGCGTATTTTGTCTATGATACTAATAGATTATGAAAAGCAAACAGCAAAAATTAATGATTAAACTAACGCAATCGAATTTTATGCAAATCAATGTGATTAGCATTCTCGTCGTGGTGATTCTCCTATCACCGCGAGGGTATCGGTTGCGCTAAGAAATAATAAAAGCTAACAACAAAACCCTCGCTCTGAAAAGACCGGGGGTTTTTTATATCCAGGGAATGGATAGTATGCAGTAAAGAGCCATGGATGGCGGTACTACTTGGTTGAATTAAAGCACTAATTAATTTTAAACACAGCAATTAACAAAACAGTAATAAATTATGAATCAACAAGTAACAACAGGCGCACAACAAGTTCTTTCAATTTTGGAAGAGCAAGGCGTGACCGATGTTTTTGGGTATCCGGGTGGCGCTATTATGCCACTTTATGATGCTTTGTATGACAGCGGAATTAAGCATTACCTTTGTCGGCATGAGCAAGGGGCTGCGTTTGCGGCAGTTGGTTATGCGCGTGCGTCCTATCGAGTAGGTGTTTGTATTGCGACTTCTGGTCCTGGAGCAACCAATCTTTTAACTGGGTTGGCTGATGCGATGGCAGACTCCGTTCCTTTAGTAGCGATCACTGGACAAGTAGCTACCCAAGCTATGGGCACCGATGGTTTTCAAGAAGTTGATATTATTGGATTAAGTTTGGCCTGCACAAAACATTGTTTTCAGGTGAAGGATCTTAACCAATTACCTGAATATTTAAATAAGGCTTTTGAGATTGCTCAATCTGGTCGCCCTGGTCCCGTTTTAATTGATATTCCTAAAGATATTCAAATGGCTGACATAAGCAATCAAGAAAGTTCCTTACAGTTGGTCGACTCAAATATAGATGAAAAGAAAGCAAACAATGAAAAAATTGCGTTTATTCAAAAAGGTCTTTTTAGTGATGCCGCAGAAATGATTATTGCGGCAGAAAAACCAATTTTTTACGTTGGCGGTGGTGTTGGGCTTTCTCGATCAGTTCCTGAGCTTCGAGATTTGATTGAAATGGCCAATATACCCAGTGTTGAAACTTTAAAAGCATTAGGCAGTGTAAAATTTGAAGATTCATTATATTTAGGTATGTTAGGGATGCATGGAACAAAAGCCGCTAACCTTGCCGTTCAAGAAAGTGATTTATTAATTGTTTTAGGCGCTCGTTTTGATGATCGAGTCACCGGTAAATTAAATGAATTCGCTCCGAATGCGAAGGTAATTCACATGGACATCGACCCCGCGGAAGTTAATAAACTTAGAAAAGCAGATATTGCTTTGGTTGGCGATCTGAAAGATACTTTGCCGATGATCAATAAAGAAGTTGATAAGCAGTTTTCTGAGATAAAAATTAGTAATAAAGACGGCTGGAGAAAGCGTTGTTTGGATCTGAAAAAACGATTTCACCCAGAAATCTCTCGTGTGATTCTATCGAATACGTCTACCGCTTTAAATCGAAAAACCAAAACAGAGGATGATGAAAAGAAGACTATTTTTGCTCCGGCGCTATTGAAAGAACTGAGCGACCGTTTGAGATCGGATGCAATAGTGACTACGGATGTTGGTCAACATCAAATGTGGGCGGCTCAAACTATGCAGTTTGATCACCCAAGCCGATTCATCACTAGTGGAGGCTTAGGCACTATGGGATTTGGAATCCCAACAGCAATAGGTGCAAAAATTAGTTCGCCGCGCAATACCGTTGTATCTGTTACCGGTGACGGCTCATTTATGATGAACATTCAAGAACTAGCAACTATAAAACGGTATCAGATCCCAGTTAAAATCGTATTGATCGATAACAGTCGACTAGGGATGGTAAGGCAATGGCAAGAGTTGTTTTTTAATCGACGTTTTAGTGAAACGGAGTTATCAGATAATCCGGACTTTGTGATGCTAGCGCGTGCATTCGATATTGAAGCTAAAACAATCACTGAAGCACATGAAGTAACACAAGGAATTGATGATATGTTGGATTGCAAAAAGGCTTATTTATTGCATATAAAAATTGATGCTTTAGATAATGTATGGCCGTTAGTTCCACCAAATACAG
>JQIA01001219.1_pt1 | contig 13884 bp, 13 predicted proteins | sample 811431 | NCBI WGS metagenome assembly JQIA01 (sample SAMN02998118, study PRJNA258478) | marine sediment metagenome | biome: marine; feature: seafloor; material: sediment; isolation source: oil-polluted sediment collected from 3 locations (0.5 km, 0.7 km and 0.9 km)... | place: USA: Gulf of Mexico ... | reverse complement strand
TCTTTGAATATTTTTATTAAAATATTTTAACATTCTTTACTATTTCTTTATTTATTTAGGAAAGATGTCTATTCGTTATAACGGGAATATAGTAACATCAAAAGATAGAAAACGCCTCTCCCAGATAGAGAGATTCAATCGAGCCGAATCAGTAATTATTCAAGAATATCGTGCGTTCTCAATGCTTGTCCATATTGGTTTTAAAAAGATTACATATGCGACAGAAATTCATGAAACTAACGGAACCTATTTCGGTATTAGCAAAAACCGTGCCCTCAAGATCGGGCAAGCCTTAACAAACAATTTGGAGTATTTTGGTCTTACCCTAACAACCACCGAAGAAAATGCTTTCATAATTCTATCTGATGAAATTGGCGACGGAGTGGTAATAGATGAAGTTTGCTTATCATATAAGTCCGCTCTAAATCTTGAAGACCGACCTATCGGTGGCTCAAGGAAGATGTTATGTCTTAAAAAAGGGACCAATGTATAAACAAGCCATATTTATGTTCTTAATTTTGGTGTCTTCTGTTGATGTCATATCAGCAGAGTGTGTTGTATTACTTCATGGTTTGGCTAGAACATCAAATTCAATGAATGAACTTGAAACAAAGCTAACGGATGAAGGTTTTTATGTCGTTAATGTTGATTATCCATCTAGATCAAAGGGAATTTTTGAATTATCAGAAATTGCAGTTACAGATGGTATAAATAAATGTAGTAAAAATAATTCATTGCCAATCAATTTTGTTACTCATTCATTAGGTGGTATTTTAGTCCGTCAATATTACAAAAACCATCCACCTTCAAATGTTAAAAGAGTAGTAATGTTAGGCCCTCCAAATAATGGAAGTGAAGTTGTTGATAACTTAAAAGAGATGCCTGGATATGAATTACTTAATGGGCCAGCTGGTATGGAATTAGGCACTTCAAACTCAGATATACCAAAAGCCCTAGGTCCAGTTAATTTTGAACTTGGGGTTATAGCAGGAACACAGTCTATAAATTTAATTCTGTCCGCTTTTTTACCAAATCCAGATGATGGAAAAGTCTCTGTAGAAAGTACAAAAGTAGAAGGCATGTGTGGTTTTATTACGCTACCTGTAACTCACCCATTCTTAATGACAAATGATAAAGTAATAAGTGAAGTTATAAGTTTTCTTCGAAGTGGTATATTTACCAATAAATTAGAAAGTAATGAAACATCAAAATGTATAGAGCATAACAAATAATTGGGATCAGAGTAAATTCTAACTAAATATTGGAGGCGGATTTTCAGCCGCTAAAGAATGGTGTTATCCTGCTGAAACGTTTCACCCTTACCTACTTTCGACGACGAACGAATATGCTAAATCCAAAGAAGGGCTTCAACGTACTTTGGACGTTCATCAAATAATTCATAATTTTGTCCATTGGACAACAGGCATAGTTCCTGCGGTTGCCTTGGGCATTATTGCAGGAACATTGGGTCTGGAAGATATTTTAACCCAACGCTTCGCTTAATTTTTAGTCTAATTCCTTTGGAAAGCTCCGGCCTTTTATCTATGACTTAACAGTCAAAGCCCACTGCCGAAAATCCTTGCATTCTGTAAATTCTGATTCAGACAGATTAGAAGTTATTTTAGAAAAGATTGTAAAGTTGAACGAATTTTTTCAGGTTTGTTAAATTCGGAACGATATTTATCTATATCATGGACTTGTTTACCAATACGCACCTTGATCCGTTGTTCAGCTTTATGGAGAGGAAGCAATGTAATAACCTTCTGGGGTAATACTTACCGATTCTCCATTTTTAAAACTAAAAAATTGGGCAATTTCTTTACCAGTTTTTACACTCCATAAACGACAGCTATCATCATCACCTCCTGATAAAACTAATTTGCTATTTGGAGAAAAAGCTATGTCATTTATAGTACTAGAATATCTAATGGGAGAATGAACATACATCTGAAAAGAATAAATTTCTTCCCCACTCAAAGCATTCCACAATTTCATTGTATTAAACTTACCACCTGATATAATTAGTTTGTTATCAGGAGAAAAGGCAACAGCTCTCACATCATTAGAATGTCTTTGAAAAGAAGGGATTTCTTGTCCATTTGATATATTCCATAATTTCATTATGCTATCATTATAATCTCCTGACAAAACCAGTTTACCATCAGAAGAAAAGCTTTTTACTATCCGACCATGATCTCCTTTAAAAGAACGAATTTCTTGCCCACTTGACACATCCTACAATTTCATATCATTATAACTTCTTGATAAAGCCAATTTGCCATCAGGAGAAAAAGCAACAGCATTTACTTCATCAGAATGCCCACGGAAAAAACGAATTTCTCGCCCATTCGACATATCCCACAATTTAATTATATTATCATCACTTCCCACCAAAGCTAATTTGCCATTAGGGGAAAATGCAACGGTATTTATATTGCTAGAATATCCACCATTAAAAAAAGAGCGGATTTCTCGTCCATTTGAAACATTCCATAATTTCATTGTTCCATCATAGCTTCCTGATAAAGCTAGTTTACCATCAGGAGAAAAGGTAATAGCAGATACAGAGTTAGAATGTCGTCCTATAAAAGAGCGAATTTTCTGTCCACTTGATATATCCCATAGTAGCATTCCATTTTTCCGTGAATCTGACAAAGCTAATTTACCATCAGGAGAAAAAGCTGCGGCAAAGGTATTCGTAGAATCTTCTGGAAAAGAACGAATTTCTTGCCCACTTGATACATCCCATAATTTCATTGTATCACCATACATTACAAATAAAGCTAGTTTGCCATCGGGAGAAAAAATAACATCTGCTGGTGGTGAAAATCCGTTAAACTCTCTAATCTTTTTTAGTTCATTTGATACATCCCATAGTGTAATTATCCCTGTTGTACCTGGAATCAAAATTGTACTCACAGACAAAGCTATTTTACCATCAGGAGAAAAAGCAACAGTATCTATAACACGAGCATTTGGTTTAAAAGAATGAATTTCACGCCCACTTGATATGTCCCACAATTTCATTGTACGAATGCCACCAGATAAAGCTAATTTACCATCAGGAGAAAATGCTACGGAATATACGGGGTATATGGCTCAGTTTGTACAAATACGTTCTTTTCAGGTTTCCTTTCAGGAAAATTTTGAACTTTTAGTGGTTCGGCTGGCGTATTTGATAAGTAACCAACTAATAAACAACTTATAAATTTGATATATTTTTTAGACATTTTAAATTTACCTTTTGATAATCATGTTAGTCGTTTGAATTTTTTTATCTTCTTGTTATATGCTAATTATAATATTTCAATATTTATTCTATATTTTTAAGTTATTTAGGAAAAATATCTAATTTCTACCAGTATTTGTAAAGATTTTATCCTGAAAATTCTATAATTCTGTAAATCCTGATTCATACAGATTAGAAAAGAAATTTTGGGTTAACAGAATCCTGATACTATTGAATTTCGTGAAAATTTAGATAAGTTTCTTGGGAGAGATGTCTGAATCAGGATTTTCAGGATAACTTCACAAGCTAATTTGTTTTAATTCTGCTAATTCTTGCATTCTGTAAATTCTGATTCAGACAGATTGTAATGAGAATATTTGTGGTTTAAAGTCCTGTTTATTAATCCGTTTCATCTTGTTCGAAATATCTGAATCAGAATTCACAAAATTTTAAAATTAATAGGATAACAGTACAGCGAATTTACGAAATAATCAAATTAAAAGGATAGTTTATATTGTATTCGTTTATTTCGCTGATTCGTTGTACTATCTTACCTATTCTGCTAATTCTTGCATTCCGTAAATTCTGATTCAGATAGATTAGAAAAGAAATTTTGGGTTCACAGCATCCTGTACTATTGAATTTCGTAAATATTTGTATAAGTTTCCTCCTCTATCTACTCCTATATTAGAAGGAGAGCAAGAGGAGGTTGTATTTTACAAAATCAGTAAATACTATATAAAACAGTTATAAATACCAGATAAGCATACTTAAAAAACTAAGCCATAACTAATAAATCCATAAACTCATTCACAGGAGTATTAGCCAATTGTTCCTGATTTTTACATAACTCCATAATTTTCTCACAACGCCATTCAGGGAAACGAGTTTGTAAATTAGAATAAAACTTCTGTTCTAATAATGTAATACCTTCCTCTCTACGACGACGATGCCCAACTGGATATTCCACCACAACTTTTTCAGTCTTATCACCATTTTTGAAAAACACTTGGATAGCGTTAGCAATGGAACGTTTGTCTGAATCTAAATATTCTTTCGTATACTTTTTATCTTCTTCAACTTCCATCTTATCACGCAATTGATCAATAATTGGGTTATTAGCATGAAAGCTATTTTCATAATGTTCAGCTGTCAATGCACCAAAAGCTAAACCAACTGCTGTCATATATTGTAAACAATGATCTCTATCAGCTGGATTTGCTAATGGCCCAACTTTAGAAATAATCCGAATAGCTGATTCTTGAGTTGTTAATACAATTTTATCAATTTCATCAAGTCGGTCTTTAATTTGTGGATGTAATTTTAACGAACATTCAACCGCTGTTTGAGCATGAAATTCAGCTGGATAGGAAATTTTAAACAAAATATTTTCCATCACATAACTGCCGTAATTTTGGTTAATTTGCATGGAATTACCACCAAACAATACATCATTGAAACCCCAAACTGGAGCTGTCAATACGGAAGGTAAACCCATTTCACCTTGCATAGTGATCATGGCCAATCGTACTCCACGAGAAGTAGCATCGCCAGCTGCCCATGATTTACGTGAACCAGCATTTGGAGCATGACGATAAGTACGCAATGACTGACCATCAACCCAAGCTTGAGATAATGCGTCAATAATTTGTTCGTTAGTAGCCCCCAACATTTTACTAACAACCGCAGTGGTAGCCACTTTCACTAATACTACATGATCCAAACCAACCCGATTATAAGCGTTGTCTAATGCTAAAACACCTTGAATCTCATGGGCTTTTATCATAGCAGTCAAGACATCTTGCATATTCAATGGTTCTTTGCCATTGGAAATATTAACTCTACTTAGATAATCTGCTACTGCTAAAATACCACCTAAGTTATCAGAAGGATGTCCCCATTCTGCTGCTAACCAAGTATCATTAAAATCTAACCAACGGATAATACAACCTATATCCCATGCAGCTTTAACTGGATCCATTTCAAAGTTAGTGCCAGGAACTCTAGCTCCATTTTTTACAGTAGTTCCAGGAGCTAATGGGCCAAGCAGTTTAGTACATTCTGGAAATCTTAACGCCAATAAACCACAACCTAAAGTATCAATCAGACAATTACGAGCAGTATTGTAAGCTTCAGAAGAATCGATTTCATAATTGCTTACATAATCAGCAATATCTACTAAGATTTGGTCTGGGTCTGGACGTTGATTAATGTCAACATTTGCTGTCATGGGTTAACCTATTGTTTAAGTGAATGAAATGTTTAAAATATTTGTAAATAGAATCGTAAGGTTGGTAGAGTATGCGTAACCGACAATTTACGTTAATTGATTTTATCAAAATGGTTAGCTAGCTTAGTATAAAATAACTTTAAAATTATGTAGCACAAATAGATATAGCGTTTACCGTTTGAATAAGGTACAAAATTTCGGGAAATCCGCTAAGCTCCATTCCCGAAACAGCTTAAAGATGTACTCCTGTCAATCGGGAACTGCTATATACCATTTTTTTACTACAAAGAAATTATTTTAACTTTATCATATAACAAACTTATAGAGTAAATTTACCATAATTTATGATGATAAAATACCCAATTTGTAATTAATATTGTTTTAAAGAAGGATTTATGGATAATATTTGGAGCTATTTAGCAGGTATTGACAGGGATTTCTGAATTTTATAAAAATTATGAATACACATTGAATCAACTTATTTAACTACGTTGGAAACCTACAGAAAGAATTTATAGGATTCCCAACTATTTGTTTTAATAAAGAAGTAATAAAAATGAATCTATCAATTTCTCCCATAAAGCTCCTTCCTCAACAGAAGCTAAAGCAATGAGAGGACGTTCTAAAACCACTTGATTACCCATGTTAATTTTCAGCGTACCATATTTTTTTCCTTTTGTTACTGGAGCCATTATATATGGAGCAGAAAACACTGTTGCTTTTAGTTTATTGTATTGTCCTTTAGGTATAGTCACATATAAAACATTTGCTAAACCTAACTGAAAACGTTTTTTATCACCTTTCCATACTTTAGCAAAATCCAAAGGTTGATAGGCTTTATAAATACGAAAAGTTTCAAAAAAACGAAATCCATAATCCAACATTATTTCACTTTCACGAATTCTTACTTTATTACTTTTAGCTCCCATAATAACAGAAAGTAAACGCATTTTTCCTCGTTTAGCAGAAGAAATCAAACAATAACCAGCTTTTTCAGTATAACCAGTTTTTATTCCATCTACAGTTGGATCTCGTTGTAATAACTTATTACGATTGTGTTGAATAATATTATTATAGGTTAATTCTTTTTCTGAATACCAACGGTAATATTCTGGAAAATCACGGATTAATAATTTGGAAAGAGTAACTAAATCATTGACTGTAGTATAATGTTTATCATTTGGCATACCAGTACTATTAACATAATGAGTATCAATTAAACCCAAACGTTTAGCTTGCCGATTCATTAAACTTGCAAAAGCTTCTTCAGTACCACCTATAAATTCAGCTAACGCAATACTAGCATCATTACCAGATTGAACAATCATTCCTTTAAGTAGTAATTCTATCGATACTTGAGTATTTACTTCCAAATACATACGTGAACCAGTCATACGCCAAGCTTTTTCACTAATTGTGGCAATGTCATCCAGTTTTACTTTGCCAGATTTAAGCTTTTGAAATACTAAATAAGCTGTCATCAGTTTAGTTAAACTAGCCGGCTCAATCCTTTTGTCAACATTCTTTTCCATCAATATTTTACCACTATCAAAATCCTGTAAAATATAGGCATCTGCAGTAATTGATGGAGGAGTTGGAACTAGAGTTATAGCTGTAGCTTGAATAGAATATAGTAGTAGTAATGGTAAAAATAGTTTCATATTCAACAAGTATTATAAACCTCGTACTTCTAATAATTGAGAAGGATTTCTTAATAAATTCAACCTACTTGCTGCGGCATAGGATAATTTAATTATGTTTTGATTATGATATAGACGATCATTAATGGTTACTATCACAGTACGACCAGTATTAATATTCTTGACTGCAACATTTGACATTAATGGTAAATTTACGTGAGCTGCTGTCATATTATACATATCATGAATTTGACCACTGGCTGTTTTAATTCCATTTTCAACCAACTGATATTGAGAAGCATAACCCTTAGTTATATAACCTTTTATAGAATTAGGAGGTGAATAACTACTAGAAGGCTGCTTTAAATATTTCTGCCGTGATTTATCTGGTCCATTGTGTGAAGGTATGGATTTATTATTTTTTAACCGGACTGGTGGTGAAGATGGAGCAATTCTTTTAGTAGGACGTTTTTTAGGAGGATAATATCTTGGTTTTGAATATATAGGTTTATTAGAACGCTTTGGTGGTGCAACTGGAGCAAGTCTTTTAGAAGGACGAGGTCTAGGAGAATTATAGGTTGGTTCTGAATATCTAGGCCTATTATAATCCACAATTGGTGCAACTGGAGTTCTATTATCATGATGATGACCATGATTACCAGATGAATAATTAGGATCAATAGAACAACCAGTGATTACAAATCCTAGTAATAAAATTTTAAATATATTATTTAGCATTTTCAATTTCCTGGGCTAAGTGATAAACAGCCATTGCGTAATGTTTGCTACGGTTATAACGGGTAATAACATAGTAGTTTTGAAAACCAAGCCAATAGGCAGTACCAAGTTTAGTTTCTAAATCTATCACCATCCCATTGGTATAATTTGGTTCTTTACCAAAGTATAGCAGACCCCATTGTTTAAGTTGCTGTAAAGTATATTTAGGAGCAAAATCTAATGCCAATAGCTTCTTGATAGCATTAGTTCGTATCTTAGTTGCAGTGGCTACTGGTTTTCCGGTTTTCCAACCATGTTTCTGAAAATAATTGGCTACACTACCTATAGCATCAGCATTATTAGTCCAAATGTTACGTTTATTATCACCATCAAAATCAATTGCATAGTTACGAAAACTACTTGGCATAAATTGTCCAATCCCCATTGCCCCGGCATAAGAACCTTTTTGTTTCAAAGGATCTATCCCTTCATCATGAGTTAAAATCAAGTAACTTTCTAATTCTTCACGAAAATAATCAGCTCGTCTCGGATAATGAAAAGCTAATGTTGTTAAAGCATCAAGAACCCTAAAATTACCTTTATTTTTGCCATATATAGTTTCTACCCCAATTATCGCAACAATAATCTTGGCTGGAACTCCAAAAATAGTTTCTGCTCGTTGTAATGTTCTAGCATTATTATTCCAAAATTTTACTCCTGCTTTAATTTTTTTGGTATTAACAAATATACTACGATATTTATGCCAAGGTTTAGGTTTGCGTTTAGTTTTACCAGCAGATGGCCGAAACATAATTTTTAAAATACTTGATTTTATTTTCGCTTTTCCAAGTAACTGGGTTAAATATAGTTTGCCAAAGTTATGTTTACTAACCATGTTATCAATGAATTCTTCTTGAGTAATTAACTTGGCATTTATAATAGTAGAACTTAATAATATTATAATTAATGTAACTAATTTAATTTTGTTCATAATGATATTTATCTGTATGATTTACATTGTAACTTTTGGTTAGAATATCATAAAAGAATATGCCAAGCAACCAGTTACCATTAGGTTAAGTTAAGTATTTTCCCAACAATACGCATCCATCCATCTTGCTCTTTTGTTTCTTCAATCTCAAAATAAGGTTGATAAGCTGTAATAATAGATGTAGTTTGTTCTTGTAAAATTCCTGATAATATAATATTAGCCTCAAAATTAGTATGTTGTGCTAATAAAGGAGCTAAATTAATTAATGGAGTTGCTAAAATATTAGCTAAAATACAATCAACTTTTATATGTTTTGGTAATTGATCTGGCAATACTGGTGTAATTAGTTTTTCTACCTTATTTTTTTTAGAATTATTTGTGGTAGATTCTAAGGCTTGTGGATCATTATCCACTGCCCAAATATGACTTGCTCCTAATTTAGCGGCAGTAATAGCTAAAATTCCAGAACCACAACCATAATCAATTACAGTTTTATTCACTAAATTTTTTTGTGTATCAAGCCATTCTAAACATAGAGCAGTAGTTGTGTGAGTACCGGTTCCAAATGCTAACCCAGGATCAAGAATAATATTAATTGCTTGAGGGTCAGGAGGAGTTTGCCAGCTTGGACAGATCCAAACTTGATCTCCAAATTGCATTGGATGAAAATCATCCATCCATACTCGAACCCATTCTTTATCTTCTAAAGTCTGAATTTGGTAAGGTGGCAAATTTAATAATTGCAACTGTGCAATATCAATTTCATCTTCAAACAATGCTATTATTTTGGTATATTTCCATAAAGGAGTAGTATCTAAAGATGGCTCATATAATGGCTGGTTTTTAGCATCTAACCAGGTAACTGAAATTGCTCCAATAGCCACTAAAGAATCAGAAATTATATCAACTTTATTAGCTTCTGTATCTAATACAACTTGTAACCATGTCATTTTTTTAATTACTACGCCAAGGTGGTAAGATAGGTTCTCTTGGGAAACCTTCTAATTCAAAAAAAGCTGTACCAGTTCTTTGGCCTTTATTTTCATCAGTGCGCAAAGTTAAAGGATAGCCAAGTATTGGTTCTGCCAATTCAGATACTGTTAATTCTACCATAGCGTGACCATAATCATCATTTAAAAATAGGCCTTCATTGGTAACACTAATAGCAATTGTAATTGGATGATTAGGTTTAGCAGAAAATACACTACTTAAGCCTATAATACCAGTAGTTGTAGAACCATGATTAGCATCAACTTTATCATTGTAAATGGCTTGCTTGCCATTTAAAAATACACTAACAATGTTGTTTTGATCATTAACATTAACCCAAGTTATTTTGGTTAGTTTTAGTCTGAGCCTAAGAACATTACTTGGATCAATTTGACTCAAGAAATGTTTATAATCCATAATCTCTCGGCGCATATTGCGTAATGGAGCTTCTTGTAAATATTTTTGGATATGTTCTAAATCCGTATTTTTTATTACTTCATCATATAATTCTTCATCAATCCGTTCATGGATTTTATAACGTAACAAAGCTACTATTTTTTTGCCATTAGCAGTTTGTAATTGAGGTGGAAATTTGGTGTATTCTCTCAATAAGACTTCCGTTTCAGACAAGGAATCGTTATTTTTTAGTGTTTGTTCTACCAATTCTTCTAATTCTTGAACAGCTACTGATCTAAAAGAAGTTTTTAATTCTTCTAAATGTTCAGTTGAATGATGATTGATTATGGCTTGGGCAGCAGCTAAAAATTGTTTAGTTTGAACTTTATTTTCATAAGAAATTAAAAACTTTAACCAATTTTGTTGTTCGGTAAGTTGCAATAAATGAGTAGCCAGCTGTTCTTCCCATACGATGCGTTCTTGACGTTGTTCATCAGTTTCAACTTTAGGATATAATGGAAAACTGCGTAATTTGGCTAATGTATTGCTAATATTTTCAAAATCTTGCCAATTATTTTGAGCAAAAAATTTATTGTTTCGTAAAGCATCGGCATTTGCTTGACGATTTTGTAACATTGTAGCTTTTAATTTAATATTTCTAGCCAGTTGAGCATGTTGTCCATGAGGATAACGTATTAAGTATTCTATAGCTAAATTAGCAGATATTATTAAATCAGATTGAGATTTAATTACTGGTTCCCATAGTAATTTTTCTCTATTAGTTTGTAATTTAGTTAGATGTGAACTCGCTTCATCATTATTAAAAATAATCCTTACCAATGAATGGCGGAAATAAGGAGCTGCAACATAATCAATTAGCCAGTTTTCTGCTGCATCAAGCTGTTTAGTAGTAGTATGAGGTAAGTTAGCAATTATAGTATGTTGTTGATAGTTCATAATATCAATACTAGTTTCTGCCACAAACCATAAAACAATAACTGTAATAATTCCATAAAGAGCATGAATAAATCGTTTACGACGACATTCTTGCAATAAATTTTTAATTTGTTTGATTTGTTCTGAATTTTTTGGGAATCTTTCTAATAATAACTGGCCCTTTTTTTTGCATTTATCAAAATTAGTATTGACTTGTTCTTTGAATTGCTGTAAATCTATATCATTACGTTGTTTGGTTAACCAAATAAATGCATCTTCTAAACCAAATGAACCTGATGCTATAGAATGTTCAGATTCACATGCTCCTAAAGCACTAACTGGAAATACTTTAAAATTTCCTTCTGTTGTTGAAAATCGTAATATGTCAACTAATCTTCTATGAGATGGAGTTGAATTGATGAAAATATCTAATTTAGTTTGCTCATTAGCTGGTTCAGAATAATCTATTTTACTATATCTATCCCATTTAGTAACTAATAATGCTACTGGTGTATCTAGTGCTACATTTACATTGGATTCCCGTAATAATAGGCTAAAAGTTTGTTGTAACTTAAACAGTTCTTCTGAATTATCAGTATTTGGAAGCGGAACTTCAGCAAACACAACTATTCCATCAACTTCAGCAAATCTACGTCGTAAATTTTTAGCAAGAGTATTAACATTCATTGGTGGATTGACTAATTCACCAGAATAATCAATTAATTCAACTCTAAATGTTTGATGGGTTGATGCAGTAAAATTATACTCAAATACAAATTGTTCATTACCTTTAGGATTAGGAGGTGGAAGTTCTTGGTTAGCTAATTTACTAATTGCCGCTTCCATCCAATCTTTGCTATTTTTTTGTAATAAATGTTCTTGACTGGTCTCTTTGCTAAATTTTGGAATTTCTGGCGGATGCCAAATACAACTATGACTTAATGGATGTGGGTCACGTTGCATAGCTAATGCAGCTAATAAACAGGTTTTACCAGAACCTGATAGCCCATATAAAGCTAATCGATAAGTATTTTTAAATTTTTTATTAATCATATGCATTTATCAATGTTGTTGTAAACTTAAAAAACTGGTGTAACGTAAATTATACTCATAAATATTTTATAGATTAATTTACAGGTTTCAAAGTCAAATATATTAAAATGAATTACCTTAAAAAATAGTATTTTTATTCTTGAAATTTATTTCAATACTTGAATATTGAGTTTTATCTCATTCTAAAAGTTGTATATTTTATACAAGGAATAGAATTATTCTCTATAATGTGAACTTCATAGGTTAATAATTATATCTATATTAAACTCAGGTTAATATGAAAATAAACGCTATTTATCCAGGTACGTTTGATCCAATTACCAATGGACATATAGATATTGTCAAACGTGCAACATTTTTATTTGAACATGTCACAGTGGCTGTAGCAGCTAATCCTTCTAAAACTCCAACATTTTCTTTAGCAAAAAGAGTTGAGTTAGCAAATTCAGTATTAGTGGACTTAAATAGTATCACAGTATGTAGCTTTAATGGTTTACTTGCCGATTTTGCTAAACAATGTAATGCACAGGTTATTGTACGAGGTTTACGAGCAGCATCAGACTTTGAATATGAATTTCAAATGGCTGGTATGAACCGTACTTTAATACCGGATATTGAAACTATATTTTTAACTCCAGCAAATAAGTATACTTTTATATCTTCCAGTTTAGTACGTGAAATAGCTATTTTAGGTGGCAATATTGATGAATTTGTCCATCCTAAAGTTCAAGTTGCCTTAAAAACTATAAAGAAAATTTAAGGATTTATAATTTACATAATACATATTGTTTTTATTTACTTTATAAACAATAAATATAAATATTTTTCAATAGTAATATCAACTTGTTATATTACATAATATAAAATATCTAAAGTATTAATATTTGGATAATTATCTATTAATTTAAGAATAAAATTTCCAAATTATAATAAATTTTAACCACTAGAGTATTATTTATGTTGACATGTTAATCTTTATTGCTATAATGTGTGCAACAGTGTTACTGTAACATTGATTGGGTTATTAATTCAAATATGAATAAATAAATCCACAGTTAGTTAGAAAATCCTCTAACTTAAAAAGATTGAGAATTTGTTTATCAAAACTTATTCTAACAATTTGTCAAGCAACTTTAATACTAATTTTATATTAATATGGCACTTTACATCACTGATGAATGTATCAATTGCGACGTATGTGAACCAGAATGTCCTAATGAGGCTATTACTCAAGGGGAAGAGATTTATATAATTGCTCCTAACCTTTGTACAGAATGTGTTGGTCACTATGACACATCGCAATGTGTAGAAGTTTGTCCAGTAGATTGTATCTTGACAGACCCAAACAACGAAGAGACTAATGAGCAATTATTAGAAAAATATCATCAAATTACTGGTGATTAAAATTTAAATATGTTATATTAATCATATCGTGGGGCCGTTAGCTCAGTTGGTAGAGCAGCTGACTCTTAATCAGCCTGTCATAGGTTCGATTCCTATACGGCCCATCAAAAATACCAAGGGCCGTTAGCTCAGTTGGTAGAGCAGCTGACTCTTAATCAGCCTGTCATAGGTTCAATCCCTATACGGCCCACCACGATTTATCCGGATAATGCGAAAGTGGCGGAATTGGTAGACGCGCTGGTTTTAGGTACCAGTAGGTTACCCCTGTGAGAGTTCGAGTCTCTCCTTTCGCACCATT
>JQIA01001217.1_pt1 | contig 13895 bp, 12 predicted proteins | sample 811431 | NCBI WGS metagenome assembly JQIA01 (sample SAMN02998118, study PRJNA258478) | marine sediment metagenome | biome: marine; feature: seafloor; material: sediment; isolation source: oil-polluted sediment collected from 3 locations (0.5 km, 0.7 km and 0.9 km)... | place: USA: Gulf of Mexico ... | reverse complement strand
AAGTGAAGAAGTCCTTGGATTTGATACAGGTACAGCAAACACTTTACTTGACGCCTGGTATAAAAAATATCACCAGAACTCTAAATATGATTTTGATAAAGATTCTAACTTTGCAAAAAAAGGAAATATTAATAAAGATTTATTGCAGGTTTTACTTTCTGATCCCTTTTTTCAATTACCATATCCTAAAAGTACAGGTCGAGAATATTTTTGTTTAGATTGGTTGTTAACTCAAATAAAAAAGAATAATCAGGAAATAAAGCCCGAAGATGTTCAAAGAACACTGATTGAATTCACCACTCAAACGATTGCTGATTCAATTGGGTCATTAACACTTTCTAAATATCAAATACTCGCCTGCGGAGGAGGAATGCATAATCAATTCCTACTTAATTCTCTAGCTGAAAAATTAGATGTGAAAGTACATAAAACAAATGACTTTGACGTAAACGGCGACTATTTAGAAGCTATGACCTTTGCTTGGCTTGCAAAACAAAGGCTAGAGAAAAAGACAGGCAACTTACCTTCTGTTACAGGCGCGAGGCTTGAAAAAATTCTTGGCGCGATCTATTCTTGTTAGTAGGAAGTTAGTAAAGAGCAAACTAATAATGAAAAAAATAAGTTACGACGATCTAACCATTGATTTTTCCACACAGCAAATAAGCCAAGCTGATGAAATCCTAAAACTCGACCCGAAAGCCTTTAGCACACTGACTTTTCTAGTTGAAAATCGAGAAAGATTAGTTAGTAACGATGAATTAATCAAAGAAGTTTGGGATGGTCGCGAAATAACCAATGATGTGGTTGTTTCTGCTATAGGGCGTATTAGAAAGCTCTTTAAAGATGCGAACGTTGAAGATGAGGTCATTCATACGGTACATAAAGTTGGCTATCAATTTACTTTAAATATTATAGTCGATGCCATCGACCAAAACCAAGTTAGCACTCTAGTACCTACCTCTTCAGTAACTCCATTCAGCAAAAAACTTAACTGGCTTTTAACGCTAGCCCTTCTAATAAGCGTTTCATTTATAACATACAATAAATTTTACGCATTAACGGATGAATTACCTAAGCCTGTTGACACAAACCTGAAAAGTAATTCCGAAAAAAACCCCAACATTGAGATATTTTTTGTCCGACATGCAGACAAAAACACCGACGAAGGTGATAACCCTCATTTATCTAACAAAGGGATCAGCAGAGCGAATTATTGGCAACAATTTTTTAAACACATTGTTTTTGATGAAATTTATTCGACTGAGTTCCATAGAAACATGGAAACAGCAGCCATAATAAAAAGCCAACATTTAAATAGAATAGTACCTTACAGCGCTTTGTCATTTGAAATTATTCAGCAATTACAAAAAATCAACGGTAAAAAAGTACTCATTATTGGTCACAGTAACACTATTCCAGATATGGTTAATCGTATCATCGGAGCCAATAAGTACCCGCCACTCAGCCATAAAAACTACGATCATATTTACCATGTAATAATTGGCAAAAATGGCGATGTATCATCTAACTTGTATTATTTAAATTTACCTTTTCTTATTGATAAAAATAACTAAGTTAGCTCATTAATCATTTTTTAATTAGCGTCTAACCAAATAGCATCTACTAAAATCTTTTTTCGACTAGCTTTTGCAATGACTTTTGGCGATAAATATTCAGTTCGCGGACTGTAACCCCAAGCACTTCTTTTGTTTGTCTGTAATTTTCCATCTTTAACGACCGAGTCGAATGTTTTTATTGTTTTTCCATTTGATTCGATCACAACTTGAACATCACCATCAGATTTAGTTAGCTCTGCCAAAGTATAAATATGATTCGTATTCGATTTAAGTTGTCTAACATGAGACTGCCAACTCGCTTTGTTTATATGCATTTTAGTGCTTTTTGCGACTTCTTTTCCATTTTTCATTAACTTAATAATCACCGTCCCTTTTTTATTCGATGGCAGTTCCGATAACCGTGACCACCAATTAAAACTTAAACCATCTTGAGGATTATCCGAACGATGAGATAAATAAGCTAATTGACTCCAAGGGCCATCTCTGGTGAATGTCTTTTTCGGATTAAATGGATCATCACTATCGCTCACCTTAATTGAAAAGGACACTTCGGATATCACCTCACCACTATCGGTCACCCGCAAAACATAATCGCCTGCTTTTGACATAAAAGCTCGCGCACTACCTTTTGGTTTAATGCCATCGACCACCGGCATAGACCAACTTTCAAAATAGGTAGATTTACTTAGTATTGGTTTATTATTAAATAAGACCTCTATTTTTAATTGGGTTTTATTTTCAGGTGCAAAAAAAATGGGCCAGTTTTTTATCAATAATCCACCGTTGGATTCATAAAATTTAGTATTGAGCAAAGACGGATAATCAACAAAAGCTTGATTACTTTGAGCTGAGTTCGAGAATACAGCTAGTATAAAAAGAATCAAAGGCGCTATTTTTTGAGATGAAACCTTTAACATATTTACCTGTTGTTTTATTACATTCATAACCTATTCCTTACTTGTTTGATTGCTGTTGATTTTGGTGGCTGCATTTATTCTCAAACAGACTACTCATTGCTTGTTCGAGAATAATTTTTTTACTGGCGTTTTTTCTTGTTGTTTTTCTTTTTGGCAATTTTAGCTGACTGCTTGTTGGCATTGTGCTGTAAACGCGCTCTTTCTTTTTTTGTGACTACGCCATCAGCCTTAGCCTTCCTTTCTTTATTTTTTAATCTTTTTTGTCCTTTGCGCAATTTTTTAGTTTCTTTAACTGTTAACTCCCCGCTTTTTACGCCTTGTTTAATACGCTTATTTTGATTTTTTTGACGCTCATCGAGTACCGGAGTTCCTGCGAATGCCTGATTCGAAACTAATGAAGATAGGAGCAATGAAGTTATAAAAATGGATATTATTAATGTATATTTGTTCATGTTTTTTACTCTCTTTTAGTTGTTGAAAATAGTTATAATACGTTATTTAAAGTAACTTTCCAGCCTACTCACTGATTAACCAATTCGCCATCAGTATCAATTTCTGCAAAGCGACCGGTTTGAATATTATTGATTGATTGAAAAGCTCCCGTAACAAAAATAGAGGATCCGCTAGCGTCAATTGTATAAATAGTATTATCACTTTCCGGTGCCCAGTCTTGCAATAAACCATCTAAATCAAACGCAGCTAAGCGAGAACGATCGGTCGAATCAATACTGGTGAACCAACCACCTAAATAAACAATTCCATTGGCAATATCAATACTGTTTACAGCGCTTTGTGCATCGGGGTTCCAATCACTGAGAATACCTGCGGTTGTTATTCTTGCTACTCGATTACGTGTACTACCAGCAATTTGAGTAAACCAACCACCAATATATAAATCATCACCATCGAGTTTAATAGTTTCCACAATATTATTAGGTGCAGGATCCCAACTTTGAATAGCACCGTTTGTATCAATTGCGGCTAAACGATCTCTAGGTGTTCCATCAATGTCAGCAAAATCTCCACCAACATATAAAATATCACCATCAATTATCATTGTTCTGATTTTTGCATCAGCATTTGGTGACCAACTTGTGATTACACCATTGGTATCAAAAGCAACGAGCCTTTCATGAGAAACACCTGCCGCTTCCGTAAAATCACCTCCGATAAAGATAATATCGCCAGCACTCACTAAGCTATAAACAACGTCATTAATATCGGGATCCCAGTTAGTGACCGTTCCGTCTAAATCAATCGCTGCAACATTGTTTCTAGTTGTGCCATTAATTTGATCAAACCAACCACCTACATAGATAACATCATTTGCAACAATCAATTTATTCACTAAGTCATTCGCCGTTGGTGCCCAATCTGCTAGCGTTCCATCAGCATTTATTGCAGCTAATCCTTCTCTTAGTTCTCCCCCCCACCCTGAGAAAGAACCTCCAACATAAACGATATCGTCCATCACACTAATGGTATCAACACTGGCATTAAATTTGGGGTTCCAATCTAGCATGTTGCCATCAACATCTAACTTAGCAACTTTATTTATTTCAACACCACCTATTGATGAAAACTGTCCTGAAATAAAGATATCCGATCCAGAAAAAATAATTGTTTCAACCCGTGAATCAACATCAGGGTCAAAATCAGTGATAGTGCCATTCGGTAATAACCCTGCTATCCTATTACGTGTAGTTCCGCTAATATCGACAAAGTGGCCACCTATATAAATAACACCATCATTTATTTCCATTTCAAGAATTGTTGCATTGGCTGTGAGGCTCCAAGTCACCACATTTCCATCTAAATCAATTGCGGCTAGATTTCCTTTTGCCTCTCCACCGACATTACTGATCGTGCCACCAACATAAATTATATCGTTATCAATTGCCATTGCTCTAACTTGTCCAGTAGCATCAGGGTTCCATTCAGCCAAACTGCCATCGGCATTCAACGCAGCTAAATTATTTCTTGAACCTCCAGAAATTTGTGAAAATGAGCCTGCTATATAAATTAACCCCCCGTTAGCGACCATGTCATAAGCAGAACCATCGGGTTCAGGTGCCCAGTCTAAGAATGTCCCATCCACATTAAAAGCAGCTAGATAATTACGATCAACACCTTCAATAAAAGTGAAATCACCACGCATATAAATAATATCTCCGACTTTTAATAACCCATAAATTGAATCATCAATTTCAAAATCCCAAGCTGGATCCAAACTACCATCGGCTAAAATATGTGCCAAACGTTCTCGCGCGACACCCCCAACCTCACTAAATTCTCCCGCAATAAACCAACCGTCAGATCCATCGGAGATAATAGCGGAAACACCGTCTCCAAATTGAAGGTGATCAACCACGGCGACAGAACCTGAATTAACATTCAATGGGACAGCAGAGCCGCTATAAATACTTACATTATCAAAACTACCACCGACGTATCGAATACCACTTGGCGCAAGCGTTTGAGTCTGAACTTGTTTATCAAAAAATAGGTTACTAGGTTTCGCTGCTGAAATTGAAGATATTGGACGACCATCGGAATAAACGGCCTCCAATATAAAATAGTAGGCTTTGTTATTAACAAGTCCTGTCACTTTATAGGGTGAACTAATATTTGATTGCGTTTGTCCGTCAGGCTCATTAGCAATATTTTTTGGGTTGAAACTCTCATTTGATGAGTAAAAAACGTTATAACTATTTGCGCCAGTATCATCCCATTTAAGTGTTACTAGTCTAGATAGTGGAACGGTTGTTAAAATGTTGGCGGTAAAACAATTAACTTCAATATCTGTTATATCACTACCATTTAGTGTTCCAGAACCATTCAAAACAACGCAAGATAACCCAACCGGATTAACACTTACCGTCACATTGTAATCGGTTAAATCTGCTATAGGTGTAGCAAATGTAAAATCTGGTGTAAAAGTGCTAAGATCATCTCCGCCGTTATTTTGTAAAACTAAACCGCTTGCTTCTAGACCTTTTACTGCACCGCCTATCGTATAAAAGTTCGTTTCGCAAGTAACGACAATATCGCTTATATTAACACCAGAAAAAGTACCACTGCCATTTTCTACTGAGCAAGTTTGCCCCATAGGCTGAACACTGATTGTTACCTCAAAGCTAGTTGCATTATTTTGAGCCGTTAAAAAGGTAAATGAGCCATTTGTACTAACGGCTAAATCATCCGCTTGATTATTTTGTAAGGTCAATCCATCACTCTCTAAACCACTGACTTCGCCGCCTAGAGTGAAAGTATTAACGACACAACTAATATCAACATTAGTAACATCTGCGCCGGACAACGTGCCATTTCCATTTTCGACACTACAAGTTTGATCAATAGGATGTGAAGCAATAGAAACAGCGTAATCAGTTAAGTCATCCTGATCCGACCCGAAGGTAAAATTTCCATCAGCTGTAATAGTTAGATCGTCTGCTAAGTTATTTTGCAAAATTAATCCATCAGCAACTACACCGGATACAGTTCCACCAATGGAAAACTTCTGTACCGTAGGCGTTGTGGGAGTCGGAGCAGGTGAACTCCCTCCACCGCAAGCGACTATAAAAATAAATGATAAGAAAATTAAAGAATTTAGCGACAGTTTCATTTAAGACTCCAAAGTATTAGCTAATTAGTCAGCGATTTAAGAACACCAATTATGCTTGTAACTGAAAGTCACCGCCTAAAAAATGACCAGTCAAACTCCTCTTTATTTCCTAAATTTATCCTTTTTTAATGTTGAAATTATGAAAGAGCGTCATATTTGTGATAAAAGTCACACGTTTTGACAGCGTATAAAACTGATTTGTACAAGTAAATCTATAACCAAATTTGAACCTTCTATATGCAACACTAGGAGCATTATAAGATCGATACTGGAATGAATTTAAAGGAGAGAAAGGTAAATTATTATTAATATTATAGGACAACGAGGAAATGAAGAATATGTCCTCCAATGTTAACTAGAGAACATTCTATTTTTCTAACTATTTTCGTGAGTCATCTAAATCAGCAACTGGAAAAATTTTCGCAAAACCAATAACGTCATCTTTGGAAAGCTCACTGGAATCAAAAGTTAACATGCCGCCACTTTTTAAAGTAATGACCACCTGAACCGAACCATTTTCATCATTGACGATAGCGGTTCTACGTTGAATTCTTACTTTTTTACCCTGAGCGGCTTGCATACCAAACGCAGCAATTGCTGCAAACGCATTATTAGCAGCTCCAGATGCTCCACCTGAAAGAGTGACACTGATAGAGATACTTTCTTTATTGTAACGTCTTTCAATCACGGTAAAACCCATCGCTTGGTTTGATTCGAGCTTTCCACCGATATATCCACCAATTTCATCTTTGAAAAATGCAGAGGTTTGACCTTGCTTTAACTGCTCAAGTTGAGTAACACACCAACGAGCCTCTTCTAACGCACCTTCAATATCACCTTCTTTAAATAATGATGATGCACTTTTACAGGTGTCTGCTGGAGAGTCGTCGGCAAAAACTGGAGTTGAGAAGATTGAACTTAAAGTAATGGCTGTAACGGTAAGTAGTTTCTTTGTTTGATTTAACATTTATGTTCCCTCGTAATTGTTAGTTTGAAAAGGTGTTGGTTTAGGCTAAAAATAATATTAAAAAACATCTTCAACTATAAATTAAGTCCTCCAAAACTTATATCAAATAGTACCGTTTTTCTATATTTTATATTCACGCTTTACTTTATTTATAGGACATATAAAACTTAAGTAAATTGATTTTAACATCAAATCGGGAGTCTCGGTGGCATTATCGACGACTATAGCTTTATTACCATATAACCGATCACCTATAATAGGAAAACCAATACTTGAAAGGTGTTTTCTAATTTGATGTTTTCGCCCAGTTTCAATTTTAATCGAAAGGCTACTCTGATTTCTCTTACTATCGTAGTTAACGGATAAAATCTGGCTTACCGCACTCTTACCATCTATATCACCGGTAATTATTTTTGATTGCCATTCTAACGAAATATCTCCTTCAACAATCGCTTGATAGCGTTTATCAATTTCTCTATTTTCAAATAGTCTAGATAATTTTACTGCAGCACCTTTTGAGTGCGCCACCAAAATTATTCCGCTCGTCGCCCGATCAAGTCTATGAACTAAAAAACAAGGTTTTTGAGTTAGTTGATTTTTATCTAAACCAAAGAGCTCTATCCAACGCGTAATGGATGTGTGATTGCCCCATTTAGAACCTTGCGAAAACATTCCACATGGTTTATCCCAAACACTATAGCCACCCTCATCTGAAATTAAATTCGCAGGCTTAATATCTGAAAATAAAATTTCTTCATTATAATAAATTGATAATTTATCACCTTTTTTTAACGTCTTTTTTGCCTTGCTGACACGCACAGTTTTGCGACTTTTAGACGTCAACCAAACAGCTCCATATTTCATGGCTAGTTTTAGTTTTTGTTTTGATATGTTTGTAACGCTATTTTGAAGAGATAAAAACAAGCAATCGATAACAGTCTGATCACTTACTTCGTTAATAATGTGCCTTTCTATACTTTGGATCGTCGTTGACATTTTTCAAAATAATTTTATATTAAACTGAAAAGGAAGAACCACAACCACACGTTGTCGTAGCATTAGGGTTTTCTACCACAAAACGAGAGCCATCAAGATCCTCTCGGTAATCAACCTTTGAGCCAACTAAATATTGAAAACTCAAAGAATCAACTAGCAAACGAACACCTTCTTTTTCAATCACTAAATCATCTTCATTTTGCTCTTCTTCAAAAGCAAAACCGTATTGAAAACCAGAACATCCTCCACCAGTCACAAAAGCACGTAATTTTAAATTTGGATTTTCTTCTTCTTCAATCAACTTTTTCGCTTTCAAGCTCGCCGCTTGAGTGAATATAATTGGGCTAGCGCTAGCGACAACACCAGCACCTAAACTATCAATATTGTTTTCTGTATTACTCATTTAGATCTTCTTCAACACTCTCTGTTAATTTGTCTTCAACCTTTTTAGGCTTTTTTGATTCACTGGTTTTATGATGGGAGATTAGCTTTTGCTTTTCCAACCTGTGCAGCATTTGACCGTTCACTTCTGCGCCCATTGCCATCTCAATTAACTTATAATAAACATTACCTTCGATTCTAGATTCAGACATTAGTTCAACATGTTCCAGCGCATGCACATCGCCAGAGACTCTGCCTAAAATAACAATATGAGGTACTTGTATTTCACCTTCAACAAACCCATTCTTACCGATAGTTAATAGTGAGTTATCAACATCTTCAGAAGCGATATTGCCTTTAATGTGTCCATCAACATAAAGCACTCCCGAAAAGTTAATATCACCCGTGATTTTAGTTTGTTTGCAAATAAGCGTATCTGCAGCACCTGCTTTTGCTTTTGGGGATTGCTTTTTTTTACTACCGAATAACATTACTTCTCCTCAGGTTGCCATATTATTTCATATTTGGCGGTTTGATTTCTTCGTAATCCCTTTGTTTTAGCTATTGCCACTAACCTTTGTGGCACGAAATCTTTAGGTAATTGAATAAAACCTTGAAGGTTTTGAAAGTATTTAAATTGAAACTTAAAATCCGAAGATTTGAAAGTGCCTAGTTCTCTAAATTGGTAACTTAATTGATTGATTTGTTCATTATCCTCGCCGAAGACTGTTATATCAACACTGCCTTTCAAAAATTGCGCCTGTTTCTGCGCTTGAATAATCGTTAACCTAAAATGGAACTGCCCTTCACTATCCATTTTAGTGATAGCCAGTTGATCAATACTTAACCCTTTTGCATCTTTTTCTGGCGCCATTATGTTTCGATAAAAGCGCAACTCTTCTTCCATACTTTTTTGTTCTAGTTCAAGGGTTTGGATGCTTTCTATTAGATCTTGATTCGACAAGCTTTCGACTAAAGTCGATTGCTTTTCTAGAACCAATGATTCTGAGACTTGTTTGTATGCAAATTGGGTATTATCTAGCGTTGCTTTAGTCTCACTCAAACGTTGTTTTGTTTGTGATAAATCTTTTATTGCTAAAAATCGACCAAGCGAGTAAATGCTTACTAAAAGTATTAAACAGCCTAGAGCGACCGAAATATACCACAAATTCGATTTTTGCTCGGTTACTATTAATTTAGGACTACTCATTAGGCTAAAATCTTTTGATTACTTTCTTTTTTACGGTTACAGCTTATTAGTAACTACCACTTATTCAAATAGGGTAGAGCCATTAATCTAAGAATCATCATTCACACCCTGCTTTCACCAATAAAAGGCTCGGTTTACAGTAAAAAGTGGTTAAGATGGTTAAATTATATCAATTCATTTGTCTTTTTTATCAATAGGTTATATTCTAAACTTAAAGCAATTTAGATGATATCCACAAAAGATAGGCTGCGATATTAGCATTTTATCTGCAATTGACCAACAGAGACAACTAACTGAGATGACTAATCAAGGAATAATCTAAGCATTCATGTCATTTTTTGAATCATTACGTATAAAACTTGGTAGTTTAGATGCATTGCCAACGCTTGCCGCCTTGGGCTTTGTGTGTGGCATTCTTGCGGGCGGTGTTATTGTTTTATTTAGGCTTTTTATCGAAAGTGGATTTGTTCTATGGCACACCCAAGAAACTACCGGTGATTTTGAATCATCGCCATACTGGTTTCGATTTATCTTACCAACTGTTGGTGGTTTTGTAGTTGGTTATATTCTTCATAAAGTGGGAAAACACTATCGCCAGGTTGGGGTTGGACATGTAATCGAAAGGATGTCATTTCACCAAGGCTATCTAAATTGGCGAAACGCATTAGTTCAATTTCTAATCGGAGGCTTAACTATAGCCAGTGGTCAATCTGTTGGTCGAGAAGGCCCCGGCATCCACTTAGGTTCAGCATCAGGAAGCTGGTTAGGCCAAAAATTAAATCTTCCAAACAATAGTATTCGAGTCTTAGTCGGTTGCGGTACCGCGGCAGCTATTTCTGCAAGTTTTAATACACCATTAGCCGGTGTGATTTTTGCCATGGAAGTAGTCATGATGGAATATGCCGTTGCTAGCTTTATTCCTTTGATTCTATCCTCTGTCTCTGCAGCAATTTTATCTCGAATTGTTTTCGGAAATAACGTTGCGTTCATCGTTCCTACGGTTGACTTACAGTCTCTCTGGGAAATACCAAACTTTATTCTTTTAGGTTTAATCATAGGCACCGTCGCAGCTATATTTATTAAAGGCACATCAATAGTCAGTGAAAAATCAAGTCATTGGTCTACATGGTTAAAATGTAGTATCGCTGGTATGAGTGTTGGTATCATTGCACTAGCAGCACCAGAAGTGATGGGGATCGGATACGATACAGTAAATGCAGCGCTACATGGAAATTTAACGCTGCAAATTTTAGTCGTCGCTTTTGTCGGCAAACTATTAGCTACTATTCTTTGCTCTGGTCTTTCATTACCTGGAGGAGCGATAGGCCCGAGTATGTTTATTGGCGCTATGATCGGCGGTATTATTGGTTCACTCGGTGCAATGTTGTTACCCGACTACGCCTCAGAATATGCATTTTATTCAATGGTCGGTATGGCAACGATGATGAGTGCGATTCTACAAGCGCCTCTTGCTGCGCTTATGACTTTATTAGAGTTAACCAATAATCCAAATGTTTTACTCCCTGGAATGATTGCCGTTGTAATCAGTAATTTAATGGTCTCGCAAGTATTTAAACAGAGTTCTATTTTTCATTCACAGCTTCGATCAAAAGGATTAGATTTAAGAATAAATCCTCTTTCACAGTTCCTTCGTAGTGTTGGTGTTGCCGGATTAATGGAACGAAAGTTAGTCGTCCACGATAATAAATTTATTACGTTAAAAGAGGCCGACAAGCTTTTGTCTGACACACCAAAGTGGATATTAATTCGTCAAAAAGAAGAGGCTAATTCTTTATTAGCCGCAAACGATTTAGCTCGCTATATTTTAGAGTTGAAAGAAAATTGGGAACTGATAAAACAAAAATGCAAAGAAAAAAACATTGCTCTCCCAGATGAATCAGAGTTGCAAGAGAAAGAAATTGATTTGCTCGCAATACCCGCAGACAGACAAAACATCTCATCGGTTTATTTGCAAGCCAACTTAGAAGAAGCGTTAGACACTATGGAAAGAGAAGATGTTCACGCGGTTTATATCTTTAGAACGGTCACAGCAACTTCTGAGAAAATTTATGGCATACTAACAAAGAGTAAAATCGAATCTCATTATGGTCATAAATAAAACCAACTAGTTTCTAATGTCTAATTTCTAATCACATCTCATCAAGTTAATAAGTATTCAAATAGTATGTTAACGACTTAATTCCATTAACCACTCTTTCACCTTGTTTGCTTGATAACTTTTAATGGAATTACAGCTTAACTTTTTTCCATCTTTTTTGAGAATATGTAAATTTGAAGTGCCTACAGAGTTTGATTGAATTGTAACACTAAGAAACTGAGAGAGTGGCGTACTTGTTTTTCTAAAAGAATATCCAAGAACACAAGTTTCAATTATCAGATTAGAACCTTCTGTCTGAAATCGAAATGTCTTCAAAGCCCAAAACCAACAAAAAAACCAAAAAAGCGCAGCGAATATAAAGAACACCATTTCATTTTCTGAAAGACGATATATATCACCATTGGAAAACGACCGCTCTAAGAGTACAAACAACATGATGCTAATGAAACCCAAAGCAATAACAGCTAGCATATGTCTTTTCAGTACTATTGAAACACCTGCACTCGGATTTTTTTTTACTTCGTTTGCTTGAATCCCTTCTTGTGCATCACCCACACCTGTGAAATTTAAATCAGCAATACTGACACCTTCTCCATAAAGTGTTTTTGCAGGAATCCCTAACGGCTCACTTAGTTCTAACCATTTTATGTAGCTTTCCTCTTTACTGTATCCTCTCATCATCTTGTTATCAAAAATAATTGAACGCTCTGATTTCTCAGAATGCTTTAGAATGAAATACCACTCAACATATTGACTGCGACTACGGTGACCAACAAGACCTTCATACCAATTAAAACTATCGTAACAACTTAGTTTCTCGCTCCACTGTTGTCGATAATTTTTATAACTTACCTGTTCACTTGAAATAGTGTAGATACCGCATTTGCGTTTAGCTAAACGATAAATATATTCACCTATAAATACTAAAAAAATAATAAGGACTACCCACCCTGTAAATTCCAGAGAGTCCATCGAAAAACCACTCATGATAACTAAAATGATTAAAAATAGAGCCAGCGACCAAAAAAACCATCGAGACCAACGGCTAGGATTTTGTTTTATAATCAGCGGCAATTTGCTATTTATAATAGGTTCTGTTTCTTTCTGAACTAACATAATCTATTTATCTCGGTCAAATAGGCAAAGGTCTTCTACTAATATCTGGCACGGCTCTAAAGAGCCTCGCTCGAATTCATCAACAATATTCTTTTAACACAACTACTTTAGAGATAAAATTTGAGTCTAAGTCATAAAAATAGTGATGAAAACCAACACTGTCATTTAATAACTTAACTAGTGGTGCATTTGAGCAATCATCTCGAATAATTTCTGCGCCATATTCATTTTTGATATATTCCTTAAAAAAGCTATCAAGCCCGCCTTTTTTGCTAACCATAGATTTGACTGTAGACACACTCATATTTAGCTCTTTTCCCATACCTGTTAACATGGCATCCATATCAACGTTGTAGTGATATTGAATGACTCTTTCATCCTCGACCTTAACCGATTTCAATACCGTTACAGAATCATATTGCATCGGCAAACTTCCATTCAATTGATCTGCCATTCCCTTTAGATCACCAATATTATAATAATGCTTACCACTATTGCTGGCTGAGGAGTTTCCTTTGTTAGCATCCGAATTATTTTTGTCAACATCTGAACTATCTCCACACCCTGAGATGATAATAATAAAAATAAGAATTAATAATTTTTGCATAATACTTTGTCCTTCAATAATAAGTTTTGTTAAATACCCCCTAAAGGAAATCTTTTTTACTTTAGGGTCAGTTAAATAATTATTTAATTAAATAGCCGTTATTTTTTACCTAGTTCAATAACCTGCATTACTAAAGCGCCTTTTTTTAGAAATCCCGCTGGCTTTTTAATAATACCTTTTACCACAAATGAACGGCTGAACTTGCCTGTCTGTCCACCTTTCGATCTCACTTTTCGTTTAAAATACTTCTCGGCTTCCGTACCGATTTCTATGTATGCATTGATGGTATTGCTCCGGGACTTCATAACTGGCACATTTCTAAGTTGGATGGCAATATGAGTATCAGGGGTAATACCTTTAATATATAAATTTTTATTACT
>JQIA01001216.1_pt1 | contig 13902 bp, 5 predicted proteins | sample 811431 | NCBI WGS metagenome assembly JQIA01 (sample SAMN02998118, study PRJNA258478) | marine sediment metagenome | biome: marine; feature: seafloor; material: sediment; isolation source: oil-polluted sediment collected from 3 locations (0.5 km, 0.7 km and 0.9 km)... | place: USA: Gulf of Mexico ... | reverse complement strand
GTATTGGCAACCATTGATGATGGTGGTTTGGGTCAACAAGTTGCACAATTACAAATACAAGCCGATTTGGCAAAAACCACTTTTGAAAGACAAGAACGTTTATGGAATCAAAAAATTGGTAGTGAGATTCAATACCTTCAAGCTAAATCCACCTATGAGGCACAGCAAAAAGCAGTTAATCAACTCGAAAGCCAACTAGCCAAGACATCTGTAAAGGCTCCTTTTTCTGGAGTCATCGATGATGTGATTACTGAGCAAGGAAGTGTTGTTGCTCCTGGTCAGTCTCAATTAATGCGTATTGTAAATTTGAACAACATGTACATTGAAACTGATGTTCCTGAAAACTACCTTCTAAATGTAACTAAAAACAAAAATGTTCTAGTAGAATTCCCTGTTTTAGGAAAAACAATGAATGCTAAAATACGTCAAGCAGGTAACTTTATTAATCCTGCAAACAGAACGTTTAAAGTTGAGATTGCGGTTCCAAATACTGACAATGCAATTAAGCCAAACTTAACAGCTAAGCTTAAGATTAACGATTATACCAACGACAAAGCAGTATTAATTCCGCAAAGTATTATTTCAGAAAATGAAAATGGAGAGCAATACATTTATATTATAAAAGAAAAAAACGGAAATGATGAAGCTACAGCTCAAAGAGTAATTATTAAAACAGGAAAAACACAAGGTGATGTTATTGAAGTTTTAAGCGGTGTGTCAAATGGATCAGAAATTATTCAAGAAGGTGCACGTAGTGTAAAAGATGGTCAAACTGTAAAAGTATTAAACCAATAAGCTGAAACTATGACTGATCAAAAAAGGAAATTAGACAAAGAATTTGGTTTATCATCATGGGCAATAAATAATAAAACAACTATTTATGTCATGATGATTATGATACTGTTTTTAGGCATTTCTGCCTATTTCAGTATGGCACGTGAAAGTTTTCCTGAAATTAAGGAAACTAAAATATATGTTAGCTCACTGTTTCCTGGCAATACTGCCGAGGACATTGAAAAACTAATAACTGACCCTCTTGAAGACAAGCTAAAAACGGTTAGTAATGTCGTTGAAATAACCTCAACGTCTCAAGAAGACTACTCCATGGTTATTGTTGAGTTTGATGAAAGCATCACTGTTGACCAAGCTAAACAAAAAGTAAAAGACGAGATAGACTCTGAAACTTCGGGTGAGGACTGGCCAACGTTTAACGGCGCTAAAGTGGAGCCTAACGTATTTGAGTTGAGCATGAGTGAAGAAATGCCAATTTTAAATATTAATATTTCTGGTGATTACCCTGTTGAAAAGCTTAAAGAATTTGGAGAGTATTTACAAGACGAAATCGAAGACCTTTCAGAAATCAAAAAAGTAGATATTAGAGGAGCTCAAGAAAAAGAAGTAGAAGTAGCGGTCGATATTTACAAAATGATGGCTGCAAAAGTCAGCTTTAATGATATTATTGGAGCCATTAATAATGGAAATGTCACCATGTCTGCGGGTAATTTTATTACCAGCGGTCAACGACGTACCATAAGAATTTTAGGTGAAATTGAAGACCCTAAAGAACTCGAAAATTTTGTTATAAAATCTGAAAACAATAGCCCTATATACTTAAAAAACGTTGCTGAAATAAGTTTTAAGCCTAAAGACATTACTACGTATGCGCGGGAGTTTGGAGCACGTGTTGTAATGCTTGACGTTAAAAAACGAGCTGGAGAAAACATGGTTGTTGCCGCTGAGCAAATTCAAGTTATTGTTGATGATGCTATTGCTAATGTATTTCCTACAAATTTAAAAGTAACAATAGCCAATGATCAGTCTTCAAAAACAGTTGGTCAAGTTGATGACCTTGTAAATAACATCTTGTTTGGTATTATTCTGGTTGTAACTGTACTCATGTTCTTTTTAGGTTTTAAAAATGCCCTTTTTGTAGGTTTCGCTATTCCCATGTCTATGTTTATGTCTTTAATGATATTGAATATGCTAGGCTACACCATGAATACTATGATTCTTTTTGGACTAATTATGGGACTCGGTATGTTGGTAGATAATGGTATTGTTGTTGTTGAAAACGTTTATCGTTTGATGGACGAAGAAGGCTTAACTAGAGTGCAAGCCGCTAAAAAAGGCATTAGCGAAATTGCATTCCCTATTATTATTTCGACAGCTACAACTGTGGCCGCATTTATTCCATTAGGATTATGGCCTGGGGTTATGGGGCAATTCATGATTTATTTCCCGATAACATTATCGGTCGTATTAGGATCTTCCCTTTTTGTAGCTATATTTTTCAACTCGGTAATGGTGTCTCAATTTATGACCACTGAAGATAAGGATATGCCTCTTAAACGTATTGCAACCATATCTTTGATTGTTGCAGTTATCGGACTCTTGATTATGCTAGTTGGTGGCCAATACAAAGCCATTGGTAGCGTTATGATCTTTACAGCTGTTATGCTATGGGTGTATCGACTGTTTTTGCGAAAATGGGCTAATTCATTTCAAACAAAAGCACTTCCAGCACTGGAACGTTTTTATGAAAGAATACTGCGTTCCGCATTAAAAGGCTGGAGACCATTTGCAATAAGTATAGGTACCGTTATTCTTTTATTTATTGCCTTTGGAGGTTTTGGAGCATCAGTTGCAAGCCAACGTACAAAAGTAGAGTTTTTCCCAGATAACAAACCAAATCAGATTATCGTTTATATTGAATATCCTCAAGGAACAGATATTGAAAAAACAAATCAAATCACGAATGAAATTGAGCAAAAAGTATACGAGGTAATTAACGAAAGTACTTATGTAGATAACGGTTACAACTTCTTAGTAGAAAGTGCTGTGTCTCAAGTTGGAGAAGGTGCTGGAAACCCCCAAACAGATGGTGGTTCTTCTGCAGAAATGCCTCATAAAGGTAAAATCACAGCATCCATGCGTGAATATAAATTCCGTCGTGGAGAAGATAGCGAACTCTTGCGTCAAAAAGTGCAAAAAGCACTAGTTGGAATTTATCCTGGTGTTTTAATTTCGGTTGAAAAAGATCAAAATGGACCTCCTGCTGGATCACCAATTAATATAGAACTAGAAGGCGATGATTATTCTGAACTAATTCTTGGCGCAGAAAAAATGCGTGAGTTTATTAATTCTAAAAATATTCCTGGAATTGATGAATTAAAAATTGATGTTAACAAAGCTAAGCCCGCAATGCAGGTTGTAGTAGATAGAGAAAAATCTGGAGAGCTTGGGATTAATGCTTCTCAAGTTGGTCAACAACTACGAAGTTCAATCTTTGGTAGCAAAGCTGGTGTTTATAAAAAAGCTGGTGAAGATTATGATATCTATGTGCGTTTCAATGAGGAAAATAGATATAATACAAGCGCGCTTTTTAATCAGAAAATAACCTTTAGAGATCCTGCTTCTGGGAAAATTAAGGAAGTCCCTATTTCAGCGGTAGCGAATCACAACAATAAGTCTGGGTTTAGTGCAATTAAGCATAAGGATCAACAACGGGTAGTAACTGTTTACTCGGCCTTAGCCCCTGGTTTTACAGATGCCGGAGCAATTGTAAGTCAAATTCAAAATGAAATGGAAAATTTCAAGGATTTGCCAAAGGGCATCAAAATAGATTTTACAGGACAGATTGAAGAACAAAATAAGCAAATGGCTTTCTTGATGGGAGCTTTCTTCACGGGACTAGGATTAATCTTTTTAATTTTAATCTTCCAATTTAATTCGGTATCTAAACCTGCAATCATCATGCTTGCCATCTTTTTAAGTTTAATAGGTGTGTTTGGAGGTATCGTCCTTACAGGAAGTTCTTTTGTAATAATGATGACCATGATGGGGATTATTTCTTTAGCTGGAATCGTAGTAAACAACGGCGTGGTACTCTTAGATTACACACAACTCCTTATAGACCGAAAAAAAGTTGAAAGAGGCTTAGATGAAACGGAGTATTTAGAAAACAATGATTTATTTGAAAGTATTGTAAAAGCTGGTAAGGCGCGTTTACGTCCGGTATTATTAACAGCCATTACAACAATTCTTGGTCTAATTCCTTTAGCAATCGGGCTTAACATTAACTTCTTCACACTGTTTAGTGAATTTAATGCTCATATATATTTTGGTGGAGATAATGTTATTTTCTGGGGACCATTGGCTTGGACAGTAATTTACGGATTGTTTATTGCAACCTTCCTAACATTAATAGTTGTTCCTGTATTATTCTATTTATCCATGAAATTAAAATTAAGGTTACGCGGTAAAAAGAAAACAGAGTCGATAACAGATAAACAAGAGTTTGTTATTACGGAATAAGTAAAAGTCTAAAAAAGAAAAACCCTCAACAAATGTTGAGGGTTTTTTAATATATTATCAACTTGAATATTAAAACTTAAACGTGATTCCTGCGTTTAAAACGGTTCCATTAAATCCAAATTGGTTTACTTCCCAAGGGTATTTAAAACGACCACCTAAATCTGTTACCACATCACCTTTTGTATCAATAACATCCGGATAAACATCCAATAAATTACTTGCTGAAGCATTGATTGAGAATTTTTCTGAAATCTCATAATTAATAACCAAATCTGTAATAATCTTACCAGAAAAAGTTTGATCGTTATTAGCATCACTACCATGCTGCCAAGTTACTTCCCCAAAATAAGTATTATTCAAAATAAAATTCCATTTATTAATATTATAATCAAATCCTAAAAGCACTTTAGATTTTGGTCTTGCAGAAATAATTCTAGATTGCTCTTTACGATTAAAAATTTCGTAGCCATTTGCTTCTAATAAGGGAGGAGTACCAATAGCTCCATCAATTTTAGTTTTGTTAAAGTTTGCCGATAAAGTAGCGCCGAGTCTCCCATTCCCTACTTCTATATTTTTATAATTTATGACCAAATCAACACCCGTGGTCTTTGTGTTTACGGCATTTACAAAGAACTTTAGACTTGTTATTGAATTGTCAATTAAAATCTGTTCTACTGGGTTTGTATTTCCGGCGTCGCCATCAAATCCAATTTCCCCTGTAAATAATACACGATCATCAACTTTTACATTATAATAATCTACAGATAATGATAAGTTAGGAACAGGTTTGTATGTTATTCCTGCCGATATGTTTTTTGAGGTCTCAGCTGTTAATTGAGGCACTCCTAAGCCATCTCTAATAATCGGATCCACATTATTAAAAGTTCCCTGATTTGATATTGTTCCTCCAGACACAAGGGTTTGCACATTACTCAAGTAAATTTGATGTAATGATGGTGCACGGAAACCGCTACTGTATGAAGCTCTAAGTGCTCCATGTTCTCCTAACGAATATCTACTAGTTATTTTCCAAGACCAATTATCTCCAAAATCGCTAAAATCTTCATATCTCACAGCGCCACCAATTAAAAATTCTTCGGTAGGTTCCCATTCTAAATCTGCATATAATCCAAAATTATTTCTGCTAGCATCTACTTCATTACTTGGTTGCAACCCTGGAAAAGATTGCGCTCCTCCTGCCCCTGTAGGATTAAAATATGAAGCTTCATCACCAGCCTCAGCGGTGAATTTTTCACGTCTTATTTCTGCTCCAAAAGCAACACTTACTTGATCAAAACTTCTAGAAACATCTAAATTAGATAATAAGTTACTAAAGGAATATGCACCTACATCAAATGAGGTAGGGCTATTTGCTTCCATATCTCTATTAAGACTATTATTTACTTCATAATCTACAGCATTCCTACCATAAGTTCCACTTAAATCTACATTAAATCCTAGCATTTCCCATTTAGTTCCTATTGTAATATTGTTGTCACGTACCTCTGTTTCAAACGTTGGTTGAAATCCTTGGTACGTTGATCCTGCTTCATGTAATAAATTATGTGGATCTGGAACCCAATATGGGGCTCTGTATAATGCAAAACTTTTCCCTTTTCTATAGGTTAATCCTCCAAAAGCATAGAATTCTCCGTTGCCATTTTTAAAAGGAATTCCTGCATTAAAAAATACATCTGTTTTCTTAAGTTCTGGCTGACCAACGGTCATGCCCAAATCTGGATTATCTGCTAACCATGAACCCCAAGTTGGGTCATTTGCCGGAACTCCAAATAGAACATCCTCTCCAGGTGTACCCGCTCTATTTGTTTCTTCTTGCTCATAATACCCGAAAGTTAGGTTTAAGTAACCACCTCCTTCTCCTAGATTTAAAGCCGTATTTACATCTGCGCCAAAATTAAAACCATCGCCTTCGGTGGTAACTCCAGTTTTTACATTAACAGTAGTAAATTCAACATTCTTCTTTAACACCATGTTAATTACACCCGCTATGGCATCTGACCCATATTGTGCCGATGCACCATCACGTAGTACTTCTATTCTTTCAATTGCTGCCGCAGGGATACTTTTTAAATCCACACCAACTTCACCTTTTCCTGGTGTGTCATTAATGTACACTAATGCACTTTGGTTTTTACGCTTTCCATTAACTAACACTAAAGTTCTACTAGGCCCTAATCCTCTTAAATCGGCAGGATCAAAATGTGCAGTTGCATCTGATATCGTTTGGTTTGAAGAGTTGAATGATGGCACTTTATAAGTCAACATTTTATCGACTGTAGGTTGCCCGGTATTTCTCAACTCTGCCGCACTAATATTGTCAATTGGAACCGGAGAATCTAAGATAGTTCTTGGTTTAGCTCTGTTACCAACCAATATTATCTCTCCTAAAGAAACTCCTTCTTGAAGACTTACATTAATGCTCTGAGCGGAAGCCACATTAATTTCTTGAGTCGTGTAACCAACAGATGAGATTACAAGTGTTACAGGAAATGTATTTACATCAAGACTAAAATTCCCATCAAAATCGGTCGTTGTACCAGTTGTTGTTCCTTTAACAAGAACATTTGCGCCGGGTAAAGGGAGGCCTGAGATGGCTTCAGTAACTGTTCCTGTAATTGTTCCCTGTGCAAGAGCACTTAAAGGGAACATGACCATCAAATACATTAATAATCTTAAAAAGTAATGTTGTTTCATAATATTATTTTTTTGGATTAATTTATTAGCAAATTCGTAATTTATTTACTGTTAACCAAATCATACTTCAATTTTAATGCTAATTTATTGCGTATTTAATATTTTTAAAACACTTTTAACACCCTCTTGTGCCTAAAGTAAGCCGTTTACAAACTCAATAATCTTATGTGTGCCTTTAAAAATGTTTGGACAGTGTTTTTGGATAAAACCTACATCTATGAATTTACTTTTTTTATACGCTTTTAGCACTTCTTCTCCGTTAAAATCAACAAAAGCCAACCTAAAGAATAGCGTGTCATCCTTAAAATAAAAATCGGATCCAGGAAGCAGTGCTATCTTAAAATTTTCCAGAATATAATCCGCCAGATGAGTGCTCGTTTTAATACCTAAGTCATTGATTTTCTGTTTATAATTATCAAATCCAATCATCATATAAAAGGCTCCTTTAGGCACCGTACAATCTATACGTGCTGTTTTTAATTTAGAATAAACAAAATCAGATATTCCTTTTAAAATTTGAGAACAGTCTTCGATATAATTTTTAACCTCATGAGTCATTTTGTAAGCTTCTACAGCAGCAAATTGAATTGGAGATGCTACGGCACTAAAAGTCTCACTGAATAATGAACTATAGGTATTATGCAAAAATTGCAGATCTACCGGTAGCGCCATAAACCCAAGGCGGTAACCCCCTGCAGAAAACACTTTACTTAAACCACCAAAGACAATTGTTTTTTCTGGATAAAAAGTCGAAATACTTGGTGAGCAATTTTCATTAAAGTTTAATTGAGAATAGATTTCATCCGAAAGCACAATAATCTCATTCTCCCTACAGATTACAGCTAGATCTTCAAGTTCTTTATTGGTGTAAACCGCTCCAGTTGGATTGTTAGGCGAATTTAATATGAGCGTTTTTTGTTGCTTTATATTTTCTTTACAATACACTTCTAATACTTCGGAAGTAACTTTAAAATCGTTTTTTAAATAGGTTTCCAGAATAACAAAATTTCCATTAGTCGATCTTATTTGAGGCCCATAACTTACCCAGCTCCCTTTGGGTATTAAAAAAGTACTTTTTAAAATTAATATGGTTTGATACAAGAGTTCTTTACTTCCCGGACCTATGTATATAAAGTTCGAGGCCAAATTTATTTTTTGATTTTCTTTTAAAAAAAAAGCAATCTGTTCTCTTAGTTTTTCTAATCCTACAGTTGGCAAGTAATGGTTGTTGGAAGCATTATCTCTTAGAGCATCAACTACGGAAGCATGTATGAGAAAAGGAGATTGTCCAAAACCAAAATGAAACACTTCTTGACCTCTTTTTCTTAACTCCTTAACTTTTTGATCAATAGCCAGTGTTGCAGAAGTTTTAAGCTGTTGAACATTTTTATTGACCCGTATCATTCATCACATTTTATTAAAAAAGGGCTGCTATTATGCAACCCTTTTAAATACTATTCAATTATAGTTACAAACTAATTAATGGTAAAATTTAATCTCGCAAAAAGAAACCTTCCTGTAAATCCGAACTGAGATGTTCTTCTTGAGTATGGAAACGATGCGTTTGATTGACTCCCAGGTCTATTATCATCAGGATATACATCTAATAAATTGTTTGCTCCCAGAGTTACTGATAAGTTCTCAGATAAATTATTTGATATTGTTAGATCAGTAATAATCTTACCTCCATATATCGCGTTGTCATTTACCGTTGCCCCATCTACTCTTGCTTGCCCAGAATATTCATCTGGATCCGTTACTTCTCCAAAATAAACATTTCTTAATAGGAATGTCCACGTATCATTTGACAAAGTATGTGTTAAATTTAACTTAGTTCTAGGCTGTGCAATAGTTAAGAATGCTTCTTCTTGTCCATCAAAAAAGTCTCCACTCAAGCCTGCATCAGCAATTAACTTAGGCACATTTATATTCGTCACTTCTGTTTTAGAAAATGTAGCTGATAAGCTATTATCTAAGGTATAATCTTCAAATAATCCTGTTTTATATCCAGCGACGATATCAATACCTTGATTTTTGGTGTCTATAGCATTAGCTAAGAACTGTGCTTTACCTGCACCTGCAGCATTGAATATAGATGTTAACACAGGGTCCCCACCATTATCAAATTTACCTGAGAGTACAATGCGATCGTCAATGGTAATTTGATAAGCATCAACAGTAAAAGTGAATCCACCTGTTCTGCCCGTAAAACCTAAACTTACACTTTGTGACGTTTCTTCTTTAAGTTCTCCAATCCCTAATAAACTAGCTGCCTGGCTTTCATTAGTAAATAATCCAACTTCTTCTGCTATTCCCTGAGCATTAAAAACCGTACTACTTCTGCTAAAAAATTGTTGATGTAAAGAAGGTGCTCTAAATCCAGTATTCACTGCTCCCCTTAACGAAAACTCATCAGAAACCTTCACTCTAGTAGCCAATTTGTAGTTGAAAGTATTACCAAAATCAGAAAAGCTTTCATAACGAGTAGCTAAACTTACTAAGAAGTTCTCACTAATATCTGCCTCAACATCAATATAGGCTCCAATACTATTTCTAAATTTATTCGTTGCATTTTGAGGTGTAAACCCTCCAAATACTTGTGAGGTCCCTGGAAGTGATTCACCAAGTGCATTTGTTGCACCACCTACGCCTCCAACAGTCGGTATACCATTATTATCATAAGTAGTATATGAATCTTCTTTCCCTGCGAAAATCTCAAAATGATCTACTCTATACTCTGCTCCAAAGGCAATATTTAACCCTGATAAAATATCATCGTGAAACTTACTAATATCTAAGTTTGTTGTGTTTTGAGAAAACTTAAATGATCCAGCATCAAATGTAGAAGGAGAACCTGCTTTTAAACTTGCATTACTCGTATTTACAATTGTAAACGCAAAAGAATTTTCTCCAAAACTATTTGAGAAATCTATATTCCAACCCCCGTCCGTTTCGCCTTTGATACCTACGGCAAATGACTTGTCCAAAATATCCGATTGGATGCCTGGCAAAAACCCGTTAGGATATGAAGCTGTATTACCTTTTGGTCTCCATGGTTCTCTTAAAAAACCAAAAGCTAATCCTTGTCTGTAGGAGAGACCTCCAAAGGCATATAGTTCAGTATTATCACTTACAGGAATAGATAAATTTGAAAAGAACTTTCCTTCTCTTAATTTGGCGGTACCAATTTTAAATCTAAAATCATTTCTTTCTAAACCTCTTGCAGCAAATTGAGCATCATCTAGGTCTTGATATGAAGCAAACTCTCCAGTACCTTGATCCGGTAATAAACCACTTAACAAAGCTAAATCTCCAGGAGTATTTAAAACCCCACTTCCATTTGTGGACAAATCTAAAGCAGCAATTGCTGCTTGATCACCAGCGCTTATATAGTTTGACCCTAATAATGCCGCACCAGCTTGATAATCAGCAGCGGTCATATCTGAAATAGGTGTTCCATTTGCAGAAGTAAAAGCATGTTCTACTGCATTAGCTATATCATAAATTTGTTCAAGATTGGTAGCGTTTCTAAGCGCTGGCTCTCTTGTCGCAAGGGATCCTGCAAAATTAATATATCCGCCATTTTCACCCAAATCTAAACCGTAATTCGCATCAATTTGAATTTTTTCGCCATCAACACCACCGTCCTGATGATTACTTTTTGATGAAAAATTGGCTCCAGTTGTTAACGAAATATCCAACTTATTTGTAGCCGTTCTTAACACGATATTGATTACTCCCGCAATAGCATCAGACCCATATTGTGCAGCAGCGCCATCTCGTAATACTTCTATTCTTTTAATTGCAGAAACTGGAATTGCATTCATATCTGTACCTACACTACCCGCTCCTACGGTACCATTTATATTAAGTAATGAAGAATTGTGTCTTCTTTTACCATTAATCAAAATCAGTACTTGATCTGGCCCTAACCCTCTTAAAGATGCTGGATCAACATGATCCGTTCCATCTGATACTGTTTGTGTTTGAGAAGTGAACGATGGTGCAACATAATTTAAAATTTCATTTATTGACGTTTGCGGACCATTTGTTGCCAAGGCAGCAATATCAATAACATCTACTGGGACAGGCGTATCAATTGCTGTTCTATTTTTGTTACGCGAACCTATTAATACAACTTCCCCTAAAGCAACACCTGATTGCATTGTAACATTCATAACATTCCCAGTAACAGTAATCTCTTGGGTATCAAAGCCTACATATGAAAAAACCAACACGTCTCCATTGTTTGCGCTAATGATAAAATTTCCATCGAAATCCGTAGTGGTTCCCGTCGAAGTTCCTTTAATAATAATTGATACTCCCGGTAATGGCTGCGAAGAATCGTCTAAAACCGCTCCCCTAACTTCCTGAGCTTCAATAACGTTTGACGCACCTAAAAAGAGCATCAAAAGCATTAAGTAATTTTTAAACATAATGATAATTTTTTTTGATTAGATATACAATTTGCAAAAAAATTATCATTATAGCAATTATTTTGTAGTATAATACTGTATTTGATATTCTTATTCTTAAAATATTTTATAATTTTTTGCGAATTTCTTAATTAATTATCAATTACAAAATATAAAATAATCACTGCGTATTGCGAGGATATCTTATTAAATTTGCAAATCAATTTTTTAGACATGTATAGAAGTCACAATTGTGGTGAATTAAGAGCATCACATATAAATACAGAAGTAACACTTTCAGGTTGGGTTCAAAAATCTCGCGATAAAGGATTTATCGTTTGGATAGATTTACGTGATCGTTACGGCATTACTCAACTTATTTTTGATGAGGAACGCACAGACAAGGCAATCATTGAACAAGCGCAAAAACTTGGACGAGAGTTTGTAGTTCAGGTTAAAGGGACTGTTATTGAACGTGCTTCTAAAAATCCGAAAATTCCAACAGGAGATATTGAAATTTTAGTTTCTGAACTAAACATACTTAATGAAGCCTTAGTACCTCCTTTCACGATTGAAGATGACACTGATGGCGGTGAAGAGTTACGTATGAAATATCGTTATTTAGATATTCGTCGTAATCCTGTAAAAGACAATTTAATATTTAGGGCTAAAGTAACTCAAGAAGTTCGCAACTATTTATCTAATGATGGCTTTATAGAAGTTGAAACGCCTTATTTAATTAAATCTACCCCTGAAGGAGCTCGTGATTTTGTGGTGCCAAGCCGAATGAACGAAGGTCAATTTTATGCATTACCACAATCCCCACAAACTTTTAAGCAATTGCTTATGATTGGAGGTATGGATAAATATTTTCAGATTGTAAAATGTTTTAGAGACGAAGATTTACGCGCCGACAGACAGCCAGAATTCACTCAAATTGACTGCGAGATGGCTTTTATTGAGCAGGAAGATATTTTAAATGCTTTTGAAGGATTAACACGTCATTTATTAAAAGAAGTGAATGGTGTGGAGGTTGATAAGTTCCCGCGAATGCTTTACGATGATGCCATGCGTCTATACGGAAACGATAAACCAGATATCAGATTCGGAATGGAGTTTAGCGAATTAAATGCCGTTGCACAACACAAAGACTTTAACGTATTTAACCAAGCTGAATTGGTAGTCGGTATTGCTGTCCCTGGCGGAAATAGTTATACTAGAAAAGACATCGACAAATTAATAGATTGGGTGAAGCGTCCGCAAGTTGGCGCTCTAGGAATGATTTACTCACGTTGTAATGGTGATGGTACGTTTAAATCTTCAGTCGATAAATTTTACGACCAAGACGATTTAGCAAAATGGGCAGAAATTACTGGTGCTAAGGCTGGTGATTTAATCTGTGTGCTTTCTGGAGAGAAAAACAAAGTAAGAGCGCAATTAAGTGCTTTGCGTATGGAATTGGCAGAACGTTTAGGATTAAGAGACCCTAAAGTATTTGCTCCGCTATGGGTAATCGATTTTCCGTTATTAGAATTAGACGAAGAAACTGGACATTATCACGCCATGCACCACCCATTCACCTCTCCAAAACCTGGACAAATAGAATTATTAGATTCTAAGCCAGGCGAAGTAAAAGCCAATGCTTACGATTTGGTTTTAAACGGGAATGAAATTGGCGGAGGTTCTATAAGAATTCACGATAAAAAAACGCAAGCTATTATGCTTAAACATTTAGGGTTTTCTGAAGAAGAAGCCAAAGCACAATTTGGCTTTTTAATGGACGCTTTTGAATATGGCGCACCTCCTCATGGCGGTTTAGCTTTTGGACTAGATAGACTGGTTGCCATTCTTGGCGGACAAGAAACTATTCGTGATTTTATAGCCTTCCCCAAAAATAATTCGGGTCGCGATGTCATGATAGATGCCCCTGCCCCAATAGACGATGAGCAATTACAAGAGCTGAGCTTAAAGCTCAATTTAAAATCATAAATTTAAAATCCTGCAAAACGCAGGATTTTTTATTAGCTTTATATAATGCCAAAACAACCAATAATAAAACGTTTACTTAAATGGAGGTATAAACATATCTCCCATAAGAACTTCGTGTTTTTACTAAGTATCTTGGTTGGTTTACTTGCGGGATTAGCTGCTGTAACCTTAAAAAACATCACTTTTGCGATTGGCGCAGCTTTAGAAAAAGGAATCGTTTTTTCAGAAAATCAGCTCTACTTTATTTTACCAGTAATTGGCTTATTGTTTGTGTATTTATTCGTGAAATACATTTCAAAAAAACCTATTGAACATGCCATTCCCTCTATTCTATACTCATTATCTAAAAAAGCTGGCATACTTGCAAGAACAAAAATTTATTACCCTTTAATCGCAGCTCCTATAACTGTTGGTTTTGGCGGTTCGGTAGGGTTGCTCGGTCCTGCTATAGCCTCAGGTGCCGCTATTA